>Ga0209426_1001386_pt1 | contig 15010 bp, 16 predicted proteins | sample Deesub1362B_J571_FD_187697 | JGI IMG/M metagenome (GOLD analysis project Ga0209426, IMG submission 187697) | Deep oceanic, basalt-hosted subsurface ecosystem from Juan de Fuca Ridge flank, Pacific Ocean, CORK Borehole 1362B_J2.571 (SPAdes)... ...
AGTAGCTCTATCTGCCTTTCCCCAGCTTCATCCCTTAATTGTTTGAAAACTTCGAAAACTTGGGCTCCGCCTGTGGCTCCTAGCGGATTACCGTCCGCTTTTAACCCACCGTTAGTGTTCACGTACAGGCGTTTTCCGTCAATTATATAGTAACCATCATGGTTCTGATAGCTTTCATAAATGGCCTCCCAAGCCTTCCCTTCACGAGCAAAGCCCAAATCTTCTAATGAAACCATTTCCATAACCGTAGATTGATCGTAAAGCTCAACAAGTGCTATATCTTTGAGTGAAATTCCAGCCATTTTCAAAGCGTTTTCCATACAAATACGGGTAACAAGAAAACGCGTTAGGTCTTCCCGTGAGGAGAAGGTTATGTAATCCGTTGCGGATGAGCAACCAAGAATATATACTGGTTTATCCGTGTATTTTTGTGCTACCTCAGAACTTGCTAAGATGAGAGCCGTAGCACCATCAGAAATTGGAGCAAAATCATAGAGCCCCAAGGGTTTTCGAGCAGCCTTGCGCTGTTTCAAAACATCTTCAACCGTTATTTCCCTACGGTATTGAGCATACTCGTTTTTCAGTGCATGCTTATGGTTTTTAACAGCGACATAAGCCAAAGCATAATTAAGTTTCTCTAATTCTGAATCCTTGATTCCATACTTTTTTATGTACGCCCTTAACATTAGCTCATGGTTAGCTTCTGGAGTGCATCCGGCGTAGTAACTCCACGGGTCTTCAAGGAGCATTAGATCGTCACGTATTTTATCCCAACGGTCAGTCATCTTCTCCATCCCGCCCACAAGCACAAGATCATATCTCCCGGCTTGTATAGCATTGCAGGCGTTGGAAAGCGCAGAGCTGAAGGAGCGAGTTATCTCCATTTGGACATGAAGCTCAGTCAACTCGGAAAGGAAACCTTCTTCCAGTCCGAACTTGTTGGTTATAGGCAAGAAGTAGTCAGCTACATAAGTCGCCTGCAAGTCCTTACGTTCTATTCCAGCCTCCTCTGAAGCTCGCAACCAAGCCTCTTCTATAAGCTTTTCCGGCGAACGCTCATAATGCTCACCAAACCGTGTTCTACCTACGCCTATTATCGCCGGAAATTTACTCATACCAGACTTCCACCATAGATTCTATCCTCTACCGTATCCCTTTTAAGTGTTCCTCAACCATAAGCACAGTTAAAGGAAGAGAAGGAAAGTTGAGCAGAGAGAAGAGAAAGAAGAGACGAATACGGGTTTTCGCTCCGTTCAAGCCTGTCCTCCCGCCTGAGGAGGCGAAAATAAAGACTCAAGAGAAGAGGCTTGAAGAGGAAAGATTGAAGGTTTTGGAGTTTTCCCGCAAAACACGGAAAGGCTTCGGATTGCTTTCTATGATAGTTGGAGCATTTACCTTCGGCTTCTTTGCCTACTTCCTATGGACGGGCTTACCCCTAAAAGCCGCTACAACCGAAATAAAAATAGCTCTCTTAGCCCTAGCATTGCTCTTAGGGGCAACAAACATAATTGTTGGGCTCTTACTTATAGGTGAATAGCCCATACAAGAAAGTTTATTAACAATCTGTCTAATGCCCTCTCTAGAAACAGAGCTCAAGAATGATTTAGATTGAGGTTTTCTAACATGGAAAAAGAAAGCAAAACTCTACCACGCTATTTGATAAAACTATGTTCGGATAAAGCTGCTTTCGAGGTCAAATTCTCACAAAAACTCCGCTTAAACATGGAGTCCATTAAGAAAACTCTCGAAAGCTCCAAGAGCTTTGAGATATTAATGTACACTCCCCCCATAGTAATATTAAGGAGTGTAACCGGAGTTGAAGTAACATTGTCTAAAGAGGGAAGAATCCTAATAAAAAACGTTTCAAGCAAGGACGAAGCTGAAATCATAACAAGAAAACTATTACAAGAAATAATCGAAGCCACACTTCCTAAAGAGAGATAATTCTAACCTTTAGAGCTTCCAATGTAAATTATCGTTGTCCCTTTCAAGTCCCGATTAACCATATGATCTATATCAAGGTTTTTCTCCGCGTCGGCTACCTCTTTAATGCCAGCAAAGGTTCTAGGCTTTTTTGGCGGAACACTACAACAAAGGGCACGTCTTATTGAAATTTCAAAAGTCCCTATTTTCCGTGCAATTTTCTCCACCTCTTGCTTATCAAGCCCAAGTAGGGGGCGAAGTATAGGTATCCCGTTGACGGCCGAGTTTTCTACGCGAAGATTTCGCAAGGTTTGGCTGGCTTGTTCTCCGATAATCTCGCCAGTTACAATGGCATCAGCTTTCTCCATCCGCGCAATTTCTTTCCCTACCCGATACATCATTCTCCGACAGAGAACACAGGTTAACTTTCGAGGACAATTTCTTAAAATGTCTGCCAAGTCTTCCCCATGAGGAACCACGTAAAGCTTAGCCGAGTTTTCAGGTAAAAACTCACCCAGTTTCTTTACCACATCTATGGCTCTTTGCCTTGTAGTTTCATCGGTGAAGGGTTGGTTGTCATAGAAAACGAAGACAGAACCATATCCTTTCCTAATCATGAGCCAAGCTGCCACTGGAGAGTCTATGCCGCCCGAAACTAGGCATACTACTTTTCCTTTTGCCAATGGTTCCCCTTCACCTTTTGTTATTACCTGAAATTTGTCGATGTTTTTCTTTAATCATGAAAGTGCATAACAGCGTTATAAACAATGCTCTCCAAGTCGAACTAAATTCATAAATCAAAATCATCAGGTAATCCTTGTAAATTCAACCCTTTCTGGATAGCTATAAACATTCATCCGTTGACCCCTGACAAAGCATATCAAGGTAACTCCTGTTTTCAAAGCGGCTTCCACCCCAGAGTAAACGGGTCCCGCGATTGAAGCTATTATTGGAATTCCAACACGTGCCGCCTTCAAAACCATGTCAGCTGGCTGTCTACCACTGCTAACCAAAACACATTCGGAGAAGTTAACTTTCTTTAATGCAACCGCGCCGATAACTTTGTCGACAGCATTATGTCTACCCACATCCTCTGCGAATGCTACAAGTTTTCTTTTGTGGAAAATCGCGGCTGAATGAGTTCCGCCAGTTAGCCTAAACAGTTTTGAATTTTGGTTAAGCACTCTGATGAACTCTAGAATCTCTTCTGCCTTAACCCTATAGCTGGAGTTAACTAGAGGCTTAGCAATTCGATCAATTAGAAAAACGAAATCATCGGCGGTTGATCCGCAAGAAGAGTCAACCATCTTTGGAATTTTAGCGGCTTTTATCCTAGCATCAACCTCGCTTACACAGCGAATTTTCACTCTATTCTTCTTAACATAAATGCTGGATATTTCGTTAAGTGAACTTATTATAGCGTGACTTAGAAGCCACCCTACACTTAGCTCCCGCAACTGTTGGGGTGATGAGAATAGGGTAGTTACGTGTTGGCGATTTACATGAACCTCAACAGGAACCTCGGTCGCCACAAAATCATTAAGGTTTTGCGCGATTTTCCTTCGCAGGTTAATCTTCTTAACTCTAACTTCAACTTTTGGCGGAAGCATATAATTCCTCTCAGCTAATATCTCAAAAACCCTAGTATTATAAGGCTATGGAATCAGAAAGTTTTGTCACCTATAGCTAAGCCTTTCCTAACATTCAAACCAAGGTATATAGGCTTGAATCATAATTTATGCAAATAAGTCTTTCTTCATTAATTAATGAAAGAAAATCAACGTTAAATTCAGTTTTTCTTTCCGAGTTTTTCTATAATTAGTTGGGCAACCTTTCTTCCGCTTAATAGCATGCCTCCAAAAATCGGGCCCATTCTCGGTGTATTATGTAAGGCCGCTACGGACATTCCGGCAGCATACAATCCCGGGCATACCTCCCCGGTTTTTTCTACGGTTAGTTTTTCCGCTTCAGAGCTCCACATAGACTTTTCTCCTTGGATGAATAGGTTGAGCTCAGGAATTTTTCTTGAGGCTACCGATAGGACTTCAGCGTCGTGGCCAGTGCAGTCAATTATAGCTTTTGCTTTAACGCCTAATGGGTCAACGTGGATTCCGGACATGATGACAGCGGTCCATTGGATGACTACTCCCACAATCTTTGGCGGTTTTCCGCTTCTGAAGATAACGTCGTCCACGGTTACTCCCAAAATTATTTTTGCTCCTGCATCGATGGCACTGTTTGCCAGCTTAGCTATCATAGCTGAGGTATCAGCTACGAACAGGTTTTCTTCGACTTTTTCGAGTGGGCAGTTGATTTCCTTTAAAATCTGGTCAGCTGGAGATTGAACGAGAAGTTTGTGAAATAACATTCCGCCTCCGCCTATTCCGCCGCCGAAGGAAAGTTTTCTTTCGAAAACAACTGTTTTTAAACCGGCTTTAGCGAGATAGGTAGCGGCTGTCAAGCCGGCTGGTCCAGCGCCTACCACAGCTACGTCGGTTTCTGATAGTTCCACCCAGTCTTTGGCCGTTTTCTCAATGATTTTTTGGGTGATTGTGGCTTCATCTATGCTTACATAGCTCATTCCTTTTCACCTGTCTAGCGAATTGAGAGATATGCTGGTTAATAAATTTAATTAATATGAACCCGAATCTACTAGACTTGAAGAAAACATGCGGTGCCAAGTTTGCGGGAGAATCATTCGGGGTAAGCCGGTTACGAGGAAGACTTGTTGCGTTAATAAACTTTACGTGTTTTGTTCTGAAAATTGTCTGCGTAAGTGGACTCGGCAATGGCTTAAACGCCAAATATAGCAGAATCGCTAATCTTTTTCTAATTCTAAATATTTCATAACCTTATTGTAGATGTTTAAGGCGTCTTCTTCGTTTCTAATGTTTTTAATGAGCATTCTTCCACTAGGGAAGAGGCTTACTTCTGCGTTGTTGTGTTTAAACACCACGACGAAGGATGATTTTAAAAGAACTTCAAAATGTTTGCTTAGGCAAACGTAAGCTTCGTTAATGTTAAGTTTCAACGGTTTTCTAGGATTAATGTTTACTGTTTCTTGACCACATAACCATACAAGTCTTTCAGCTCTTTCTGCTTCCCTTTCAACTCTGGCTTCTCCGCACACTGTGCATTTCGGGTTTTTAAAAACATCGATTTTGATTATATACATATCATTAAAGTCACATATTAGAAGAGCGTTTTTGAGGGGTTCTCCTATTCCAGCGAGGATTTTTATGGCTTCCATGGCTTCCATGGTCCCTATTATTCCAGTTGTTGCTCCCAGGACTCCGCGGGTTTCGCATGTGAGAAGGTAGCGGTCGTCAATGCCGGGAAAAACACATGATAGGCACGGGGTTTCTGGAGGAGTGAAAACGGACAAGTATCCCTCGAGTCCAATGGCTGCGGCATAAACGTACGGGAGCTTTCTTTCTACGCATATTTGATTTAAAAGATAACGTGTGCGCATGTTGTCCAATCCGTCAACAACACAGTCCACGCCTTGAAGAATCTCTTTTACATTAGTTTCTCTAACGTTTTCAGGTATAGGCTCTACTTTAATCTCAGGATTTACCTGTTTGATTCTCTTGGCAGCAGCCTCAACTTTAGGTAGTCTTAAATCACTAAGCTCATAAAGCACTTGCCTATGGAGGTTGTTAAGCTCCACCGTATCCTGATCTATGAGACGTAAAAACCCCACACCAGCTAAAGCGAGATACAGGGCCGCCGCGCTTCCCAAACCGCCAAGCCCAACAATAGCAACTTTCGAGTTTCTTAACTTCTCCTGTCCCTCACGGCCTAGTTCGCCTAGAACGTACTGCCTTTTATAATACTCATTTGGATCAAAGAGGGTTATTTTTGTCGCCTCCTTAATAGTGCAGTAAAAGAACGGAAATAAGTTTTCCCCTAACCATCTAAAGGTTTGCACATAAGTTGCAAGCGTCCGGCAACAAAGTGACATCTTTGTGCATGTTGCATAGAAGATGCTTAGTACGGAGTTGTGAACAGACATCGCAAAAACGAGATATCATATCCAACGAAGAAAGTTCTCCACTCGCTATATCATTAGCTACTTCTTTAACCATTTTTCTTATGTTATCCATGTGTTCTATCTGTTTGAGATATTTTTCTCCCCGTTTGGAATAGAGGTAATGGCTTATGGTAGCTTGAGTTATTCCCAGTTTTTTAGCAGCAACTACTTGCGAAAAACCATGTTTTTCAATGAGCTCTCTGGCGATTAAGGAACGTAAAGCTGGAAGCACGAACCGGACGATAATTTCACATGGAGGACGCATGGATCTTCATAAGTTATAACGTTGTTATTGCATATATTCCTACCGCTATTATCTCTTCTTATGATATCTTTAGGAATAAAAGCAGAAAGCCTGCAGCTAAGTCTAAAAGGCCCACGATAATTAAAATCCTCCTAATAATGTCAGATTGCAGAACTGTTTCAATTTCCACAATATTTAATACAAGAATAAACGCTGTTGTTAACAACACCGTGCCTAGGAAAAATAGGAAACCGCCGAAGGCTATTATTAAACGTTGGCTGAACGTGAATTTAGGCATAGACTTCCTCTCTTTTTTACATATTTTTATGCTTTATGGAATATGCTATAGCGGGGGCTTAGGCTATGCGAACGCCGAAGGCCTCCGGATTGGGACTGTTATCGTATACCTCTTCCACATTGAAAATATAAACTGGACGCCTTAAACGACGTTTCTCTGGCGGAGCATAATGAAAAACGTCGTGCATGAGATTCACGAAGTTGTGGTATAAGCCGTTCTCATGTATCTCTATCCACCCACGTACTTCAAAGCTTAAGTTAGGCGGGCGATAGAACAGTAAGCATGCAGTTTGGCTTTTTTGGAGAATTCTCCAAGTGTGTTTTGAAGAGTGTGGTTTGCTCAAGGTTAATTCAACGGTGGAAAGCTTAGTAAAATCAATGCGGAGTTTGGCTTTCTCCGGCTCCAAATAAAGATGTTTTAAGAACAGACGCATAGCATTTTTTCGACATTCCACTAGAACACTCTCTTTTGCTCCTTCTTTCTTCGCTCGTGCCAGAGCAACATCGAATTGCTTTAAATGACCTTGGAACTCTTCAATAGCTTCCTTTAAAAATTCTTCTTTAGGAACGTATCCTACACCCACTATTTTCGCGTTTACATGTATAGTGCCATCAGATTTTTGAAAAGCTGTGCATAGAGCTGGCGTATGCCGGGTGCTTTCAAGGAAAAACTTAGTCATGTCTTTTTCATGCTTCCCCTCTATAAGGTTTTTAGCCAGAACTCTCCTCGGGAAATAATTCCACTGTAGGAAACGCTGGGGCAACTCGACAACCAATTCGTTTCACGTAATTGCCTTCTTTTGAAGCTTCTTTTAAGCTTTCTCTGTAAACGTTAGGCCAGATATTCGGAAATCCTCTTTTGGTATAGCATGTTTCGTAACAACGTACTTTTCGCTATCCAATATTTGAGTGGAATCCGGAATTGGCTTGCTATGCGATTAAGCGATTCTTTGAGCGTGTTAAAGGTTAGGGGCTTTTGTTTCATTGCATTTCTCACGTTCTCTCTAACTTGCCATACGCCCACAGGCATTATGTATCCAGGACGAGCTTCCCTGAGCACGATTACAGTTGCTTGACGTCTTTCTTCAATAAGCTTTTCACATACGGCCAGCCGCGCTGCATAATAGCATCCGCCTATTTCCGCATAGGTTGTTCTTCCATCGTAGCCTTCCCAATCTGAATACATAACTATGCTTTTACCTCGGGGGTTCCAAACTGTTCCAGGGTACCATACTTCCATGGCCTCGTAGCTCCATGCGAATGGAATCATAAGCACTTCGAATTGGTTATCTAAGTAACGTGACTCGTAGACGCGATACTCGCCTATTTCCGGAAACTCTTTAATTTTCTGGATTAGAGCCTTAGAGATTATGCTGTCTACGGCTGTTATGCTCCAACGAGTAGGCACGAACCGCCTGTTATTTTTCAATCCGAAGGCTCCAACGCTAAAGGCTCTTTGGATGCGCGTGACAAGTACGCCTTTCTGGTATAACTCCATAACAGCATTTACAGCCTTCAGATCAGTGTCTCCGTAAGCCTTTTCGATGTGGTTATCCCAGCGTGCTGAGCCCACTCTTAAATCGCGTATGGGCGCTGATGGACCGAAGGGTTGAACGTAGTCATCGAGAAATATAAAGCCCTTAGGCTTCTTTTTTAGGTTAAGTTCTACGTCCACGGGGCGAACAGCTAAGGCGAGTTCTCGGGTCTTTTCTATTATTTTTCCGGCGTTTTGGAATTTTCTTACATGAACGCGATGTTTCCCTCTTATGAGCATGGAGCGGAAGCTGACTATTTCGTCAATGGGTCTTCCAAACCATTGTTCGGGAGTATCATAAAGACTCGTGTCGGCCTGTAGGGGCGGAACCATTGGACCAGCATAAACATAGGGGTAGCCTATTCTGCCAACGAAGACGCTTGGAGGCGAGGATCCATTTATATCCTCGCTTTTAATCAGCGGAACTGTTTTCATGAATTGGTTTACCCGAACTATTATTGGGCATCGGGTTTTGCCGCATAGAAACTTTGAACCCTTACAAGCTACGCATAAGCCAGTTTTTGAGGCTTTAGTAACGAGAAGCTCGCGGTTATAATTTAAATCTGCAAACCCTGACTTGTCAAGGAGGTTCAGTATCCAGAAGGCTTCTTTCCCCGCAGATGTTGTTCTTCTAGACTTTAAAGCCATACCTTTTCCATTTATCTATTTCTAAAAGACGTTAAAATTAGTTCGGTTAACATAATACTTGCTAAGAAATTTTAAGTATGTTCGAGAAACAATTTCGTTATATACTGGTTTCTCTTACACAAACTTGGTGGATAAATGCTTAAGCTTGCTCCAGTAAAAATAGAAAACCTTTATGAAATAGACAAGTCCTGTCGTTTTTGTATTTACTGGCAGACCTCCGGCAACTACATGGAAGTGATGGAATCCATTTCTGGGCAAGAAATAGAAGAAATAAAGCGTAAATGGCATGCGGAAACCAATCAAAGATTCGGAAACAGCTGGTTCCTTGCCTACTTAAGCAACGTTCCAGTGGGTTTCATCCAATGCGCTTCACCAAGGTTTTTCCCACGAATAAAGAATTATAATTCTGGTCCGCCTACTAATGACGCCGTTTTTCTAGCTTGTCTTTACGTATTTAGAAGAGAGCTGCGAAGAAGAGGAATAGGTAGCTTTATGTTAGAAAAACTTGTTGAAAACTTGAAACAACAAGGATTTAAAGCCGTTGAAACCTTTGCTCGTAAAGGTTCGGATAATAACCCTTCTGGTCCTTTAAGGTTTTACTTAAAGCATGGTTTCAAAGTCATTTCGGATAAGGATGAGTTCCCCCTTGTTCGCCTTGAAATCTAATTGTTTTACGGGATGAAATCAGGTGCGCCTAGATTCGGTTATCGTTCGTTTCGGCGGAGAAATAGGCATAAAGGGCGAATGGACTAGGCGTGCCTACGAAAAGCTTTTGCTAGTAAACATAAAGAAGACACTGAAGCATCATAAAGTAATCTATGAGGAGATAATTCGCGAATGGGGAAGATTTTACATAAAAACAGGAATGGCTGTAGAAACAGCTCAAAAGCTAACACGAGTCTTTGGAATTTCCTCAGTTTCTCCAGCCATAGAAACCTCCTCCAGAATGGAAGAAATTCTTCGAAAAGGCGTTGAAATAGCCCGAGAAACCTTTCCGGCAAAAACCAGTTTTGCTGTTAGATGCCGCAGAACAGGTAAACATGCGTACTCCAGCATGGACGTATGTAGAAAGCTCGGTGAAAGAATTCTGGCTTCACTTAAGGACAAAAACCTGCGGGTTAACTTGAAAACCCCAGAACAAGTTATCAACGTAGAGGTTCGCGGAGAGCGGGCTTTCCTTTTCTCTCAAACCCTAATAGGAGTAGGCGGCTTCCCCTTAGGTTCACAGCCAAAACTCATAGGTCTCCTTAGTGGAGGAATAGACTCACCAGTGGCTTGCTGGCTTGTAATGAAACGAGGATGCCCAGTTATACCAGTATACTTCGACAACATTCCATACACAGACGAAGTAACGACAGAGAAAGCTATGGAAACAGCCAAAATTCTCTTTGAATGGGCAATAGGATTTCCGCGGAAAATTTACATAGTGCCTAACGGCGAAAACCTAAAAACTTTCATGGAAAAAAGCCCCAAGGCCTTAACTTGCATCCTATGCAAGCGGATGATGTACCGAATAGCGGAACGCATAACGGAAAAAGAAAGGGCTGAAGGCATAGTAACCGGAGAGTCAATAGGCGAACAGGCTAGCCAAACTCTTCAAAACTTACGGGTTTTAGATTCAGCCATCGCTGGATATCCGATTCACCGCCCGCTAATAGGATTTAATAAACAGGAAATCATAGATCTAGCCAAGAAAATAGGTGTCTATGAAGTTTCTACCCAAAAAGCTAAGGGTTGCATCGCAGCCCCTGCCAAGCCAGCAACAAAAGCAGAATTGGAAAAAGTCGAAGAAGCTGAAAGAAGATTAGACATTCAAAAAATGATGGAAAAAGCCCTAGTGAAAGTCGAGGTTTTAGACCTATAATAAGAAATTACTATCTGCTTTTCGCCGTTATCTGTAATCCTTTGTATATTTTAGGTATAGACGCACACATGTTGCTACGTGAGCGCCATCTCCTACACAAACAGGTATTGTATCCTTAACAGTTGAAGTACATCCTCCAGCTGCGAAAACGCCTTCTATGTTTGTGTTGCCGAACCCGTCCACCAAGATGCAGCCGAGCCTATGTGTTTTTATTCCAGCTTTCTTCAGAATAAAAACAAAGGGCTTAACTCCTCCGATTATAAATGCGACGTTGGTTTTCAGCTTTTTGACTTTAAGATTATCCACATGACGGGACAAGAGCAATTTGATCGGGGGTTTTCCTCTAATTTCCTCTACAACGAAATCCTCTATAAGTTGAACTCCATCTCTTTCCAACCGCCTCTTGGTTTCCTCGTTAATTGATATTAGGTTTTTATGGTTAACTAAACGCACTCGCTTGGCGATTTTCGCTAGGTATAGGGCTTCCTGGACTGCTTCGGCTACTGAGCCGACTACGACTATGTCGTTTCCTTGAAATGACTGCGGGATACACTCAGCACAATAAGCCACTCCTCCACCAATCCAGCTCTCCCCTTTTATGTTCAATCCTTTCATGCCGATTCCGGTGGCAAGAATTAAAGCCCTACATGAATAAGAGGCATTAAAGGTCTCTACAACCTTCTCCTTCTCTTGCAAGGAAAGCTTAGTAATTTCTTCAGATGTGCGGATTTCAACTCCAGCTTTTTCGGCTTGAGAAAGCATTCTCTCCATGAGTCTTGCCCCAGAAGCGTTCATAAAACCTGGGTAGTTTCTTATGCCGCGAGCTCTTATGGCTATCCCGCCAACCTTATCGCTAGCCTCCAGTATAAGCGTATTTAAACGGAAAAGGGCTAATTGAATTCCAGCAGCTAAACCAGTTGGACCCGCACCTAGAATTATTACATCATACAATTATTACCCTCCCTTCATCGGAATTATTGTTTACATCTGGTATTAAATCTGTGGGACTACCGTAGGCTTATTTTATGTGGACTAGATAGCTATTGGTGAGTGTTATGTCTGATGCAGATGTGGCTGTTCAAGTGTTTCGGAAGTTAGAAGTTAGGGATGTCCGTGTTTTGCAAGCCATAGAGCTTGCTATGAGCCGTTATGAGTTCGTCCCTGAAGAGGTTATTCCGCGTTATGCAGGGTTAAACGTGGAGGAAACACATTTCAGGCTTAAACGGCTAAGCAAGTTTAGGCTTATTCGTAGTTGGCGAGGGGCTTATGTGGGATACTTACTTAACTATGCCGGATATGACTGCTTAGCCATAAATGCCCTCGTAAAGGCGAATGTCCTCGAGGCTTTTGGGAAGCCCTTAGGCGTTGGGAAGGAATCAGATGTTTATGATGCGTTAACACCTAAACACCGAAGAGTAGCTGTAAAGTTTCATCGTTTGGGCAGAATCAGCTTTAGACAGACAAGACGGAAGAGAAGGTATTTAGCTGAACAAAGCCATGTAAGCTGGCTTTACCAATCGCGGCTAGCCGCCGGAAAGGAATATGAAGCATTAAAGCTTGTTCATCCACATGGGGTGGCGGTTCCTGAACCCATAAGCCAAAACCGTCATGTCCTAGTCATGAGCATGATAGAAGGAGCTGAACTGGCAGAATATTTAGACATACCCGACCCTAGGAAAGTTCTACGCGAAGTCCTATTTAACGTCCGTAAAGCATATCTGAAAGCCGGGATAATTCACGCTGACTTAAGCGAATACAACGTAGTACTCCAGCCAGACAGGCATATCCTCATAATCGACTGGCCCCAATATGTGACCCGGGAACACCCTAACGCCGAGGAACTCCTAAAACGTGACATACAAAACATTTTGAGGTTTTTCCGTCGAAGGTGCGGATTAAAGCCAAATTTAGGGGAAGCCCTAGATTATGTTAAAGGACTTAGACGGTCCTTCAGTATTTAAAAAGCATTTTCTAAGAGATTAACGCTCAGCAACTAACGCTTATCAGTTATATTTCGAGTTTTCCCAGTTGCTTTAGTACGTATTTGCGGATTTCCTTCGGTTTTGGAAGAATAGCCACGATTTTCCCATTCTTTATTAACGGCTTAAGCATAGATTCGGTTTTTCCGCCGCATCGAGGGCAAGATGGAGCCTTGGCGTCGAATGGTAAAACTGTGTCAGTTAAACATTCACGGCATCTCCAGACTTCCTTTTTGCCACCCATCTTTCCACGTTTGGCGCAGAGTTTACTGTCAATTTCAACTATGTCCATAGCGAAGTCGATCGTTGGCGCGTTGCTCACCGATGTTCCAACACCGAATGCGTCAGCCCCAGCGTTGCCTAATGCTTTAACAGAGTCTTCATCCAATCCACCTGAAACGAAAATCTTTACATGCCTATATCCTCTTATGTCAAGTTCCCATCTCACTTCACGGATTATTTCGGCAAAATTTCCCTTTCGAGAAGAAGGAGTATCCAAGCGAACGCCGAACAACCGCTCTTTCAAGGCGTCAGCAGCCATCAACGCTTCCATTTTCTCGTCATAGTAAGTGTCAACCAAAGCTATTCTTGGCACTTCAGGAGGCATGATCTCGTCAAAGGCTTTCCATGCTTCAACTTGGCTGCCAAAAACGATTATTAAGGCATGAGGCATGGTACCCATTGGTTCAGCGCCTATGGTTTTGGCTCCAATAAGGCTCGAAACACCGTCGAAACCTCCTATGTAGGAGGCTCTATCCAGCATGGGTGCTAACGCCGGATGCATGCGGCGAATTCCGAAGGCTACTATTGTTTTGTTTCCAGCTGCTTTCCTTATCCTCGCGGCACGTGTAGCAACCCCTGAAGCTTGACATAATAGCCCTAACATTGGAGTTTCGTAAAGGCAGAATTCGCCATAAGGTCCTTCAATCCGCATTACTGGTTCCCTTACGCCTCGATGGTCTTGGTGATAGAAGATGCTTCCCTCAGGCATGGCATAGACATCTATGGGTAAGCCCTCGAGTAGTCGAGCTTCTTCTTCTATTCCACAAAGGATTCCCCAGCTCCAGTTTTTGGGAAGCTTTCCTGGTGTTACATCAGCGACCACTCGGGTTTGGTTTAACCCTTTTGCTTCTAGGATTTGTTTAGTTCTCACGAAGTATATGTCGGTTGTTTGAGCCTTCTTTATTTCTTCATCTGTGGCTGAATGAAATCTTCGCATTCTGATTCAAGCTCCGTTTAAGTTTAACTTATCAGCTCTAAAGTTTCGTCTAGAGTTGTAATTTTGCATCCATAAAACGTTTTCATGTATTCCAGCGCCTTTCTATGGGTTTCTTCGGTTACAGCTTCCACGCAATCTTGCGGAACTAATATTTTATAACCCCGAAAGAAAGCATCGGCAGCTGTATGTTGGATGCAAACGTTGGTTACTAAACCGGTTAATATAATTGTGTCTATGCCTAATTCTCTCAAAAGGAGATCTAACCCTGTTGCGAAAAAAGCACTATATCGCCGTTTAGGTATAATATAATCTGTTTCCGCGGGTTTAAGCTCATCAATTACCTCTCCGCCCCAAGTGCCGGAAACCGCATGCGGCTTCCAAATCTGGAACTCCTTGTCTATTCCATGCAAATGTGTGTCGTTTGTATAAATCACTGGAACTTTTCTCTCTCGAGCATTTTCGATTAACTTTTTAATGTTAGGGATTATCCTCGTGGCACTTTCGCATTTTAGAACGCCACTTACGAAGTCGTTTAGCATGTCAACCACTAAAACAGCAAGTTTCAAGGATTTTCACCTCATAAGGATAGCTTGTTTCCCACTTATTAAGTTAGGCTTGTTAACTCTTCAAAAAACCCAGAACAGGTAACCATCAATGAAAAGAGATTAGCATTTATCATTAAAATACTTAGCCCAGAAACACTAGTAGAAACAACCAACGTTCGATTACGAGCCCTGCAATCTTGAATACTATGGCTAAAACAAGGCTGATTATGAGGAATAGCAACACCGCTAATATAGCCACTGCAATGGCGCCTAGCCATCCCGTTTCGTAGAAGTTCTTTATCAAAGCCAACCAAATTATGATGGACAATAGCAACGCTATAATTCGCCAAGGAATGAATAAGAAGCATGCGGATTCAAAAAATGTGCCCAAAAGAGCTATCACAAAGGCATCTGTATAAGTCGCCCGTTTTTCACCTACAACCAAACGACCAGCAATGTAAAGGAACCCGCTCATTATCGTTAGGTTGAAAATGAAGTTAACCAATGAAAAGAACATCCGAAACTCTGGCGGTATACGCTCCCACCAACCGCCCACGGATAAACCCATATTTAACAATCCTTGAATGGAAACTCCCAACATTTAGCTATCGCTTCCTTCAGGAAACAGATTGATGATTAACCTTTATTCTGGTAATCTGATAAAAAATTTGCCTTGCAACCAAAGCTTCGCTTTCTCATGGAGTAAAGCTGGCAAGTTTTAAGA
>Ga0209426_1001387_pt1 | contig 15009 bp, 17 predicted proteins | sample Deesub1362B_J571_FD_187697 | JGI IMG/M metagenome (GOLD analysis project Ga0209426, IMG submission 187697) | Deep oceanic, basalt-hosted subsurface ecosystem from Juan de Fuca Ridge flank, Pacific Ocean, CORK Borehole 1362B_J2.571 (SPAdes)... ...
TGGGCGAGCAAAGAGACAGTGCGGTTATCATGTTGGCGTGTAGTCCAGAAGGAATAATATCGCCGGTACCAGGGCGTTCGCATTTTGATGACGCATTCCTTCGCTATGACGACTCTGTTGAGCTTAAAGCCGGTGAGACGAAATTACTCGACGTTACCCTGGAAGCTCGAAAAGACGGTCCCGGAGAGGTTATCTATGCAATCTATAGAGTGGCTGAAGAGTACGCCGAACATAAAGTACCTGTGCCCGAGGGTTTCGCTGTTAGCATAGAACCGTCCAAATTCATAGCATATCCGAATACCATCTATCACTCGACAATTACCATAGAGACAACCCCAGAGCTTGTCCCGGGTGAATATTGGCTTCGTTTCGAACAAGAATTTGAAAACGCGTTTCGGGGCAGTGGCTGGATTAAAGTCAATGTAGAGCCGTAGCTTCCTTGGCATATGGGCAATTTCCATCCTGTAGTCTCAGAGAAAAGCTGAAGAATAGGCAATCGGATTCAACCAAAGCTTAAAAAGTGACCTCTACGGCAAAAAGAAAGGCTGGACTCTCCGTTCCAGTAGATATCCAGCCTTTCACCCAATTTCGATGTTAAAGTCTCGGCTTAGCTCTTCCCGATCCTGAACATCTTAGTGCCACATGTCGGGTACACACTCCGAGCCGCCGGCTTGCACTCTTCATCGCCATAGCCTTGGCGTCTTTCATTTCTTTTCTGGGGCAGCATTTCGCGCAGTACGCTTGCACCCGTCTTCCATATCTTTCTAAAAGACGCGGTAGACCGTTCTCGATTGTAATGCAGCCCCAGAGCCCTATCTCAACTCATGGCGTCGCGTCATACGCCTAACTGACGTAATGACGCAAGAATCCTCGCGTCTGCGCAATGCTCTTCTAACAGGGACCGGCGGCCTAAATCCGTAGAACAACTTAATTGGCGCCTAACCCAGATGCAACGAGAAGATACTGAAGAAGGCAGCCCGACCAGCCTGTACACTTTGGTCTTTCTAAGGCCATGCCACGACAGCTAGAGAGCAGCATCTGGCTTTAAAGGCCTTTTAGGCGGTCTTTACAAATCAAATGGCGTAAACATACCCCATGTTGCGTTCCGACGGTAGGACGTTCACCAAAAGAGAGCCCGGGTCGTGTCTCCCATACAACTCCAAGGAACCAAATCCTGCGATACGCCTTCCCCAGGCGAAACGCGAACTTCATACGGATTTCACGAGCGAGAAACATACGCTTGTGTGACTTGTCTAAATATTTTCTCCTCAGGGGCTTGACTTTTGAGGGACTTTACTGTACTATAATGGACAATTCTTCCCCATATTGATAGGGGGAAAGGGCATAACAATGGACTACGAAGGCCCATCGGTTCTCATCGTCGATGATGAGGAGGACACCCGAAGCCTTGTCTGCGAGCAATTAGCGGAGGAAGGTTATGCCTGTGACGGAGCTTCAAATGGAGACGAAGCGCTCGCGAAGTCGGCAATGCATAGATTCGTTGTGACTTTGCTAGATATTAGGTTACCGGATATGTCCGGTTTGGACTTGCTCAAGGTGATGAAGAGACGTCACCAGATGACAGCGATCATCATGACGACTGCTGTCAATGACCTTGACACCGCCGTCGAGGCTATGAAGCTGGGTGCTTTAGATTACATCGTTAAACCATTCACTCTGGATAAGCTCAACGACAGTATCAGTAAAGCATTGTGCAGCAGGAAGCAGCAACACTTGGTAGCCTACCCTGTCATGGTAGGCGGCGGAAACATCTACTGTGATAACGCCTTGCTCAGAGAAATAGATGCAATCGCTGATGGTGTTGATGCTCAAGTCGACTATTTTGACTTTCATTCCAAGATAGTCACCGAGAGAACTATTGAGTTGGCACAGTGTCTTGGTTTGCCAGGGAAAGAAATCGAGACGTGGGCAACTGCACGGTACCTGTTTTACTCGGAGAGGGAGAGACGGATAGAATCTCTGTTAAGCAAACTGAAGCGCAATCCGAGGGCTCAGGCGATACCGGGTCTCACCCGTCCGGCTTACTAGTCTGCAGGATAGAGTGAGGAGAGCAGCATGAAGGAGGTATTAGTGACGGAACTCATGACCCTTGAAGAGGTGGCCAATTATCTGCGGGTCACCAAGAAGACCATATACAGGCTGCTAAAGAGAGGTGGTGTCCCAGCGACCAAGGTGGGGCGTCAGTGGAGATTCGAAAAAGCCGCCATTGATGACTGGCTACGGCAAAGCTCAGTGGAGAAAGCGGCCAGCATCCTCGTCATCGATGATGATGAAACAATCTGCTCCTTGTTCAAGGACACTTTGGAGGAGTTAGGTCACGCAGTAACAACCGCCGGGGAATCATCCCAGGCACTGGAGCTGGTGAAACAGCAGGATTACGACCTGGTTTTTCTTGATCTAAAGATGCCGGGGATGGACGGGGCTGAACTGTTCAGGCGGATAAAAGCGGTCAAGCCCAAATTACCCGTCACCATTATAACCGGCTATCCTGACAGTGAGTTGATGAGTAGTGCTCTGGCTCACGGCCCCTTCGGAGTTATGAAGAAGCCCTTCCGTGGTTCCGACATCCTGACTGCGGTGGATAACTATCTTCGTTTGGGAGTATCAACCAAATAACTTTCAGAAAGGAGGGATTATGCACATTTAGGGAATCAAGGTGCCAACAGAGACAAGGAATTGAGAAATGCAACTATGAGGGGAGGGCAACAAATGAAATCTCGAGCATTACAAGAGCTAGTCAAGAAAATCTTCAGTGATGAAAGAACACGGCTGCAGTTTGAGTCAGACCCAGATAGTGTTCTCGCCCAGTTTCCTTTAACGGAGCAGGAGAAGAAGGCTGCGCTGACTATGCATGCCAAGCTGGGATTGGTGACCACTGACTCACAGCAGTTGGAAGCGGCCATTGACCCTACCAGTAATTGGCTAGCTCCAACACTATAACTTTAAGACCGTGTGGCAGAAAAGACAGCATGAGCTTCTCAAGGATGAAATAGAGATAGCGCTGGCCTGTTTAGCCGAGCCACGTGATCTACACAATTTAGTTAGACAACCACTCAGCCGAGGTAGGCGTGGGCTGTCTCTCGAATCCGGGCATGGGCGAGCGTGGCCATTGTTACCCTTGATAGTATGTGAGGCTATCTGCAAGCGCTATGAGCATGCGCTTCCAGCAGCTGCTGCTATGCAGCTCCTTATGGCCGCTGGCGATGTCTTCGATGATATCGAGGATGCAGATTCCCCCGACTCCCTACCGGCCAAGTATGGCCCTGCGGTAGCCACAAATGTGGCTACCGCTCTTTTGATTCTGGCAGAGAAAACACTGACACGGCTCAGGGAAACAGGCGTACCAGATTCCATTGTGGCCCGCGTCGTAGATGTGGTTAATTCGTGCTATACGGCTGCCTGTGCCGGGCAGCATCTGGACCTGTCTCTCGCATCCCGCACGGTAATTTCGGAGGAAGCCTACCTCAGAATGGCCAGTATGAAATCTGCCTCGCAGGTAGAGTGTGCCTGTCATATCGGGGCATTGCTAGCCACTGAGAATGAAGAATTGACTAGCAAATTTGCCATATTCGGTCGCAATCTGGGCATGGCAGCCCAAATCACCAATGATATCCAGGGCATTATTCATAGTGTTGATATCGTAAAGCGTAAGATAACGCTGCCTGTAGTCTACGCTTTGACTCAAGCACCTAGTGAAGCTCGCAATCAACTGGAACTCGCATTCAGGAGGCCATCTGAATCAGCGCTGGATACCGCACAGATCAGGGATTTGCTATTCCGCATCGGCGCTATGCACTATGCAACGCTGAAAATGGAGCTATACAAACAACGGGCTTTGGAGACTCTTTCGGAAGTAGAACAGACAGGAGTTAGCGTGGGGCAACTGAAGTTGTTCCTGGAATAAGGTCATGGTCCGCATGAACCAATTTGTTAGTCCACTCCGCAAGCCACCTGCAGGGCATGTACGGCCCAAATTTCTTGTGTTTATTGCACTTGCCTTCTGCGTTCTGGCTGTTTCTGTAGCGTTCTTTGGCGTGAGTGCCGTCACGCCCTATATCGGGGTAGTGCTTGCTCTGAACGACCATGGTTGGACAGTCCAAAGTGTAGACTCTAATGGTCTGGCGAGAGAAGCTGGAATAAAGGAAGGAGATGTACCGGTAGCAATCAATGGTCAGCCGGCAGATGTATTCCTGGAGAAATATGAAAAGGCTGGCATAGTTTTTGAAGTACTGATTCGAGAGCTCACCGTTGTCAATGGCGAGGGGCAGTTGAAATCAGTAGCTCGTGAAAATAACCCGCCATCATCACGATCCGTGGCTGAGGTAGCAGCATGGTTCATTACCTCCCTTGTATTCTGGGCTGTCGGATTTTACGTCTTGATCAAGAGACCGAGGAATATGGCAGCAATGTTACTGTGTCTCTGCGGGCTTACCTTCGGGCTTGCCCTCAGCGGGAATATGGCAGCTGAAAGACTTGTTCCGGGCGCACTCCAGCTTCAAGTTGTTGCTGCTGTTATTGGCCCGTGGTTGCTTTTCCACTTTTTCCTCATCTTACCAGAGGAACGAGCCTGGCTCCGTAAGAGCCGCTTGGTATATCTCATTTATCTTCCGGCAGCTATAACACTGGTGTTGTTCCCGATAATGGGGTATGCAGATGGCCAGCCGCTACCCGGGTTTCGTACCTTCAGGCTGCTTGAGTATGGGGCAGGATTTCTGGCAGCAGCTGGCGCTGTACTCTTCAATTACCTCCGTGCTGGCTCCCCAAGAACCCGGCAGCAAATGAAAATAGTGCTAATCAGCTGTCTCGCAGCTATAATTCCTTTCCTGGTTCTGAGTATCTTCCCGGCCACAATACAAAATATCATACCATCTGGATTCAATCTTCTCTTCATCGCCTTTATCCCGCTAGGGCTGGGTTACGCGGTAGTGACAACAAAGCTGATGGATATCGATGTGTTAATCAGGCGGAGTGTGGTCTATGGCCTGATAACCCTTGTGATGGCGGCCATCTTGTCCGCTGGTATTATTACTGTCGTGGTCTTTCAAGACACCTTAGGAATTCCGGAGGAGATCGCCATATCCATAGGGCTGGGTGGTGTTGCCACGCTTCTTTTCGGCCCGACCAAAAGGACAATTGAGACCCTAGTGGACCGGCTCTTCTACAAAGACCGATATGATTACCGGCAGATAATCCAGAGTATGAGCGCCTCTCTAAGATCGCTTAATGACTGTGTTGATATATCCCGGGTCATTGTCGGCACCACGGTGCATACGCTCAACTTAGCCGGTGGCTGCCTCTTTACCAAGTCACAGTCCGGTTCTTTTGAGTTAAGCGCGGGTCAAGGCACATTTGCTGACCCAGACAAACAGGGAGAACTGGCGACCATAATATCTCAAGGAATTGAGGGCATCGAGTTTCCAAATGCAGCCTCGACCGCCTGTTCTGATCTCGCTTTCTTAATTCCCCTGATAGCAGGTGACAAGAGAGTTGGCATTCTCTGCCTATCTCAAAAAGCTTCGCGGCAGGATTTTTCGTCTAACGATCTATATCTGCTCCAGGGACTGGCTTCAGTAGGCGCGATGGCATTACATAGCGCCATGCTTGTTCGTGATGTCAGCATGCGGGATACCTTCGTCTCAATTGCCTCTCACGAACTCCGCACTCCCTTGACTGCCATTACTGGCTATGCCGAACTCCTGCTGCGTCGGGACCCGCCTGAGGCCACTCGAAGGCGATGGCTGCAGAATATTTTCGACAATAGCCAAAAAATCAGCAAAATGGTAGATGACCTGTTGAATGTGTCCCGCATTCAAACTGGCAGGACAACTATTAAATTGCAGAGAGTGAAGGTCTCCGACGTCCTTGATGAGGTGCTGTCCATGGTAAGGGAAAGCTGCGATAAGAGTAAGTATGAATTTGTAGTCGACATAGAACCTGCCCTGCCAGACGTACTCGTCGATCGCGACAAGTTCGGTCAAGTTATCGGAAACCTGCTGGACAACGCTGTCAAATACAGCCCCAACGGTGGTCGAATCACGCTTTCGGCTCATAACGATCCAGAACGGCATCGTGTAGTGGTGAGTGTTGCCGACGAGGGCATTGGCATCGGGGCAGAGGATAAAGCTTCCCTTTTCACCACCTTTCACCGCATACAGAGACCTGAGACCCAGGGAATCAGGGGAAGCGGTCTCGGGCTCTATATCGCGAAAGAATGGACTCAGGCCATGGGGGGAGAGATCTGGCTGGAGAGCCAGCTGAACAAGGGATCGACCTTCTTTGTGGCAGTTCCAACACAGACTTTACAGGACGGGCCGAAAAAGGAGCTTCACGTTATTGGCAGAGCATGTCAATAGGAAGATTCTGATAGTCGAAGACGAAGAAGCCATTCTTGAACTGCTCTCGGAAATATTCAAAGAAATCGGGGACTACACAGTCCTCCAAGCTAGGGATGGTGAGGAGGCACTGAGGGTGGCGTGGGCTGCTCGTCCCGATGTCATCCTGTTGGATATTCAGCTGCCAAAAAGAAATGGCTATGAAGTGTGCAAGTTGATTAAGTCTGACTCAGTGATGTCGCACACCAAGGTGCTACTGATAAGCGGTACGCCGCCGAACCTTGTCTGGCCGAAAGCTCGGGAAATGGGGGCAGATGGGTATATTGCCAAGCCCTTCAGTTCAATCATGCTGGTGGAAAAGGTGGAAGAGCTTCTGACGGGAAGCTAACAGGATTTGGCTCGCACTCCCGCTAGGACGAGCTGCAACGCTGAGTGCCTCTCATTGCTGCGCGTTTGGATGCTTCTGTCCATTCGTGTCTATGCGTATCCACGCGTATCATTCATAAATATATACGTATGCATGTGAATGATGCGAAGGTTATGATACGATACGAATAAAACCGTCAGCGCACGCGAATAACAATCACTCCGATACGAATAACTCAAGGCCCAAAGAAGGTAAACCGGGTAGGCGAGGAAGCTATGCGGGTGGCATTTTCCAATCGTATGTGCTGTCACCCCAGTCCTATGATAAGAATTCCTACCATTCTGCATTTTCATAGGGAAATATATTCTAGAAATTATATTTATTTACATAGGAAAGTTTTTTAATTTATTTTCCCAGGGAAACCTTAGCCGGCGATGCGAGGGAGATCGTCTTCGGCGACGGCGCCCTATGGCGATTCGAGCAAACTGTACCTGTTTGGTGGTTTTCTCACTTGCTAGCAAATAATCAACATTGTACAATGCAGATTGTGGAAAGAAGTTCGCAGCTTACGCAGGGAGCCGCCTAATAGCAGGAACCGTTCCCTTTGCGGAGGGCGTGTGTCCACTGTCGAAGTAACTATAGACCTCCCCTTCTTCCTCCGACTGGAGGGTTCTCTCAGCATGTCGTACGACGAGCTCTGTAAGGAGTCCCAGGTTCCAGAATTCAGAGGGCAGGACGTCGAAATCACCTTTTCACGTAGACCCGAGGGTTCCAGTGACAAGTCAGATCGGCCTCACGGGCGGACCACCGTTGCAATCACGTTGGAGACGCTGAAAGAGCTCCCAGATGATTCTGTGAATACTTTTGCCATTCAGAACTGCTTGGAGATACTTAACAGGGTGGTCACGTCGTACCAAGCAACCACAGCTGAGGTGAGCAATGGTGGTTTCATTTTCCCGTTGGGCATCGCTGACATGCAGCTCCTTGGTGACATCCGCATGAACGGCCAGGATATCCATGATAGGTGGCCCTCACATAATATCAACACATTTCCCTTACCAAACAATAAGATAGAGGAGTTCAAACGCTACCTCACCGGCCAGCATGATCTACCGCTATCAAGGCTGTTCCTTACGAACGCGACCCTATCACTGGAACGTGGTCAATATTCCATGGCCGTGCTTCAAGGAGCGACCGCGGTCGAGTTGAGGGTCACACAGGTTATCCATGGCAAGCTCAAGGCTGCGGGGTGGTCGGACGAGGCGATACAACCATATGAAAGGACGACTCTTGGTGGCAAGCTACAAATACCGCAGAAAGATCCACGGTCGTTGGAGACCTACTTCGATGGAGTCAGCGGCTTCGCTGGTGTGTACAAGGAGGTGAGGGACAATCTCACACCGCTTCGCAATCGTGTCGCGCATTGGGGATACGTAGCATCCCATCAAGAGGCTAAGCGAGCGCTGGAAATTGCCCATAACTTCCTGAGCATCGTGAACTAACATGTAAGTGTACTGAGCAGGCCGTTTCTTGTTGGGATGGCTGAGCTCGGCTATAACATTGAATATGACAAAAGTTGGGATTTCCCCCACGCGGCGAGTATTTTTACATTTTTTGAACCCCAGCAGATACAAAGTAGCCCGAACTAGAGCTACTATTTAAGAGGCCGAAGGCACACCGATAGGAAGGGCTTCAATAAGCGTGCTAGAAGACGAAGAACTGTTCATAATCCAGAACCTACTCCATAAGGATTATGATATCCGGGTTCCCTTTGTATGTTTCCGCTGTGGAAAATGCTGCCGGGAGGTGAGCGTCCGGCCAGCGCCAGCCGACGTGCCTATTATCGCAGACTTCTTGGGGATAAGCGTGGAGCAGCTCGTTAGCCAGTACCTTGGTGAGATAGTGAAGGTTGAGGGTGGCGTCATAGAGTTCAAGCGTACAAAGCGGTGGAAGCCCTGTCCCTTTCTTTCGCCCTCCAGTACTTGCACTATCTATGCAGTTCGGCCTTATGCCTGCCGTTCCTTTCCCGTACGCACCGATGCCGGTGACCTGGGAATAGGTTGCTCTGGCTATAAGCAGATATATCGAGTTATGAGCGCTATCGGCTGTGGAATACCATATACATGCGGTTCGAAATCAAGTGGCAAAAGACCGGAAGAACAGGAGTGGCCCAGGATTTGGAGAAAGTTCATGAAAGCCAAACCCACGAAGGAGATGATTACGGCGTTCGCTAAGCTCAATGATATTCCAAAGGAAATCTGGGGCCTATAAGCAAGTTAAGCAAAAGGGCAAAGAGGGTGGTCACCATAAATGGGCTTGACCAGTATCTGGATGAACAAAGGGCGGATTGTTACACATAGACGAAAATGCCCTAGTTTGTTGCTTGGATGTGAACTGGGGACTTCACTGTTACCCCATGAACAGATGGCTTTGTCCAGTTTGTGCCGCCGTTGGCGGCGGTTAGCTTTTGTGCTATGCTTTAGACAACTATACCCGAACCCATTCAAGGATGATTCACAATTTGGCTGGAGATTATGAGTTACGGGAAGGAGGCAACCGATGGATAAGGACGTAGCAGGCAACGCAATCCCCGCTTATCCGACATCCATGACCGAGTGGATTAATCGGATGAAACCGGTCATGGAGTTTTTCGGCATCAAAGATACCGATAGGGTACGGGAAGGTCTCACGATCCTCGCAGCGCTCGGCGTAACGGCCCAAGATGTGGAGAGAATAGGCAATCTTACTTTCGCCGCTCAAGCTACTCAAGACTTGTTTGAAGGGCAGTTACCCGAGGATCTAAAACTGGTTGCTGCGCTTTCTTTAAGCGCACGGGCAGTCTTTCTCGGTGGCAGGTTTGAACCCAAGTCAGGCAGCCAGAAAGTAGCAGTAGGCCCGACCGTAGGAAAGTGTCATTGTGGCGGAGACGTAAGCGTTGAACTTCGCAGGGACGATAGCAACGTGGTGATATGCTTCGTGTGTCAAGCGGACCCAAGCCATGAAAAATGCTTCTGACGACTGGGGTAAAGGTCGCCTATCGGCTTTGCTACTTGTACTTGGCGTTTGCGCCTTAGCAGACATCCCTCTGATTCCCTTGAGCGGCATCACTAGTCGCCTCGTGAAGAAATCGGCCCCCAAACTGCGAAGGTCGATGCCGACTTTCCTAGTCATACGGCATTCAGCAAATCCATGTAAAGCAGTTGAGAAACTAGCAAGGTTTAGAGTCTACGCCTGGTTCCTTCGTAGGGCAGCGCTTCTGGCAGCCCCTGGCTTGCTTGTGCTTCTTATCGGGGACTCTGGTGCTGGATTAGGAGTAAGTGTGGGACTTGTGTATCTGGGAGCCGCTTTGGGTGTCATTTATGCTATGCTCTTTAGACCGCTTCGTTTTGGTCCCAAGCAGGTACTTGTAGACCGAAAGGTGGATGTGCTTAGGGACGCAGTTGACTGCGTGAGACCCCTTGCTGGCGAACTCAGGAGAGTTTGGGAAAATGGTCGGCGCCACCGCGCAGACGATGGCAGATTGGTGATGGCCGTTCCAGACCAGTTTGAGTCGTATTGTGCACGCATCTGCGATGCCCTCAAGCGAGTGGCGGTCTTGTAGGTTGGCAGCCCAAGAATTCTCGCGGCTATCTTTGCTGCTTTGGGAAGCAAACAAATTGCCACTGTGAGACTACTACTGCTGCACAATTGTCCGATGCTGTACCTAAGTCAACGTTCGCATAGATCGTTCAGCACTGGACGTAAAAATAAAGGGTCGGGATTTTCTCCCGACCCTTTGCAATTTAAGTAATTCCGTCTTGCTCAATTAGCCGATGGGCGCATCATCCGCTTCATCATGGCGTCAAGGGCCTGCTTTACCAGCCACTCTCCCATACACGCCTCGTTGCACCATGCTCCCATCACCTCAGCGACCTGCCCTTGCTCATCGGTCAGAATCAGGGCATTGCGGCTGCACAAGTTATCCTCTGGCAGATCTGCCCCACACATAAGACAATGCAGCTCGTCCACCTTTGTCACCTCCTTTCCCTCTGAACCTTGAGACAAAGAGGGGGCGGGCGATTCAATCCCGCCCCCCTTCAAGCTACCATTGGACGACCATGGGCATGATCAGCACCAGGGGCGATGAGCCGTGGCGGAAGATGACCGGGTCCTGGGCTCCTCTCAGTCCCATGGTGACCACCCCCTCTCTGCCCTTGAGGTAGTCCAGAAGGTAGCTTACGTTTAAGGCTATCCTGCCGGGACCGCCCTCGGTTTGAGCTGGCAGCTCTGCCCTGACCTCGCCCCTCTCCTCACTTTTGGCGGCTGCGGTGAGGCTGGTCTCGGTCCAGGTGAGGCGGACTATGCCAGAGCCGTCCCTGGCTACGTCTTTGAGGCGGCGCACCGCTCTCTCGAGGTCGGGCGCGAAGAACCGCACCTCCTGGGAGACTTTGGCCGGGATGAGCTGGGCAAAATTGGGTGGTGTTCCCTTGATGAGCTGGGCGATGATGGTCACCTGCCCGAAGGCGATTTTTAGCCTTCTATCACCGAGGGCAAGCTGAAGCTCCCTTCTGGCAGTTATCTGCTCAATGAGGGAACCCACCATAGGCGGAGCCGGGGGAATATTGTCCCACAGGTGAGCCAAGGCTGTGATGGTGCCCCTGGGGACGACCACCTTCTCCTCGGCGGGGAAGGTCATGGGCAGTTGCTGGTAGGCCATCCTGAAGCCATCTCCAGCGGCTACCTCGATTCTCTCCCCGAGAAAGAGAGCGACACCGGCGAGCACCGGGCGGTCATCACCGGTGGCGCAGTAGCTGACCATCGAGCTGAGCGCTGCCACGAGGCTGTCTCCATCAAGGGATGCCTCGGCTGCTGCCTTCAGCTCAGGCACGGGTGGATAGTCCTTTACTTGAGCGGCGTCGTAGGACGCACTGCCGCCGTCCCAGGCGAGCTCGAGGCTATTGCCCCTGGCTTCGATGGCAACCAGCTCGTTCTCAGGGACATACCTTAGGAGCTCCAGGGCCTGGCGGTGGGGAATGAGGCACTCACCATCAGCCTCGGGGAGGTTCAGGATGACCATCGTCTCCAGGTCAGTAGCCACCGCCTTCCCATTGCTGAGGAGGACGTTCTGGAGCACGGGCACGGTAGGTTTCCGGGGCACCACCGGCTTGAGGAGCCCGAGGGTCTCCCTGAGCATTTCCACCCGCATCTGCATCTTTTTCACCTCCTTCCTTCTTAGCGCTCCCACCCTCTCCTTACCGACCCGCTTTCACGATCAGAACATTCTTGGTTGGGATGCGGTTGTGGTCTGCCGCTGCTGAAGGCGCGTTGTTTGTGTTGGCTGTGCTGGTGTGGTCTGCGATGGCAGTGGATGTTCACACCTGGGATATCGCGGGTTCGAATCCCACCTCTGCCGGGCTTCACTCACCAGCCCGGGTACCCTCTCCAGGGCGTGCTGTAGCTCTCCCTCAAAGGTGCAGAACACGGGGTCGCAGTCCGGGGACTGTATGCCTATTGACCCCCTGTTTTCCCTCAGGGTGATAACAATCTTCATCTCCCGGCTCATGTTTCACCTCCTTTCTGTTACCTTGCCCAGGCAGTCCGGGCATACGCCAGTTCGTGCCGGGTAATCCTTGGGCGGGTAGAGCAGTGACCAACCAGCCGGCGGGAAGTAGGCTCTAACCCAGCCTTTTAGGACAGGGTAGAGGTGCTCCACCTTGACTGTAGCTGTCCTGCCGCACCCCAGGCATAGAAAAACAAGTTCCCTCGTCATGTTCACCTCCTTTCTTTAGTTTTTGGCTTCCAGATTTTTGGTCATTTTCCCTATTACCTCTGGTGTTGCCGGAACCGACATAAGCGCCCCTGCTTCCAGGTCCAGATAGAGCTGCATCCAAGAGCAGGTGCCTTCAATAAGCCTGCGGACAGTTTCCAGCACCAGAGCAGCCATTGCCTGGTTTATCGTCGGTCCCTGCTCAGCCATCTCGGCGCAGCTCCTCTGGCTTGCCTGCACCAGAATGTCGGGCCTCTGTATAGTTGGCATCGGCAATGCGACAATTAGGCCGTCCCTTTCGGCGAATCCTCTTGAGTTGCCGATCAGGACCTGGCCAAAGTTCTCTCCATTCCCGGCGTCCACCCACCAAAGGAGAGTGGTCAGCCTTGGCCCACTTTGCCACTGTCTGGGGACCGCCTCGCTGTAACCACCAACCCAGGTGAGGGACTTCCCGCTCACTCTTTCGGCGATATCCCTCCGGGCTGGGCCGTTGTCCACGCACCCTATGATTAAGCCGGGATATCTAACCCCGGTCATGCCGATGGGGAGGGTTGAGTAGCCCACGGGTATGGAGTAGATTTGGGCCAATCTTCGGGCCAGAGCTTCGGCCTTGAACTGCCCCAGTTCCTGTCGCCGGAAGTTTTGGCGTACCAGATTCCTCTCCTCAACCCGGTCGTGGTCAACCAGCACCAGGTCAGCTCGGGGCGGCAGGAGACGGCACAGCCCCTCGGCGACGAAGCTCCCGGTGCCCCCGCAGCCAACCACCATAACGGTGAAGTGGCCGCGGGCAAAGCTGTTGTCCAGGGTGTACATGCTACTCATCCCTCCGCCACTCCGCTCTCACGCGAACACCTCCTCTCTTTTCACCTGGGCAAAGTAGCCGTACACGCCAACCCTTATCTCGACTTCAGGAAGCAGGGTGTCCAGCCTCCCCACCACCATGTACAGGCGCAGCCCCTGCTCGTCCCTGTCGTCTGTAGCGCTGAAGAAAGCGCTCATCGTCCCGTGACTGTGGATGTCGAGCACCGTGTTTGGCAGGACTTCGTATTCCACCCCGCAGGAGTCGCGGTCCTGAGGTGGCACCCTAAGCCGGTATTCCCCTTCCCAGGTGACCGCCAGGTAGCGTTCGTGATACCGGTCGCCAAGGAGAATGGAAAGGGCAAGCTCGTAGAGACTTCGTGGTATCTTCCCCCTGGGCAATCTCACTCTCTCCTCCAGGGGACTCAGTCCCCTCACTTCGGCTGGGGCGATGTTTACTGTAGCCTCAAGCAGAGGACTCCGTGCCCGGACGAAGAGGCCATTCCCCGCCAGGACGTAGTCATAGAAAAGGCCCGGCTCACCAGCCAGACCCTCTCTTGTGTTTATGAGATAACCTGCAGGCTTCATTTCATGACGTCCTCTATCTTCCCAAGGGGCACCAGGTCTCCCAGCGGATACCGTTTCTTTCCGTCAAGCTCCTCCCAGAGCCTGAGGAGGTCGTCGGGGTATTTCCTTGACCTCCCCCTGTGGTCCGCCTCCACCGTGAAGAAGCTCTGGAAGAAGGACTCGGGTATCTCGCTGACGTCAGATGGGAACCGATGCGTCCCGGGGCAGGTCCTGCCATCCCGGAACAGGTTAAACAAAGGTGCATGGTAAATGGTCTCATCGGGACTTTTCGGCCTCCTCTTCGCAGCGTACACCCTCGGCGGTCTTCCCGGAGAACAGACGAAAATGAGCCCGGGCATGGGCAGCCTGAACCGCCTCGGCGGCTTGAACGGCTCAAGCTGAAGGGCTGCCGGCCATACCCGCGGCGGCCGCCACAGGGCAATCTCAATCCCTTCCTTTCCCTGGGCCCACCACAGGGCATCTTTGGGGAGAAGCCCGGACCTCAGGGGCACCTCCCTGAGCAGCGCCAGGGCAACATCCCGGGCTGAGACCATCCTGGTGGTGATGACTCCTCTATCCACGAGGTAAAGGATGATGGAGTCCTGGTAGAAGTCGAGCCTCAGCTTCAGATCGTCCGGCGGCACTTCGAGCCCTTCTGGCAGCGCCCACTGGTAGCCGCTTGGCTCTTTTGACAGCATGTTTTACCTCCACGTGATGACTGCACTGAAGACAGGTGAAGCCGCCGTCCTCGCTGTAGAGATCGCCCTTACAGCGGGGACAGCCCCTGAGGATCCACCTGACGCTGATCATGTCACCTCCTTTCCAGTATGAAGTTCAGGAGTTCCCCGAAGCGTTCTGCGGGATCCTGCTCAAGCCACTCGGCTAAGTCAAAGACTTCTCTCTGGATAACCTCCGCCTGCTGCCACTCCCGGGTCAGGTTTTCCACGGTCTCCCTGTCCCACGGCGGGAAGCCCTCCTGCCACAGCAGCTCCAGGTCTGTATCAAGGAAGACATTGCCGGTATTTCCCCATACTATGTCGGCCCAGAGAGCCAGCCCGCGGTAGGGACTTTCGTCGAGGAGGCGGTGGAGCTCACCCGGCGAAAAGCCCTCCTCGGGGACCTGCCTGAGCAGCTCCTCCGGCACGTGCTCCGCGCACGCCTCGGCCAGGGAGGCACGG
>Ga0209426_1001391_pt1 | contig 14941 bp, 17 predicted proteins | sample Deesub1362B_J571_FD_187697 | JGI IMG/M metagenome (GOLD analysis project Ga0209426, IMG submission 187697) | Deep oceanic, basalt-hosted subsurface ecosystem from Juan de Fuca Ridge flank, Pacific Ocean, CORK Borehole 1362B_J2.571 (SPAdes)... ...
TCGCTCGTAATAGCTCATATGCGCCCAGAATTGTTCCAAAAAGCCAAGGAAACAATAACAAACATGACTAAGGCGAAGTATCTCTATATAATATCCTATCCGAACTACAGTGGATTCCGGATAGAGCATGACCCAGTCTATACTGCGTACATAGCATCGCCTCCAGAAGAGGGGGGAGAAGCTGATAAGCGATCCCCATTACTTGGCTTCATGACACTGGTTGCAGTTGCCGTTGCAGTGATAATCCTTGTAATCTTAGCCCTCGCAGTGATAAAGCTTCTGAAAAGAAAACCAGAATCAGAAACTTAAGCTTAGCTTCCTCTATTTCTTTGCGTAAGCCTTTTCTCCAATACGCCAGTTATACTAGTTCAGGTGATTGTTTAAATGGTTGTAGCTGGAAAGATTTTCAAGCTTGCGGAAGAATTGCCTTTAGAAGAAGTTGCCGCGACATTGGAAGGATTTAAGAATGAGGACCCCTTCGAAGAAGGAGACTACAAGTTTACGCTCATATCAGAAATTGTTAACCTTCTAGCGAAACCTCGGGAAAAATCTGTGGTTGGCGTTTACTCACACGATTATGTGATCCGCGTCTTCCACCGCGGGAAAGTTATGCCGCTCCCGCGAACCATAGAAGCCCTTTTTAGTTTCACACTCCACAATGAAAATATGTTTTTGACGATTGTAGAGAAGAAACGAACAGCCAACTTCATAGCAAATAAGCTAAGCGAAATCCTTTTCGAGAAAATTGGTGGGATAGTAGAAGCTCGAATTCCACCAGAAACCCTTCGAAACTTTCACCTAAAGAACCCTGAAGACACCAAAATTACCTTTTTCGACAACGTAGACATTCCTAATGTGGATAAACTTTCACTCTATGGCCCTGACTTAGTGAATACTTCACTTTTCGAGGACTATTGCAAGAGAGGGGATCTCTGGTACATTGTGGCTCGTTCCAAAGAGTATGACTATGTCGTGGGAATAACAAGAGATGCCTCTGTTACTATTTTCAACTTAACAGACAAAATGAAATATCTCGAATACGTGACAAAAGAAGTGTACCCCCTCATACTGTAAATCAGTCATGGCCTAAAATAGCTATTTATCAAGTGCGAGTTCAAGCCATACGCCATCATCTTTAAAGCCATATTTCTGATAAAATTTTACAGCATCCTCAAATACTGTGTCTACATGCATTTCCATCACATTTCTTCTTTTCGCTTGCTTCACAGCTTCATTTAGCAGGTTTTTTCCAATCCCTTTTCCACGAAAGTCTTCTCTAACTAGAAGAAAGTTAATGTGACAATTCAACGCTCCATGCATGATGTCTAGATAAAAGAACATATGTAGAACCCCAACCAATTGCTCATCAGATTCAGCCACTAGAAGCAGATGATTTCTATCTTCCAGAACCCCAAGAATTGTGTGGATCCTTTCACGTTGCCATTTTGACCACTCAAAAATCATACTTTCAATTGTTTTAGCATCCGCTTCTCTAGCCATGCGAATTTTAACCCAACTCATAAGTCTAAGAAAGTAAACGGTGGTATAAAAACAATAATTTAGTGTTAGTAACGCAGTAATGGTAAATATTAAACCAATTTCACTTTTCCTTGGGTGAAAAACAGATTTAATATTAATGTTTAAAACTCACTTCTTTTTCAATTTCCTAATAATTGGATAAAGAGATATGGGGATTTCAAGTTGAAAACCTGGGACCTTTATCGATTCAAGTGGCTGCTTGTAATGGAAGCGTTGTTTGCAGGGGTTTATATATCGCTTACTAGAGGACTTTTCGTTATCTTCCTGGTTTCTATTGGTTATGCTGTGGAAGCAATCTCTTTTGTGGTGCTGGTTTCCTCGTTTGTTTCACTAGTTATCGCTGGAGCCATTTATAAACGTCCAATATTCCTTATGAGGCATGTTAAACTCAAATTGGTTCTATTTCATGCCTTAGAGAGAATCACTTGGTTTTTTATTCCTTTAATTCAACATACCCTGGTCGTATCAGTTATTTATTCGTTTTATATGGTTTTCTCTTCTGTTCTCAGCATATTTCTTTCTTTTACCATCTATGGATTACTAGATGAAACAAGCATTAAAGATGTAACCGCGAAAAGATCTGCTGCGATGGGAATTTCCAACATCGTGGGTTATGGACTGGGAATCTTTCTTTTAGCCTTTCTCCCTTATGAGACTAAGTTTATCTCTATCTTTTCGCTGGGAACTCTTCTAGGGCTTTTTTCGACTTTTTTGATAATTTTTGTGGATGTTTCACGTTTAGAAAATGCAGAGCTCCCGTTGAGAACTATGCAGCCGGAGAAGGTTTTCTCAGCTTCCTTCTTCTTTGTAATTTTGCTTCTTTCCGGGAACCTTTTTGGGATCGTTTGGACTCCATATATCATGAACGAGTTAAAGGGAGCTGATTTCATCGCTGCTTCTATGAGTCTTTCCGGAACAGTAGCAAGCATTGTTGCCTCTCTTATTTGGAGCAAGAGGTCGTTCAAGGCGTTACGACTTGGGTTAGCCTTGAACGCCTTTGGACCCCTTTTAGCGTGGTTTATTCCCTTTCCGGAGTACCATGTTGGAATTTCAGCGTTTACATCTTTTACTTTCACTGCTGCAAACTTTATTGGGACTTTTCTTTTCGCTAAATACAATGAGTGGTTTGGGGCCATAAAGTCGAGCATATTATTGGTGATTATCGGTAATCTTGCTCAGCTTGCTTCAGCGCCTATTGGAATGTTTTTGGGAAGTAATTTTGTTTTAGCTTTTACAGTTCTTTTCTTGACTAAGGCTTCTGCAACTTTTTTAGCTATGGTGTTTATCCCTGAGGTTGCAGTATTACGTGAAGATGTTGCCCGAACTTATTCTCGAATCCTTTATCGGAACAGCATCGTAGGATATCGAGTTGCGGTTGAGGTTTCTAGAGAAACAGTACTCGGTGTTTTTAGGATATTAGCTCTGTCCCTGATCTTGACAACGTTATACTTAATATATCGGACTTTGCTGCTCTTAATAACGTGAAGAAGGGATCGAAATGGTTGAGGACATAATTAGAGTGATTAGGGAAATCTTCGCCCAGATAGCAGCTGAAACAGTTAGGCTTATTCCTAAAATTTTCATTGTGTTGGTAGTGATTGTGTTAACGGCCTTAGTAATAAAGCTGCTTAACTTTTCCTTCAGAAAACTTTTGAAGATGGTTAGGTTGGACGAAGCCTTTGAAAGACTTGCTGGGATAACTTTGCCCTTTTCTTTAAGCAACGTAATAATATGGGTAGCGGATTTAGGTATAGCACTTATCGCTATTTATGGAATAGTGAATCTCTTCCTTGGAACGCTGTATACTCAGCTGTTCACTGAAGGGCTATATTATGGTGCTCGGGTACTCAGTATAATCGCTCTAACCCTAGTAATATTCACTCTGTTTAATACTGCCATAGAAAAGGTTAAGGTTGAAACTCGTTTGAAAGGCTACATGTTCTTTATAATACTTCTATTGGTGACAGCTATGCTTGTGGATATAACCGCTTTAAGTGATCCAGTTAAAAACGCCCTAATAACTGGTTTATCTCTTGGGGTTGGAATTTCCATAGGGGTTTTCGCGGTATGGTTTTTCTTTCATGAATATTTAGATAAGCGGTTGTTAGAAAAATGAAATGAATAAACCATTTTTTGCTTAAAATAATTATTTTTTGTTCAGAAGATTTATAGCTACTTTTGGGCACTATCCCATATCACTACTACAAGAGCGCCTAGGAATGAGCATCTATGTTTAATCCTCAATTGAAGGGCTCACTAAATGTACCAGCGTCTAAGATGGAACGCTTAGGAACTGAATGGGTTCTCATAAGAGTTGAAACTCTACATGGAATGATGGAGGAAGTTGAGAAAATCCTAGGAAGCGGTGCAGCTCTTGTGTGGTACACTGCTGGGAAAGGGGCTGGAAGATCCCTTGCGCATATGATAAAGAAAACTATGGATACTAGCGACTTGCTTAGGGTAAGTAGATTTATAGTAGGTTTTTACGGAAACTGCGGTTGGGGAAGGGGGGAAATAGTATCATGGCGCCCAGAAAAGGGGGAATTCATTTTTCAGGTTTGGGATAATGTTTTTGCAAAAAAGGATTCATCTAATACTTCTTCATGTTACTTCCTTAAGGGGTTTATAGAAGGCGTGTTGGAAGAGCTTATAGGAAGACGTGTTAGAACCGAAGAAACAAAATGTATTTCAAAAGGAGATGAATGTTGTGAATTTAGTATAATTGTGAAGTAAAGTTTATTCTTCGGATGTTTTTCGCTTGATGATTAGCTGATCGCCTTCAATGCGGACAATAACATCTTCCCCTTCTTTAAATGGAAAACTGGTGTCCATGGCTACACTTTTCGGTATATAAATGAAAATTTTTGGGTATTTAGTTCCACCTCGGTTTACAACTTTACCTTTGCCTTCCCTAGCCATGGAGGGTGCACCAATAGAATTATCTGAAGTTTTATTTTTCAAATTTTTTGTCTACTCGGGATAGGTACCCTTCGCATTTATTAGTGTTCAATACCTTCTCTAGGCGACACTCCTTTTCGGAAGGGATGCTTAACTTCCCTCATTTCAGTAACTAAATCCGCAGCTTCAATTATTTCTGGTGGAGCGTAACGTCCAGTAAGCACTAATTCTACGTGCGCCGGCTTATTTCTTATCAGGTTTAAAACTTGCTCGAGATTTATGAGCCGCAAGCTAAGCGCTACGTTGATTTCATCCAAGATAACTAAATCATATTCACCACTTTCTACGACTTTTTTGGCTAGAAGAAAGGCTTTTTCAGCTAGTTGAACATCCTCTGTCGGCGGTGGAACCTGAGTTACAAAACGGCCTCTTCCGAAAGCTTTCAGTATCACGTTTGGAATTTTTTCTATAACATGGAGTTCGCCGTAGTCAAATCCGCCCTTAATGAATTGAATGATATACACTTTCAATCCTCGTCCAGCTGCTCTCAACGCTAGCCCAAAGGCAGCGGTAGTTTTCCCTTTTCCATCGCCTGTATAAACTTGAACAAAGCCTTTTTCAAGTTGAGGTTTACTCATCTCCTAATCCTCCTTTTGGTTAAAGGTTAGTTCAGAAACTAACTTAGTTGCAGCAGAGTAAGGGTCGATTTTTCTATTCAAAATTTTTTCAACCAGTTCGTTGAAACCTTTTTTCTTTCTAAGCTTTTCGATTATAAGGTCAGCCACTTTGTCTTTTATGGCTTCCACGAGTTCAGTTTCAACCTTTTTTCGACGTTTGGAGATGCCTGCACCTTTTTCTAGAAATGTTTTATGTTGGAAAATTTCGTTCACCAGTTGTTCGATTCCTTCTCCTGTTAAAGCTATAGTTTGGAGTACTGGTGGCTTCCAGGCTTTTTCTTTAGTGTTAAGTTCCAGCGAAGCTTTTATGTCGGTTACAGCTTTGTTAGCGTTTTCCAAATCTGCCTTGTTAACAACGAAGATATCAGCTATTTCCATGATCCCGGCTTTTATAGCTTGAATCTCATCGCCTAGTCCGGGAGCAAAAACAACTACAACGGTATGTGCAACCTTGATTATGTCAACTTCTGCTTGTCCGGCACCCACTGTTTCAACTATTACCACGTCTTTTCCAGCGGCGTCTAAAACCATAACTGCCTCCCTAGTGGCTTTAGCTATTCCGCCTGGCACGTTACGGGTAGCCATACTTCGAATGAAAACATCATCGTCCGTAGTGAACTTCTGCATTCGAATTCGATCGCCTAGGAAAGCTCCGCCAGTGAAAGGGCTGGAAGGGTCAGTAGCTACTACCCCCACAGTTTTGCCCCTCCGTCGAAGTTCGCTTATTATTTTCTCTATAAGCGTGCTTTTTCCAGACCCCCCTGGGCCAGTAATGCCTACTATATGGGTTTTTCCAGTATGGGGGTAGAGAAGGGCAATCAGCCTTTGGGCTTTTTCTCCATTGTTTTCAATTAGGGTTATGGCTCTCGCTATGGAACGTTTATCGCCGTTAATAACATTGTTTGCCAACTGTTGAAGCTCTTGCATCAATGTGGCACTTGTCTCCATTTTTATGGCTAGATTCTACGCGGCGCATTTTTCCGTACAAATTCGATTATGGTTTCCAGTGGTGTACCTGGGCCGAATACTTCTTTTATCCCCATTTTCTTGATGTGAGGTACATCCTCGTCGGGAATTATTCCACCAGCAAAGACTAAAACATCTGTTAGTCCTTTCTTTTGCATTAGTTCCATTATTCTGGGGAAAAGTGCCATGTGGGCGCCTGATAAAATGCTAAGTCCGAGTACATCCACGTCCTCTTGGAGGACTGTTTCAACTATTTGTTCAGGAGTTTGTCTTAGTCCAGTGTAGATTACTTCCATTCCTGCGTCTCTTAGGGCGCGGGCTACTATCTTGGCGCCTCGATCGTGGCTGTCCAATCCAGGCTTGGCGATTAAAACTCTAATTTTTCTTTCCGAACTCATGCAAGTTTCCTCCTGATTTAGATTATGATTAGTTCTCTGTATTCGCCGTATACGGCACGTAACACGTTACATATTTCGCCTAGCGTGGCGTACGCCTTTACAGCTTCTATAATGGTGGGCATTAAGTTTTCGTTTTTCTCTGCCATGTAGTGAAGTTTTTCTAATACTTGCTTGACTTTGTGGTTGTCACGTTCATTCTTCAGTTTTTGAAGTCGAGCTATTTGTTCTTCTTCCACCTTTGGGTCAATTTTTAAGATCGGAATTGTTTCCATTTCCTTCTCTTCAACAGTATAGTCATTTACGCCAACTAATATGCGCTCCTTGCTATCTATTTCAGTTTGATATTTGTAGGCGCTGTTGGCTATTTCACGTTGGAAGAAACCTTTCTCTATTGCAGCGTAAATTCCACCCATGTCATCAATTTTTTGGATGTATTCCATGGCTTTTTCTTCCATCTCGTTAGTTAAAGCTTCTACATAATAGGAGCCTGCTAGTGGGTCAATGGTGTTGGCTACTCCGCTTTCATACGCTATTATCTGCTGGGTTCGCAATGCTACTCTCACGGCTAGTTCGCTTGGCAGAGCTAACGCCTCGTCGAAGGAGTTTGTATGTAGGGATTGGGTTCCACCTAGAACCGCTGCTAAGGCTTGGAGAGTTACACGAATAATGTTGTTTAAGGGCTGCTGCGCGGTTAGTGTGCATCCTGAAGTCTGCACATGCATTCTCATCCAGAGCGATCTTGGGTTTTTGGCGTGAAAGCGTTCTTTCATTATTTTTGCCCATAAACGTCTGGCAGCCCTAAATTTAGCGATCTCCTCAAAGAAATCGTTATGCGAAGCAAAGAAGAAGGATAGCCTTGGAGCGAAATCATCAACTTTCAATCCTCTTTCAAGGGTGGATTCTACGTAGGTTATTCCATCGTAGAGGGTGAAAGCCAGTTCTTGGACAGCGTTTGCACCTGCTTCACGTATGTGATAACCGCTTATGCTTATAGGGTTCCATTTAGGTAAATGACGTGCACAGTATTCAATTATGTCGGTTACAAGCTTCACCGAAGGCCTTGGTGGGAAAATGCAGAGTTTTTGGGCGAAAAACTCTTTAAGCATGTCGTTCTGGGTTGTTCCCCCAAGTTTTTCCCTTGGCACGCCTTGTTTGTCGCCTACGGCGATGTACATAGCCAAGAGCATGGCTGCTGGGCCGTTTATTGTCATTGAAGTTGTAACCTTGTCTAGGGGGATTCCGTCAAAGAGCACTTCCATGTCTTTTAGCGAAGATACGGCTACTCCACATTTGCCCACTTCGCCTCTTGCCATTGGATGGTCCGAGTCATACCCCATTATGGTTGGGTAGTCGAAGGCTATGCTTAGGCCGGTTTCACCTTCCTTGAGAAGGAATTTAAAACGTTGGTTTGTTTGTTCTGCTGTGCCGAAACCGCTGAATTGACGCATTGTCCATAGTCGTCCCCGATACATAGTAGCGTGAACGCCACGGGTGAAGGGATATTCGCCTGGAAACCCCAAATCCCGTATGTAATCTAAATCCGCTGTGTCTAGCGGCGTATAAACTCGTTTAATTTCGAATTCTGACGTGTTTTTAAATGTAGGTTTACGTTCTGGACGAGTGGAAAGCCATTTAGGCAAAGTAGTTTGTCTCCATCGTTTTTCGTTCTCAGCAATTTCTTCAAGCTTCTCTTTTTTGAACATTTTCGGACATTTCACCTTTAGCGAAGGATTGAATTAAATAGTCCTTCACTATCTAAAAAATTATAGGTTTTGTTGCTTCAAAGTTTGATGTTGGAGGAACAAGCAACGAGAATTGATTCTGAGGTAGAGGTAGTTGAAGTAACCGGCAAAGAAAGGTATGAGCGATATCTCTACAAGTGTTTAGCGCCTTTACCTTTTCGGAAATATCGGAAACGACGAGAATACTTAGAAAGAGCAATTCCAGAAGGATTTCGTAAGAAGATTCTTTTCTTCAGGGGTTTAGCAGTAGGGCAAATTGAATACGCTCCAGCAGAAGTGTCCGGCTACCCCATAGTAGGCGATAAAGTCATAGTTATGCATTGCATTTGGGTTTTAAGAAAAGCTAAAGGAAATAAGTTTGGAAAGCTTCTGATGGATATCATGATGAAAGATAGAATAAACGCTAGAGGCTTTGCCACTCTAGCGTTGGAAAAACATAGAAGCCCATGGCTTAAAAAATGGCAGATGGAATACTTGGGCTTCAAGCCTATCACTTCTATCCAAGTGATTCATAAAACGAAGCATCCTGAAGAAATATTCAAAATATTCCTGATGTGGCTTCCGAATAGGAAAGGATCTCAACCGCCTTCCTGGGATGAAAAGCTGTTGTTGGAAGGCGTCCACTTTTGCACAGCACACCCGCTGTACCATCCTCAAAGCTTAAAAGATAAGCAAATGTTAATGAGAGTTGAAAGCTAGAATTTCAGCGTCTTTCTAACTCGAAGTATTAAGCGATTTACGGAGGTTTTTCACTTGACAGGAACCATGAGTATATTCCTGAAATTAGCGGTGTGAGAAGTAACGCGGTAAGCACAAGGGCGGAATAAAGGTCGAGGCTGATTACTCCGGAATCTAGCAATATATACTGAACTATCAAGCTAGTACTGAACCTTATACTAAGTCCTAGACCTAGAAGCAACGAATATTTTGTTTGGAGTAGTTTTTGAAAAACCATGTATGAAGCGAAGAGTTTTGTACCTGTAGCTATTACGCATATAGACACGATCATTAACCAATAACTAAAAAGGGAACCTAGAGAAACGTTTGAGCCAACGCTTAAAAAGAAGAATGGAGATAGACAAACATAACCTAGGAAGTTTATGGCTTTTTCATTTTGACTGAATAACTCTTTGGGTAAAAGCTGTCTCGCAACAATGCCGCTGAGAATCGCGCCAACAGTTGCTAAACTTTCAAAGAAGAAACCGCCCATTGCAATAAAGAAACTAAACAAAAATAGTATCAGAAGTTGACAGGTAGAAGTCTTGTAGGCTTTATTCAAGTGTTTATCTAGAAAATGTCTAAGTCTGCTTCCAGCTTTCACCATTACTGAGGCAAGCAAAACCATAAAGGCCAACATGGATAATGCGGCTACTGTGTCTGGAAGATGATAGTTTTGAGGCTGTGGCAAAAGAGTAGGTAGAAACGCCATCATCGCTAACAACACTAAGACTTCTATAATGTCGTCAAAGGTGCCTATTCCTAATGTAAGTTGACCAAAGGTCGTAGTAACTACGCTGAACTCTGCCAGGATGGGGACGAGAATTGCTTCACCGACTGTAGCGAAAGAAAGCGCGGTTATCAGAGCAATTATATAAGAATGGCTCACATGGCTGGGGAATGCAAAGTAAAGAAGTAGGCTTCCGAAAAATCCTTCGAATGCGATTATGCAAATTGTTCCCAGGAGCACATATTTTCCCAGTCTTTTTATTTTTCCCAAATCCAAATTGAAACCTATTAGGAACAGTAGAATAAACATGCCTAGGGTGGATAACAGCTGGAAAGATTCGCTTTTAATTGGATCCGAAAAGAAGTTGAACATGGAAAGCACGAAACCTAATAGCAATGCAGAAAACATCCAGGGCATACGAAGATACCTCTGAAGCAGGTAACCGAAACTTAACGAAACCCCATAGATTAAAATTCCAAGAAGTAAAATGTTTTCCATGCGGTTTCACCAGCCGTCGAGCCAAACAGCAACTGAAGATACTAAGTCCGCGCTCGTCTTCTACCGCCTCTTCTACATCTAAACTCTCCACTCGCACAAAAGCGAAATATAAAGTTTCCGCTTTCGTCAAACCTTTAATTAAAAAGTAGGGAAAAGTATGAAACGTTTTGCTTATTCTTCTGAATGCGTAATGTCCTCTCCAACACTGTATAGAAAGAGACGAGCGGAGGAAGGACCCAATCGATCGAACCTATTGCCGAGTGTTTTAATGACTACGGCATAATTATTAGACTTGTCCAAGCTATCTAGGAAGGATTGAAAGGAACCAAACTCTTTCTTGATTTTTTGGAATTGCTTCGCGTTGTTAATCGTTGCCAAAATTTTTGCCCGGTTTCTCACTATGCTGGAATTATTCATTAACCGTTTCAAATCTTCCTCATCAAACATTGCAACTTCGTCTATGGAAAAATTTTTGAAAGCTTTCTTGAAGTTCTCCCATTTCCTGTCAATCATCTTCCAGCTTAACCCTGCTAATAATATAACACGAGCCATGTTTTCGAAGTATGCATCGTCATTAGGAGGACGCGTATTCCGGTACATCCACTTAGGAGGACTCCAACATCTTTCACTCATTTAGAATTTCACCCATTAAATTGACCGATATTCAAAGGTTTAAGCCTTTCACATATAGAATACTCCGTTAAAGCAAGGTTTGAAGATTAATTATAAAACCGCTTTTATATCTCAGATTAGAATGTGTTTTACGGTGAAACTAAATGCCTTATTGCTGGAAGTGTGGAACTAAACTAGAAGAAGATGCGAAGTTCTGCCCCAACTGTGGAGCAGCGGTTGCGCAGCTTCCTAAAATTAAGGATAAAAGATGGAAAAAAATGAGCCTAATAGCTGCCATTTTAGTAGCGCTTATCTTAATCACCGGGATTCTTTGCATTATCACTTTTTTGCCAGTTCAGGCAATTAACCTTAAGGAATCACGGGAAGTTGCCTACCAATCCGACGTAAACATGTTAGACCTAGACTTCTCAGCTAACATTGCTAATGTGAACCTATCGTTTGAAGAACTTGGAGACAAATTAGTCGTTCTCAATGTTTCCGTGACTGGAAAGGCTTCAATTATAGCTTCAATGAAGCCGCTTAACCTTATATTCCAATACAATCTTACAAACCATGTCCTAGAGGTAACTTCTGAAGCTGTCACCTTAAATTATGGATTACCATGGTTCTACCAGTTATACGTGAAATGCGATATTTACATCGACCCATCGCTTAACACAAGTCTGAACATCAAAACAGACGTGGGTGAAATTATAGTAAATGCTAAGGCTGAGGTGGATTTCGACTCTCTGAAGCTTGAAACAACAACTGGCGCCATCACGCTTGACTTAGCTGAAAGCATATCATTAGCTGGAAACATATCCATAAAAACGACAACTGGAAAAGTTGAATTATCCTGGAAGAATTTAATCGTTAGGAAAAAAGGGTTAGTTGATGTAAAAACAACAACGGGTGGAATAGCCCTGAATATTATGCAAAGGAATAAACTATTTGGAAATGTTACGCTAAAAGCTGAAGCCACAACGGGTGGAATAGATTTTATAATTAATATTTATGGGAATGTGGGAGCAAAGATTGAATCTAACACTACAATCGGAGCTATAAACATCCGTAGAAAATATGGATTTTCTGGAATACCGTCGATACTACGGTCAGAAAACTATCCAGCCCAAAATAATTTCGACGTAAATCTAAAAACCACAACGGGAGGAATAGATATAAACGCTGGATATAAACCGGAGAAAACCTCAGAAACTATCAGGTTTAATGCTTAACTAGGATTTTCAGATACAATAGCATCCTCTAATTTGTTAAGTTGGGAGAAGGATAGTATCCTCATCTGAATATGGAGGGCTTTCAAAACACAATATCCTAAGTTGAACTTTACCGAAGTTTTTAATTCTATGTTTACTTTTAGCCTTAATTAGGATGCAATCATTTTTCTTTACTTTTCTTTTTTCACCATCGATTTCTACGATTCCAGTCCCTTGCAGGATGAAATATATTTCGTCCGATTTCTTATGGTAATGATACTTAGTTGATTTTCCAGGGTCGAGGATCGCTTCGGCAAGACTCATTGCGTTCAGAGGGGAATTTCTGGGATGAAATATCTCTTTAATTTTACATCCGTCTTTTGCAATTAACATTCGTACTTCCTTTGTATTCCTAATGTTTATCATATTTCATGTCGCTTCCAACCAGTTTTCGATAATGTAATTAGAAATTTACTTTGGTTGTCGGTTTAAAGTTGATGGTTGAGAATTAGCATCAACTTATGCGTCAAAAGAGAGACCAGCAAAATTTGCTGTAGGATAATATTCTGAACTTAGTTGAGATTATGGCCGAAACTTTTGATAAAAAAGGAGAGGATATTAGATAATTATTAGTTTTTCGAGGTCTATTATCATGCGTATTTACGTATCAAATGCTATAGTTACACAGAAGCCTAGCTTTATGTTTAGCAGGTAATTAATTGGGTATAGTCCGCTGATCGTCGTGGGGGTATTAGAAATCGGAAGATAGAATCAATGTACCTGTGCCATTTACAGGAGTGCCAAAGGGAACCGGAAATTCGGTGGTCACACCGCTATAATGCATATTATAGCCAATCAGATACGATAATTCACCAGTTGCGCCTGTTACTTTGCCGTTAGCTGTCCACTTGAAGTTGACAAAACGCCAAACACCGTTGTCATACCCTTCCAATACCCCATTATCTGTTACGATAATCCATGTTTCAGAGAAATGTTCTGTTTTTCCTCGAAAACTGGCGTCTACTAGAGTGATGTATAGATCCCCATCGAGGTCTCCCCAAACTGTTCCAACCCACGTGTATGGCGACGTGCCTCCGAACCCAACCCAATCCCAATTGAGCTCAATGAATAATTCACATTTAAGCGTCTCATCAGGTCTTGCTGAAGCGGTTAGGATCAACCCAGATGTAAAAGCAAGCATCAATACAAATGAAATAGCCAACTTTTTCATCTTTTCACCTCCTACTTCAATTAATATATACTATTCATCCGATAATAGTCGGGGGAAAAATACATAGACATTTTTCCTTCTTGGGAAAATTATGCATCTGCTTAAATCCTCTTAAGGTGACAATTATGGAAGATATTACTGTTTCTTCAGGTTAGTTTTTAGTACAATAGTCTACTACCTTAGTTAGCTAATTTATCTTCTTTTGACCTTTACTTGGATGTTCCCCCAAAATTTTCCGTCTCTATCCCACTTGATTGAAGGTAAGCCTTTAAAAGTTTCTAACACATAGCCGTTTGGAATCGCAGACAAAATTTTCCATCCTCTTGGAAAAACTATGCGTTGTATATGTCTTGTGTTCCAAGCAAAGTTACCGTGATACCCGTTTCTTTTAAAGTTTCTCTAGTAGGCTTTCCTTTGACTAAAACTTTTAAATTTCAGCTTCAAACAATGCGTGGTAAAAATACTCACCTTTTCTGTTTTTCAGCAATTATTCCTCTAACCTTTTCTCCTTTTATGAAAAGATCTACAAAAATAAGTGCTGGGTAGATTCCATAATATGTTTATATTTCACGTTCATGCAAAGATAACTACCGTGAAGTGAACTTTATGAGGAGTGAGGAGTTCTGAAGAAAATGAATTTTGAATGGAGAAGTGTAATACTCATTTGTATGCTGACAGCTTCTTACGTGGCTTTGGGGAGTACAGCAGTATTCTATCATATTAGGTATAATCAACTACGCCAAACCTACGAACAGCTTGACGAAGAATACAAACTACTTAACCAAACTTATGTTAGTTTGCGTCTCTTTGACCACTCTGGCCCTCCACCATCGCCATCTGCCATATCCACCGAAGTCCCGCAGATTCTAATTACATACCCAGCTGGATTTCAAGAATATGCTACGGCCATACTAAAGGTATGCCACACAGCTTTGTTGAAATACACCAGAGTATTTGGAATGAGTAGCCCGAACATACATGTTTTCATTTACACAAATGCATCGAAACGTAGTCTCTCCACAACCCCCGCAAATTACAGGGTTTATCTTTATATACAGTCGATTAAAGATTTAGAAGAGCCAACCAAGTCTCATCTGCATCATGTTTATGGTTTCATCCACGAGATAGGGCACATAATGTTTATGACGGATAACAACATTTTTAATGAGGGATGGGCAAACTATGCAGCAGGATTCAGAATCGTTTCAGAAGTATACCATGATCTAGGCGACGATGTTTGGCCTCAACCTTATAACTACTCAAGAATAGAGGGAAGAGAGAGATTTCTTAATGAAATAAACAATGCTAGCTTGAGTCAACCCAACACTTTTTACGCAGCCTCAAAGATTCTATACACAATTGATCTGAATTATGGACCAAGAATCTTTAAATACGCAGTTGACAGATTGCATCCGAGCGAAGTTGGCATGTATGGTTATCCTATTTATAGCTTAGAAGATTTCAAGAACAGCCTTGTAGAGCTCACTAACGACACAACCATTTTAAAGCTGTTCTCAGAGAATGGATTCTAGCGCCAAAGGCTATTTGTGTATGAACTGTGAAGGCAAAAGGCATAGCAACCTAGTTCAATTGTTTCCACTTCGCACGTTTCTGATGTTTTGGCGCCGGGAATTAGATTCAAACCTAGGTTTAAATCCTTGTTTTCATGGACTTAGAGGCTCCAACATATAGGGAAGTCCGCCTCTTTTGGAATTTTCA
>Ga0209426_1001395_pt1 | contig 14899 bp, 14 predicted proteins | sample Deesub1362B_J571_FD_187697 | JGI IMG/M metagenome (GOLD analysis project Ga0209426, IMG submission 187697) | Deep oceanic, basalt-hosted subsurface ecosystem from Juan de Fuca Ridge flank, Pacific Ocean, CORK Borehole 1362B_J2.571 (SPAdes)... ...
GGGCAGCTTCGAGTGTCCCTTCCAAAGACCGTCCGAGATCGATTCGCTTTCCTGTGTTGGCACAATGGCAGATCTGCCGTCGAACAGATGACAGCCATGATTCATGCAGCAAGCGAAGCCGCATCAGCCGAATATCAAAGTAGTCGCATCGCGGACCCGACGATCCAAGTCACTGCCGCGAGGATGCTTGTACCACGAGAATCCAGGAAAGGGACGACCCCCTCAGTAGCTCCCACGCAAAAGTTCAAAGCCGCGCCGTCTCCAAAGCGAGGCCGCAAGGCCCGAAGCGGTGGAAGCTAAATCGATGGTTCGCACCGTCGATGTCAGGGGTCCATGAACTACCCCAACCAAGTCGCGAGGCGATTGGATGGAGTAGTTCATCTCTGCGGTGTTGGGAAACGAGGACGGTGCGTTCCTACCGTCGGCGGCCGTGGAGGCCGGAAACGGCAGAACCAAACGGAAAAAGGGACTTCCAGAACGTTCAGCTCTGGAAGTCCCTTTCGGGACTTCGGATTGCGGTGGCTGTCAGTGCAGCACGCGCGCGCGACGCGAGGTCGCGGTTGCGAGCTTGTACAGCATTTCGAGGTTGCGCAGCACGGTGGGCGATTCATCCGCTCCGGCTTCGAACATCTGCTCTACGAGGGCTTTTACTCGGGCCGCTTCTTCAGGCTGTTCCGCTGCCTTGGTCAAACTGCCCCAAAACGCCGGCTCGAACAGAGGCCAACGTGCATAGGCACTGGCTTGAGCTCGATCGGTGCGACGAAACGTGTTGCCTTCGGAAGCCGCTAGAATAGCTTTGCGTTCAACCTTGTCAAAAATTGCGGGCATCGTGATCTCCAGACATTGCCGTGGAACGGCGATTGAAATGGAGATGGGCGCGGAGCGCCTTCGGAATGGGGGCCAATCCGAAACCGCCGGGCGGATGTCCGTTTTGCTCCTGCCTCTCTGGAGGCTTACTGCAATTCTCGCAGAGAATCTAAGCTGCTGCCAGTGCAATTGCCGCACCTTCTGCAAGCGGTTTCGCTTCTGTCGCTGCATGGGCTGAGTTTGGATTCTGGTAAATATGTAGCTAAATTTTTACCACTAAGCCGAATTGCCTTTATGAAACAAAGGCCTGCACACATGCCCCCTGTCCACAGTGGACAAGAATGACTCGCATTTTGGCGTTTAGCCAGTCCAAGTGCGCAGCTTGCCGCGGTCCAGGTGCGTGAAGCCATCCGCAGGGTAATATCCGACGCCGCCGGCGGACAGATACTTGCCAAGCTGCGCAATGCAGTTGGCCGAGACGCCGGGAATCCGAATGTCAACGGCTTGGCCGAGCATGTGCAGGCTGTTGAGCGCCGCGCGCTCCGTCCGCGCATTGGTATACGGGTGGCGATAGCCAGAGAGCACTGTGATCGGACGGTCGATGCCGAAGTATCGCAACCAGCCATAGACACCGCGCAAGATATCCAGGGTCACTGGGTCAATCTGGACTGCCAGGTTGAGCTGGACGTCTCGCAGGAGTCGGCATAGCGCCGTGTAGCCCTCCGGGATCAGTTTGCCATCTGCCCAATACATCGCCTTGACCGATTCCCGACCGCGAACGAGCCATAGCTCGCGCGGCTGCGACCAAAAGTCACCGGTCCAGCCTGGCACAGGCAAGGCGAGACTGGCTACTGCGGCGGCACTCTGTTGCAGGAAGCGCCGCCGCGACGGCAGCAAGAGGTCACTGTTCGGGTTAGGGAGCATGGCGCGGGATGGAAGCTTATCGACGCTCCATGATCTGGGCCAATCGATACCACCTCGGATGGGATTGCGCGTGCAAATGGGTCCGCTTTCCGTGCGCCTCCCAGCTTCACGGAGTCAGATGCGTTTTTCCGCCGGAATTGCAGGTTGCGCGAGCGAGATCGAGCCTGAAGATTGACCGGTTCGCAACGTGACTGGAGCAATTGTGGAGTCTTCCTGCAATTCCAAATCGCTCGGGCTGGATCCGAAGCTCGGCTTCGATATCGGCTACGACTATGCCCGCTACGGCCTGCACCTTCCGTCGAGTGTCCGAGAGGCCGCCGAGGCGCTGCCCCCGCAAATCTTCCAAGGCCACCGGTATGGCAGTCAGAAGTTCCTGCTCACCCGGCCGCGCGGCGATCGGTACGTGCGCAAATGGCTGCAGCTCCGCGTCAATGCCTGGCGCCGCCTGCGGCATTTCGATGACCGCATTACCCCGGACTACCTGCGCACGATCGACCTCCCCTACTGCCCGGTGACGCGCGTCACATTGGAGCATTCGTCGACCAGCGACACCACTTGGTCGGTCGATCGCATCTACAACGGTGCCGGCTATGCCCCCGGCAACCTGGCAGTCACATCGGCACGAGCAAACACCGCGAAGGGAGAGCTCACCACAGCCCGGGTTGTCCGGATCCTGCAAGGCGAGAGCAGTCGGCAGTTGGCCCCGACTCTGACACGCGAGCAGTGGCGCCGCCAGATCTGCATGATGGCCTGGTCTGACCCAAGCGTCCCCTCCGAGGCCTCGTCTCGGCTCACGATGGCAGTCTTGCCGCCACCGCGGACACTGTGCCATTCGCCTTTCACCGCTTTCCAGGTCGTACTGAGCCTTGCGATGATCGGCCGGCCCTTGCGCAATGGAGTCGATCCGATCCAAGTCGCCATCGATCTGGTTCCGACCAAGAAGACTCGCCGCCAAATCATCGAGATGGTGCTGGTCCTCAAGCGATTGGCCAGTCTGAATGCGCGCCGGCTCGCGAACGAGGGCAACGGCGGGCCGATCGCCCTCTACGCGGTCGAGGATGCCTGGGCGTCGGATGCGGTGGTACTGCACTGGGAACGCATCGTCCGCAAGAGCGAGGCGGTCCAGTTCCTTCCCGCCATGGCGTGCCTTGGCGGGCGCCCCGGCAAGCGGGAGGATTCGTACGACGGCTGGGCACTCGCTTCGGGCGGCTACGACACTCCGTGCCACAACTGAGTCCGAACCTATGAGAGCGTTCCGCCAGATACTTCGCACCACCGTCTTGGCCGCATTTCGCGTCAGTGTCGAGCTGGAAGACAGCGTCGTCACGCGCTTGCGGGGTGGCCGCGTCATCGTGGTCGCCAACCACGTCAGTCTGCTGGACGGCGTCCTGGTTGCCCTGGCCAGCCCGGTACCCCTCATGTTCGGCGTCGATCCCGACTATGCGCGGCATTCTAGGTTCGCCATGGCCGGCATGCGGGCGCTCACGCGCATGGGGTTCGGCGACGTGGTCCCATTGGATCGCAACTCCCCGTACTCAATGCGCACGCTCTCGCAGCGGCTGAACCGTGATGAGGCCGTGATGCTGTTTCCCGAGGGCGCGATAGGGACGGGCGCCGCCCCTTTGCCAGATCGGCCCGGTGTCGCCTGGCTCTCCCAGCGCACAGGCGCCACGATCGTCTACGTCCAAATCCGGGGCGCCGAGCAGAGCCGCCTGTTCGCCAAGGCGGGCAAGCGATGGTGGCCTACGATCACCTTGACCTTTGGCCGCCATCTGGAGCCGGTCCGTTGAGGCCGCGGGTGCCTTGCCAGGGTTCGGATCTCGGGCCAAGAGAGCCGATCACGCGCTTTCGCTGCATCATGTGCGGCCATCTTTCCGCAGGAAGGATCCGAGGCCGGGGGCGCGGCGACGGGAGCTTCCGCTATCCACGTCGCCATCTGGTCGACGGCAGTGTTTGCGCAGGCATGTTGCGCGAGGCGGAATGGGTCGAGGTCGAGATCTTCCGGTTAGGCGTTCGCAAATCCCATCCCTTCGAACGAGGGAGTTGCGCCGGGGAAATGCGGCAGTACCTTATCAGTAGGTACTGAGGAGACATCATCATGAAACTGTTCGACAAGACGAATCGGCGCTGCAGCTGGAGCGAAACCGGAGCCTGCCCTACCACCGTGCGACTTGCGATTGGTCTTGGTGCATTGATCGCGGTGGCAGTGCTGGTTGCACTCTCCCGACTCAAGATTGGCTAACCGAACGGGCAGACGGAATTGCCCCCCCCGAACAAAGGTGACCCCGAAATGATCCGCCAACAAGATATCCGACGCGCAACTATCCAAAAGGAGGCAAACCAGTCCTGGTCGTCTCTCGTCTTCTTTGAATGCATGACGGCCGGCCTGTTCCTCGCCACCTTCTTCATCATGAAGGGGATGAACCCTTATGCCGGCCTGGCCCTGGCAGCCTTGCTGGGCTTCCTGGTGCTGTCCAGCCAACGGGCCCGCCGAGTAGTGAGCTGTGTCGCGACTTTGCTCTACACCCTCATGGGCGCCTATGTCGGCTACGCGATGGAGTCCTGGGCGCTCGGGATCATCCTGTCGGTCCTGGTGTTCCTGCTGTCATGGACCTTCCATGACATGGGCAACCAGCACTACGACGACTTCCAGGCGCCGCGGAAGTAGCCCACCGACGGGCGAATCGCGTCTCTTTTCGGCTCTTATTTGAGTGAGCCGCCCGGCGCCGCAGGGCAAGAATGGGAAGCCATCCTGCCGTCGCTATGCCGAAGGACTTCTATGCGCAAACACCACATTGCAGCGGCCGCCCTGGCTGCTGCGGCCCTGCTGCCGGCCATCGGGCACGCGTTCAGCTTTAGCCTTCCCGATGCGGCCTCAGCAATCACTGCGAGCTCGACCGATATCGAGGCCGCGTTTTCCCCTGATGCAGGCGCGCTCGATCTCGTGCTCAAGGTTATTGGTTCGGCCAAGCAGTCGATTCGAGTGTCCGCCTACAGCTTTACGTCCGCACCGGTCACGAAAGCGCTGCTGGATGCCCGCCGGCACGGCGTAGATGTCCAGGTGGTGGTCGACCAGCGGAACAACCTGTCGGAGGACCGCAGCGGGAAGGCCGCTGCCGCCCTCGGCGCGTTGGTGACCGCTGGCATTCCGGTGCGAACGATCAGCACATATGCCATCCATCACGACAAATTCCTCTGCGTCGACGGTCGCACAGTCGAAACCGGTAGCTTCAACTACAGCGATGCGGCAGCGCGGAGGAACAGCGAGAACGTGCTGGTGATCTGGGACCGGCCAGATCTCGCACGTCGCTATCTGCGGCATTGGCAAAGCCGCTTTAACGCCGGCGTCCCCTACCAGCCACGTTACTAGGACGGAAGACCCCTGGAGCCGCGCAAATGAGCCATTTCGTACACATCATGGGCCGCGCCTATGCGCTCTCGGATTTGATGGAGAGCGAAGGTGGCTATAACGCGGTGCTGGAGCGCGCGAAGCGCACGGCTGGCTACGCCGAGTGCGGCTGTGCCGCCCGACCACCCCTACCGAAGCTGCAGATCCGACGCCACGGTACCTCGTACCTATTGGCGAGATGGCCAGATCAAGCCCACCTGCACGCGAAGGCATGTCCTTTCGGGCGAGCCTGGGCTGCGCGATCGGAGGACGCGGAAGCCACCGCTCCGTTCGTGCTGAGGGACGGCGTACTCGATATCCGCCTGGATCTCGCGTTGACGGTGCTGCCGCGCGCCGTACCGGCGGCGGCAGCGCAGGTGCCATCCGGAGAAGCCAGGGGGGCCGGCCGCCGTTCGGCAGGCTTGCTGGCCTTCCTCGAGTATGCCTGGGAGGCCGCCGGCCTAAATAGCTGGTCGGCCAATGAACGCCGGAGCTGGGCCACCTGCTGGTCTCGCCTGACTGCGGAGCTCGGCAACGGCCAGATCAATGGACAGCCGGCCGCAGACATTCTTCACGTCATCCGTCGCTATGAACCCGACAAGCGCGCCGAGATCAACGGCGGGTTGGTCACGTTCCTGGACAGGCTCAAGTCAAACGCCGACGAGAAGCGCCGCGGACTCATCATTGGTGAGATCCAGTCCCTCCAGCCCAGTGAGTTCGGGGGAGTCCTGATCATGCGCCAGAGCAGCCGACGTTACTACTTGTCGGAAGAGGGATATAGGCGGACGCTCCAGGCGCACGGCACGGCCCTGTCAGGAATCGGGCGTCACGGAGCACGATGTGTAGCCGTCCTCGCTGTCGGCCACTCCGACAAGCGATACCTCAAGGCGGTGGAAGTCGCAGCAATGCTTACCAATGCGGTGTTCATCCCTTGCGACTCCAGCTACGAGATCGCTATGGCGGACCGGCTGATCCGCGAGGGCCGCACTTTTGTGAAGCCGCTGCGCCACGTCGGCGAGGCACCGGTACATCCGGATTTCGTGTTGCGCGACACCGCCAAGGAAACGGTGATTGAGGTCTACGGGATGGTCGGCAACGCTGAATACGACAGGAAGGTCACCGAGAAGCGCCAGCACTATGCCCGCCTCGCGACGCCGGTTGTGGAATGGATCCCGCCAGGCCAGGCGCTGGAAAGCGTCGTGTTGCCCCCGATCAAGCGAGGGGCGTAGTGGTGTGGCGCCCCCGACCCAACTCTCAAAGGAATGGCCTTGAGCAAAGCCGGAAGTCCCGCCATGCCGAAGCCTGCGAAAGGCAAGCCTGCCGCCAAAGTCGGGGGCAACGTTCGCAAGGCGACGAGACCCACTGAAAAGGCTGTTGCCGCCGATCCTGCGCAGCGCGCGGTAGTCGCCTTGTGCACGAAGCAGGACAACGAGCTCGACGCCAGCGAAGAGCGACTGGTCGCAAGTGTGCGCGCCTTTGCTGCGGCTGTGATGGCGCACCCTGCGCTGCTGGATGTCGGGCCAGCGGTGGGTGCCGCCATTGCCGGTGGCCCAGCGCTGCCCATGCTTATCCAGCGCTTTGTCGCACCAATGCTCGCCACTATGCCAGACCCAACGAACGGAGAGCCAGTCCAGGTCGACCTGCGCTGGTACCTCGTTGATCGCTTGTACGCGGCACAAGCACCGCAGCCAGACTCGTTCTGGGTGCTGGATGTTGTCCAAGCAACGGGACGCAGCAAAGCCACACCCGTTGCCCCTGTGCCAACAATCGATCCCCGCCAGGCTGCCCTGTTCTAACACGGATCATTGCGGAATCGCGTGGTTGCGCGGGCAATCGCGAGACAGAGAATGGGGCTCGCTCCCACTGCCAGCAAGCTCACCGATGAAGCACAAGCCACCCACCATCCCCCGCAACTTGCGCACCGCCGTTGAAGTCCGCGTGGGTATTCCCCTTGCCGGCGGACGCCTCGTAGAGGCAGCCCGCAGTCGCAGCTAACCGAGCGAAAGACACACTTCATCCTGACAAATGGGAATGAGGTCGTGGCCACCATGGCAGGGCCGAATGCAGCGGCATACGCGACTATCTTGTCCGCCGCAATCGTCAAAGGAGCCATCTAAGATGATCGAAGACTGCAAGCATTCCGAGCATAACCAGGCAGGAATCCAATTCGCTGAAGGCCAGGATGCGAAGGAGTTGCTCGGCGCAATCCTGGGTATCCAAACCGAACTCCAGTACGGTGCGTTGACACCTGAGAACGCCGTGGAGCGCATGCGCAGAGCTCTGCGGGTCATGCCGCAGCCAGTAACAGACCGCGAGGGCGCGCAGGCGGTGGTGCTGAACGCCCCAGAGCACATCGTGTTGGTTGTGGGCGACATCGCCGAGAACACGCCATTCGGTGACCTGCATGAAGTCACCTGGTGCACTGGCCGGCAGCACGACGCCGACGTCGCATACGTGCGCGCAGATCTGCCCCGGACCATACGAGCCCAACCACACGCCCCCCAGCGGCCGGAGCAGTCACCATTCCAGGCTCGCGTGCAACCCTGGATGCTGGCGTGCTTCGGCGCCGAGATCGCTGCAAATACCCAGGAACGCAACTACCGCTTCCTCGAAGAGGCCTTGGAACTCGTGCAAGCGTGCGGAGCCACGCAGAGCGAAGCGCATCAGCTTGTGGACTACGTCTATGGGCGCCCAGTCGGCGAAAGAGCCCAGGAAGTCGGCGGCGTCATGGTGACGCTGGCCGCGCTTTGCCTGGCGCAAGGCATCGACATGCATGCTGCAGGCGACACAGAGCTCGCGCGCATCTGGACAAAGGTCGAGCAGATCCGTGCCAAGCGGGCCGCGAAGCCGATGTACTCGCCCTTGCCTCAGCACGTCGGGACCGTCCATGACGAACGGGCCGCTGTTGAGTACTACAATCAAAACCCTTCTGCCGCTCTGTTCGACCTGAAACGCCGCTTCGCCGGCCCGCACTTGAGCGCCGAGGCGATGGCCAATGACTCGCGTGCCATGGGCGAGAACTGGTCCGTGCGCGTCGAGCAGGACGGTCGCACGATTTTGACCATCAGCGATCAGCACTTGTCCGGCGAGGAGGGCGCCGACGAGAGCCTGATCGTCGGCGCGGCGCAGCACCTGCTGGCGTTTATCGGCTACGGCCTGCCGCCATCGGACTTCGACCCAGATGCCCGCGTCATCTTGGGCGCAGACCCGTCCAGCGAGCCCGCACCAAGCTGTGACCCAGCGGATGTGTGCGCAGGATTCCGTTGCAGGTATGGCGCCTGCTACCGCGCACCAGACCAGGCAGAGCAGCCCCGCGAGGACAAGCAAGGAAGCACCGCCGCGGCGCGCGACGTGCTTGCCGAGCGCCGCCGGCAGGTCGAGTCCGAGGGCTGGTCGCCGGAGCACGATGATAGGCACCCAGGCGCGATGGCAATAGCCGCTGCCACGTACGCTGCTCACGCCGGCGCGATGGTTGGCCTCGGCTATCCAGTCAGCGTCGACGCGTACCGCGCCGTACGCGGCCATCACGTGTCCACGCCATGGCCTTGGGACGCCGAATGGTGGAAGCCGAAGGATCCGCGCCGCGACCTCGTGCGCTCTGGCGCGCTGATCTTGGCCGAGATCGAGCGCGTCGATCGGGCGGCAATCGCCGATGGAGAGGCGCAATCGCGCTGCGGACACACCCGGGATGAGGTGTTGGCGGAGCCTGTGGCTGAACCTAGCGGCGTCGCTCGCGCCATCGAGAACGGAAATTGTGCACAGTACGATCTTCTTATGGAGCGTGAGCAAATGCGGATCTGCGAGGAAGCCGATAAGGAGGCGGATCGTCTTCGCCAACCGTTGGCCGCCCTCGCCCCAGCCCTTTCCGAAGAGGCCAAGAACAAGGCTATTCGTGACGCTGCCGATCTGATCGAGGCAGAGGCGGCCAACATCGCGCGGGGCCACGCCCCGAATGGCGACTGGAGAGATGACCACGAGCCGAAAGCAGCCCACGACGAGATGCTTGCCAAGGCGGCGGCACTACGTGCCTTCCTGCCCGCCATTACCCAAGCGGGAGATGCAGCATGAGCGAGAGCACCAAGATCGAATGGTGCGATTCGACCGTGAATCCGTGGATCGGCTGCCAGGCGGTGAGTCCCGGCTGCGCGAACTGCTATGCCGCCGACTGGGCCAAGCGCTATAGACGAGATTTCGCGCAGCGTACCCGCACTGCGCCGGCAACCTGGAGGCAGCCGGTGCGCTGGAACGCGCAGCACGAGGACTTCTTCGCTGCGCACGGCCGCCGCCGGCGCGTCTTCTGCGCGAGCCTGGCTGACGTCTTCGACAATGCGGTGCCGCCTTCTTGGCGCGTCGACCTCCTGCAACTGATCGCAGACACTCCAAACCTGGATTGGCTGTTGCTGACCAAGCGGATCGGCAACGCACATGGGATGCTGGATGAAGCCCTCGGCGAGTTGTCTCATGGGCTCACTGCATGGGCGGACGTGCCCTGGCCCAACGTCTGGCTCGGCGCCACGATCTGCAACCAGGAGGAGGCCGACCGCGACATCCCGAAGTTGCTTGCGGTGCCGGCGCGCGTACGCTTCCTGTCCATGGAGCCGCTGCTGGGGCCGGTCGATTTGCGCATGTGGATGCGCGCCGCATGGCGGGGATCACTACCCATTGACTGGGTGATCGCCGGCGGCGAGAGCGGCCCCGGCGCGCGCCCGATGCATCCGGACTGGGTACGGAGCTTGCGCGACCAGTGCGCGGATGCCGGCGTGCCGTTCCTATTCAAGCAGCACGGCGAGTGGGCGCCGGGCTCTGGCGACTTTGGTGCGGGCCGCTTCGTGACGGCGGCAGTGGCCCGCGATGGGCGCGTGGCGCCTGGCGGCTACGAGGCGGCCGCCTACCCGCGCGGCGCGGCGAGCGCCGACGGCTGGGCAATGGTGCATCGGGCTGGCAAGAAGGCCGCCGGCCGCCGGCTCGATGGACTGCAGCACGAGGGCTTCCCTTCTGCGAACCCTCCGCAGGAGGGGTCGAACTAGCGCGCGTCATCGCCAATAATTGCCGTTGCGACTTGACCCCTCGCGCATTCCCGACGGGTGTAGGTTTCCGTGACCTACGCCCGCTTTTTTTTGTCGCACGTGATTGCACCGTCCTCGCACGCCGCTCTGGCGCGCGGTTGCACTGGTCTTTTGAGGTTCGAGAATAGGCATCCGACCACACAGGGATGCGCTCCATGCCACCTCCCCCCAGCCAACTCGATCTCTTCGGCGCTATCGCCGAGGCCTACGCAGATTCTCCGGATGGCTCCCTCGAAAACCGCAGCCTCTATCGCCAGCTAGCACAGCGCCCAGAACTCCAATTGGACATTGAGCGCCGGGTGCCAATAGGCGCCGCCGGCGCGCTGCACAGTCGGGGTCCTCTTGCTTTCCGTGCAGTTTACAGGGGTAGCCACCTCTAGGCCCCATGCGGGTTTCCGGGAAGGTGAAGGGGATTTCTCATATAAATCAATAACTTGCTGTTTGCTATTTTTTGCTGGGTTGATTGCTCAATGCAGCACTTTTCCGGCCGGCACGTTGCGTCCCAGTCTCATTGCCGCTAATCTCGGCAGTCCGTCTCACGCTCGGGAGGAAGCGCGATGGACCACTGGCAACTGGCTTATCTCGGAATGCGGCAGATTCCACGCGAACTCAGTGAGTTCGAGCTCGCCACGTTCTTCACCTTCTCCTCGAAAGAACGGGCTCTGATCGACGCCCGGCGCAGCCACCTATACCGCCTGGCCTGCGCCGTTCATATCGGCTTTGTCCGCCTGACCGGGCGCACCCTCGATGCCTACAAGCAGGTGCCCAAATTCCTCTGGGCCTATGTCGGCGCGCAGATAGGCGTGACGCCGCCGGATATGGGCACGCTGGGCGCGCTCTATGACGGCCGCACCGATACCCTGGTAGACCATCAGATGTTGGCCTACCAAGCCCTCGGGTTCAGCCCGATGGCCGAGCATCAGCGTCGCTACGTGACGCGCTGGCTCAAGGAGCGGCTGGCGGGACAGCCGAGTCGCAGTGACCTGCTCCACGAGCTGAAGCGCTGGCTGTACGAGCATCGCATCCTGATCCCGCATGACCGGGCGCTGAAGCGACTCATCAGCCAGGCCGTTGAGGCCTCCGAGGCAGCACTGACGGACGCGCTGATGCAAGCGTATGGCGAAGCTTCGCTGGATGCGTGGGGTACCTTGCTGCCACGACCGGAAGGCGATCGCGCGAGCCTGCAGCAATGGCTGTGGGCCGTCCCGCTGCGCAACTCAACACATCAGATGGGCGAATTGTTTGACAAGATCGACCGTCTGTACAAGCTGGGTGTCCACCATGGCTGGCCAGCGGTATGTAATGAGGCGGTCGTACGCCACTACGCGAAGCGCTGTGCCAATCGCCCAGCGTCGATCAGCAAGCGCATCGCGCAACAGTCTCGCCGCCTGGAAACCGCGTGCTTCCTGCGCTACGCCTTATGCGCATCCACTGACCAGATGGCATCCATGCTGCGGCACTGGATTCGAAAATCCGTCAATGATGCCGGCCGCTTGATTGACGCGGGCCTGCCGGATCCTGGCGCCAAGATGCGGGAGTTCGCCGCAGCGGTTAAGGCCCTGGCCGCAGATGCGACGTTGACGCGGAAGGCGCTCTGCCAACAGTTAGAGGTCTTGGCCGATGCCGCGCTTGGCGAGAATCGGCCGAGCCGCGCGAGCCTGATTCGCGCGCAGCTCCTGTCACGCCATCGGCAAGCCCGAGCCATGTTGGGTAGGCTGGTTCGCCTGCCATTCGCCGCACAGTCGGCACACCCAGTGATCGAGGCGATGGAGGTGTTGCGCAAGCTCTATGCACGCAAGGCTGACTGGCTTCCCGACCGGGTCGCGGTGCGCTTGGGGCGCGCCTGGCAGCCGGCGTTGGAGGGCCAGGATCGCCAGCAGGCCCTGGCCGCCTTTGAGTGGGGAACGCTGTTCGCCTTGCGGGTGGCGCTGCGTAACAGCTCGGTCTTCCTTGACCACAGCTTTGGCTTCCGCAGCCAGGCAGCACTGCTGATTTCCAATGAGGATTGGCAGGCCCGGCGCAATCACTTCTATGGCCATCTCAAACTGCCGCAGGATGCCAATGCATTCCTGGAGCCCGTGCTTGCGCACTTGGACGCGGGGCTTGCCAGGTTACGCGACGCCGCCCTGCGTGGGGAACTGAGAATCGATAGTGCGATCCACATTGGCCCGCTTGTGGCGAAGAAGCCGGAGGCGTCGGTTGACGCCCTGCGGTGCGCGCTCTTCGAGCGGCACCCCGGTGGCCAATTGCCGGAAATCCTGCTGGAGATCGACAGCAGCACGCACTTCAGTTGGCTCCTGCATGGCCGAGAACCCTATTCGCGCGTCGAACTGCTGATGATCTACGCGGCGGTGCTGGCGCACGGGACTTCAATGTCGGCGGCAGACCTCGCGCGCATGGTGCCTGAGCTGTCGCCGAGTGCGATCCGGCAGATGATGCATCGCATCGCGGACGAGCGCAAACTGCGCCAGGCCGCCGACGCCGTGCTGGGCTTCATGCACCAGCACCCGATTGCCCAGCATTGGGGCCGAGCCGATCTGGCTTCGTCGGACATGATGTCGCTGGAGACGACACGCACAGTTTGGCAGGCACGTGTTGATCCGCGCCGGCGCACTGCGTCGATCGGGATGTATACCCATGTCCGCGACCGTTGGGGGATCTTCTATGACCAACCGATTCTGCTGAACGAGCGGCAGGCCGGCGCGGCCATCGAGGGCGTGATCCGGCAGAGCGGATCGGAAGACGTAGCGCAATTGGCCGTCGATACCCATGGCTACACTGATTTCGCCATGAGTCTGTCTCGTTTGCTAGGCTTCGATCTTTGCCCTCGGCTCGCTCACCTGCGTGACCGCCGTCTCCATGTCCCCAGGCATCACGACATACCGGCCGAACTGACTGCGGTGACGGATGCCGATGTACGGTTGGATCTAATCGAACGGGCCTGGGATGAACTGGTGCGGATCGCGGCATCGGTGCAGAGCGGGCAATGCACCGCGGTACAGGCGCTAACGCGCTTCGGCGCGGCGGCGCGAGGCCAGCCTGTCTATGAGGCTGGTGTTCATCTCGGCCGCCTGTTCAGGACGATCTTTCTGATCGACTATTTCACCATTCCTGCATTCCGCCACGAGATGCAGCATGCCTTGAACCGCGGCGAGGCCGTCCACACGGTACAGCGTGCCATCCATTACGGCAAGATTCCCGTTGAACTGACCCGGCATGATGCGTCGTTGGCGGCAGTGTCGTCGGCCCTGAGCTTGCTGTCTAACGCCGTGATGGCCTGGAATACGCTTCACATGCAGCGCGCGCTGGATGCGATCGAGGCCATCGGCGGTGAAGCCATGCGCGCAGAAGACCTGCGCCAGATCGCACCGACTCACCTCGAGGGTATCAACTTACGCGGCACTTTTGAGTTTCCGATTGCGCGTTACGCCCATCGGTTGCTGCCGAATGCCGCGACATCACTAGATCGGCAGCCAGTGCACCGGCAGGCCGGCTAGATGCCTCACTACCTAAGGCTACGCTGAACAAGCTGGGCAAATTGAGTTACGCAGGTTGATCAGGAGCCCGTTCGGCCGGAAAAATAGCTGTGGCGACGAGAATTTGCCCTCGCGCGCCCCAATTGGGGTGTGTTGGCGGGGCGCCCGCCCCGCATTCGCCCTTTACGGGCGGACTGCTCCCGTCAGATGCCCTCGACTCAAATAGAGATTGGCCAGCGCCAGCGCCGTGAAGGCTCGGCCGGCATTCTTCTTCAGGCCGCGGTAGCGGACTTTCGTGAAGCCCCACAGGCGCTTAACCACGGCGAAGACATGTTCAACCCGGGCCCGGATCTTCGATTTGTTACGGTTCTTCCCGCGTTGCACTTCGTCAATCTCCCCGTTTCTGCGGGTCCGCTGATTGGTGAAGTCCTTGGCGTGCGGCGCCTTCGATGCGATCAGCTCCTGCTGACTGGCGTATGCGCTGTCACCGTACACACGCCGCTCCTCCCCATGCAGAAGCTGGGGCAGCGCATGCTTGTCGTGAACGTTGGCCGGCGTCACCACCGCGGAATGGGCCAACCCGCTCTGACTATCCACGCCAATGTGCAACTTCATGCCAAAGTACCACTGCTGGCCTTTGCGGGTCTGATGCATCTCGGGGTCGCGCGACTTCTCTTCATTTTTCGTCGAGCTGGGCGCACCAATAATTGTGGCATCGACAATTGTGCCGGTCTTCAGCTTCACGCCATTGGCTTGCAGGAGTCGGCCAACCTCCGCGAACAGCCGTTCGGCAAGCTGATGTTTTTCCAGCAGCCGCCGAAACTTCAATACCGTGGTGGCGTCCGGCACCGGCTCACGACCCAGGTCAATTCCTACGAAGCGGCGCAGGCTGGCGCTGTCATATAGCGCTTCCTCGCAAGCCAGATCTGCCAGGTTGAACCAGTGCTGCAGAAAGTGGATGCGCAGCATCCGCTCCAGACCAATGGGCCGCCGGCCATTGCCTGCCTTCGGATAGTAGGGCTCAATCACGGCGCACAATGCCGCCCACGGCACGATCTGATCCATCGTCGCCAGAAACTCTTCACGCCGCGTTGGCTTGCGGTGTTGCTCGAAACCTGCACATTGATCTGCACCCGCTGCCAACGTCATTTGCTTCATGTTCATCTCTTTGCGCTCGTGATTCTTCAAATAACGCGCCTTCTCACGAATCGGAGGACTTGATCAGCATTGCCCTAAGG
>Ga0209426_1001397_pt1 | contig 14864 bp, 14 predicted proteins | sample Deesub1362B_J571_FD_187697 | JGI IMG/M metagenome (GOLD analysis project Ga0209426, IMG submission 187697) | Deep oceanic, basalt-hosted subsurface ecosystem from Juan de Fuca Ridge flank, Pacific Ocean, CORK Borehole 1362B_J2.571 (SPAdes)... ...
CGATCTCAGATGAAGGGGTACCAGGATACGCTGCATAAACATCAATTCCCGCCTCAATAGCTCCTCTTGCAATAGCCTCGTTTCCAAGCAGGAAAACCCTCTCACCTGGAGAATCCTTGATGACGTCATTAAGCATGGGGTTAGCCATGAAAGCAGACTGAAATATTTTGCTATTTTGGGATTTTTTGGTAATGGTTTCCTCTGACTGAGAGTGTAACGACAATTTAATATCTATGTACAGACACAATTTTCCTGTCGGATGGAGATATCCCATAAACTTAACAATATAAGGGTGTTATTATGCCCGACTCTTATGTAAAAGAAAAAGTTTGGTTCCCCTGCTCGGGGTCGAAGTGCAGTGGAATCCTCTACAGGCCTGAAGGCGTAAAGGGTAGAGTTCCAAGCATCGTAATGGCCCACGGGCTGGGTGCTGTGAAGGAAATGCACACCGATGAGTATGCCTCGCTTTGGGCCAGTGAGGGCCTCGCTGTTCTGGCTTTTGACTACAGGAGGTTTGGGGAGAGTGGGGGAGAGCCCCGGCAGGCTTTATACCCAGAGGAGCAGGTGGCAGATTACAGATGTGCAATCTCCTACATGAGGAGCTTGGACTTCGTGGACCCGGACAGGATAGGCGTGTGGGGCACCAGTTTCAGCGGGGGTCACGTTCTGACGCTGCTAGCTTTCCCACCTCCAGGCGTGAGGTGTGGAATTGCCCAAGTGCCCAACCTCTACAGTTACAGGACGGCCCTCAAGTACTTCGGTACCCTTGACCCTTTGCTGCAACTGGCAGAATACGGAAGAGAACAGTGCTGCAGGGGCGAGCCGGCCACCATACCTATAGTGTCTGAGGAAGGCGGGCCCAGCATAATCATTGCAAAGGAGGCGGTGGAGTTCTACACCAAATATGCATCTCAGTTCCCTACATTCAAAAACTACCTAACCATGGACAGTCTCGACAGGATACTGGCCTACAACCCGGGCTTCTACGCCGAGCTGGTTTCGAGACCAATCCTTTTCGTGGTAGCCGAGAAGGACGAGACCACGCCGCCTGACGTGGTAGATGAAGTCGCCTCTAGGATCAGAACCGAGGCGAAAATAGTTAGGTACCCGGTGGGTCACTTCAAGGTCTACGAGTCTCCACTGGTCCACGAGATTGCCAGAGTGGAATTAGAGTGGTTCAAAAAGCACCTCGAGGTGTAACCTGTGGCTGGCTGGAAGAACTGGAGTAGCTGGGGTAGCTGGTGCGGCGGGCTAGTGGAGGTAGCAGAAATGATATATGCTTACATAGACTCTGAGGGCACCTGGTTCAAGAGCAACTCCGGAGCCATTGCTGGAGATGAGTACACAATCCTGATTGATACCCAGTACAATGCCGACAGAATGCGTGGCCTGCTCTCAGCCATGGAGAATAAGGGGCTCCCTGACCCGAGAGTGGTTGTTCTGACACACCACCACGGCGACCATGCCTGGACAACTTACATGCTCAAAAACGCCGTGACGGTGTGCCATGAAAGGACAGCTCGCATGGTTGAGTCGATGTTGGGCTTGGATCCATCCATGTACAAGGCGATATTCCCCGACCTTGACTTCATGGGCGCTAGGTACACAATTCCAGACGTGGCATTCAGCGGAGATAAGCTTACACTGAAGTCTCATGGAGCTCCTAAGGCTGAAGTAATCCCTGTGGGCCATACCCACACTCCCGGCGACGCGATAGTATATGTGCCTGATCACAAGGTGGTGTTCACGGGGGATCTGGTCTTCTACAATGTCACACCTCTGGCCATCGACGCCCACCTGGCTGGCTGGATTGATGCCTTAGACCAGCTCCTGGATATGGATGCCGATACTTACGTGCCCGGCCACGGTCCTGTGACGGGGGAAGAGGGAGTGAGGGAGGCCAAGGACTACCTTGAGATAGTGTTGAGGGAGGCTGAGAGGCTCATGGGTAGCAGTGAAGATCTTTTGGAGATGGCGAAAAAGGTAAATCTGGGTAGGTTTGCTGAGTGGAAAGACCCAGAGAGGATAATACCGAACCTTGAGAGAGCCCTGATGGAGATCTCAGGCATTCCGCCGGAGCAACCCCTTCCCAACGTCATGGAGACAGCCATGAAGATGGGCCAGTACAGGCAGTGGCTTCAGTCCAAATAAATTGTTAGAAATGAAAGTTTTCAACTGACTGAGAAACCAGGCTTAAATGCTGAAATTACAGCTTTGATTGAGATAACACTACCTCATCATCCTGCTATTCCCTGAACTTCTCCACAATCCTTTCAGCCTTCTCAATCACTTTCACCTCATCCATGGTGAGAACTTCTCCATCCTCCACTATCAACTTCCCATCCACAACTACATGCCTGACCTCACATCCAAAACTTCCGTACACTATCGCGTTGATAGCATTGTACATCGGTGTGAAGTTGTGCCTTCTGCCATCCACAACCACCACATCTGCCAGCATGCCTTCTCTAATCTCTCCACCATTCAGCCTGTAGGCAGCGTATCCATTCCGAGTAGCCATTTGAAGGACTTCCCCGGCTTTGATTATGTCAGCTCTGCCAGTTCTAACCTTCTGAAGCAGGGATGTGAGCTTTATTTCTTCAAAGAGGTTGTAGGTGTTGTTTGAAGCTGCCCCATCGGTTCCGAGGGCAACATTAACACCAGCCTCCACCATATCCGAAACCCTAGCAATTCCTGAGGCAAGTTTGAGGTTGCTGACGGGACAGTGCACAACACTCACTTTTCTCTCAGCCAGAATAGCTATCTCTTCATCATCCAGCCAGACGCCGTGGGCAATAACAACATTCCAATCTAGGAATCCCACATCATTCAGCATTCTGATGGGAGACTGGTCATACTGCTTCTGTATCTCCTCTACCTCCCATTGCGTCTCTGAGACGTGGATGTGAACACTACATCCAATCTTATCTGCTTTTTCCTTCACAAGCTTCAAAAACTCAGGTGTACAGGTGTAGGGGGCGTGTGGGCCGAAAATTGCCTTTATCCTACCTTCAAAGGCACCATCCCACTCTCTTATAAATTTTTCACCTATCCTCAGCTCTTCCTCAGCCCTTTCCACATCTCCTCTATCTGCCATTCCATAGCAGAGTACTGCCCTTATCCCTGTCCTACCCACAGCTTTAGCAACTTCGTCCATATGTATGTAGAGGTCTGAAAAGCCTGTTGTTCCGGTTTTCAGCATCTCAAGAATGCCTAACATCGAACCCCAGTAAACATCTTTCGGCGTAAGTTTTCGCTCAGCTCTCCATATTTTCTTCCTGAGCCAGTCCATCAGGGGCATGTCCTCCGCAAATCCTCTGAAGAGAGTCATGGCAAGGTGCGTATGGGCATTGAATAGACCGGGCAGTACAAAGCTTGAAGAAGTGTCGATTTCTATATCTCCCCTGATCTCATCTCTCCCAACGTAAACAATTCTATTCCCCCTTATTCCAACATTAGCTTGAACGAACTCTCCATTTATGAAGCAGAGACCGTTTTTGATGGCCACATCGAACATGGAAGAGAGTAATGCCAGATGCTTAAATGTATTCCGTAATACGTTTGTATGACAAAAGGGAGAGTTAAGTAGTTTGTTTTTCACCAATTTTTATGGCATTCAGAAGGTACGCATGCGATGCAGAGAAAGGTGGCCTGACCCATTACGTTATGAGGGGGAGCAAGTCCCCCTTCTGATTTTTTTATTTCAAACTTTTTGGAGGTGCTGGTATGTGGATTGAAGAAGCAAAAGTATTCTACGATGCTGAAAGCGGGTTTTACTGGTTTGATAAAGATATACCGGATTTTTCTGACATTAGGGATGATCTGGTAGAGGAGATCAGGAAGTACAGGTTCGAGAAAGATCTGAAATTTGCCTACCTAAATGTTACAGAATTATGTAACGCCAAATGCCCTTACTGCTATGTTCCAGATGAGGTGAAAAAGAGAGGTAGAAGTTTTAGTAGAGATGAACTTTTTGAAATTCTAGGGAGGCTGGAAGGGGCAGGGATTGAATGGGTACTATTTCACGGAGTGGAGCCACTGCTGGAGAAAGAGTTGATATTTGAGGCCATGGACACCTTTGACTTCAATTACGGCATTCAAACCAACGGACTGCTGCTGGAAGAGGAGGATATGGACTTCATAATGGAGAAAGAAGCAAACATAGGCTTGTCTCTGGACGCTCCTAAAAGAGATGTAAATGATTTTCTGCGTGGCAGCGGAAGCTTTGATGCAGTATGCTCTGCAATGGAATATATGGATGATTATGAGGGTTTGAGCATCATAACGACCATAAACAGGTTCAATGAAGCATTACTCCCAGAAATGGTGGACTTTCTTGCTGGAAAGGTTGAAACGGTTTTGATGAATCCAGTGAGAGGGACTTCGAAGGGTGGCAGGAACCTTAGAGCTGTTAACCTAGCCGAGAACTTTTTGGAGGCAGTTGAGAGAGCAATGGAGCTTACAGCTATGGGAGAGAGAATAGTGATAGCAGATTATGCAAATATTCTCCTTGGTATCCTAGCCCCTTCAGCCAGAGTTCTGCAGTGTGACGTTTCACCATGTGGAGCAGGCAGGAGGTTCATATCCATAACCCCCGACGGCGTGTATCCCTGTGGTGAGTTCATAGGAATGGCGGAGTTCAGGAGCAGACTTGATGAGGCATTGAGTTCGAAGGCATTTGAAAGGGTTGTCGGAAGGAAAGTGGAAGATATAGGTGAGTGCAGGGACTGCTCCTTCCGCCACCTATGTGGAGCACCATGTCCCGCTGAAATCTATGCAGAAACAGGAAAATTGAATGAAAAGAGCCCCTACTGTGAGTTCTACAAAGAGGTAATCATACATGCCTTCAGAACCATCAGGGAAGGGAAAGAAGGGTTGGTTTTGAGGCTTGAAAACCTTGCTGAAAAGCACACCATAGAGTTAAGATAGCCAGATTTTTTACCTTTTCTCTACTTTTACCTTGCACGCAACGCCACTTCAGCAGCATGAGCCCTCACGATGTCCGAACGGGTAATTATGCCAATTAACTTCCCGTCTTCCCTTGCGACGACTGGAAGCCTTCCAATATTATGCTTTGCGAGCCTTCTGAGGACTTCTTCCAGCGTCTCATCTGGATGCGCAATTATTACTTCCCTAGTCATAGCCTTTTCCACGGATGTTTCATCCCTTTCATCAACCGGAACCTTCATCACATCGTTGAGTGTAATGATCCCCACTAACCTCCCATCCTGAACCACTGGGAAGCCTAAATGTCCGGTTTTATAAATTGCCTGAAGTACTTCCGAAACAGTACTATGAGGTGAAACAGTGAAAACCTTTTCAGCAGGCGTCATTGCCTCGCTCACATGGATGTTCTCCAGCACATCAACCGTCATCTCCATCCTGTGGGCAGGGCTGTTAATCCTGCTCTCAACTTGTTCGCTGTATATGGAGATGTCCCCGCTTGCTCGGTAAGCCACTATGGCAGCCAGCGTGAGAGCTGGAAGTAGCGAATAGCCCCCAGTCATCTCCAAAACCATCATAATTGCAGCAATAGGTGTTTTTGCAACAGCAGCCACAAATGCAGCCATACCCACAAGCACATAGCTCTCTGGCTGTGTTACAAGGAATGGCATTAGGTCACTAAAGAGGTACCCGATCGTGGCCCCAACCATGCTCCCTATGACAACTGAGGGTGCAAAAACACCTCCACTCCCACCGCTGCCGATGGTGAAAGAAGTTGCAAGAATCTTTGCAACAAGAATTATCAGTATAGTCTGAAGTGCTATATTGCCATCAATGGCCATCTGAACGTAACCGTAGCTCATTCCCAGGGCCTGAGGAGCAAATATTGCTATTATGCCCGTAAGAATGCCTCCAATAACTGGCTTCATATACGGGGTGATCTTTAGCCTCTTGAAGAGGTTGTGGATGAAATAGAATACTTTAATGTATCCTATGGCTATGCCTGCTGCTACTAAACCGAGAAGGAGGTAAATGAACATCTCCCAAGCAGAACTTATACTCATCTGGGGTGTGGAAAATATTGTATGGCTTCCAAAAGGTGTTCCTGTTAACCTTCCGAATATGACCTCAAATACGGTATACGCCACAATTGACGACGTGAAGGCGGGGATCATTGCTTCAACTTCATAATCTCTCTTGTAAAGTACTTCAATTGCGAAAATAGCCCCGCCAAATGGTGATCGAAATATGCTCCCTATGCCTCCAGCCATCCCACATACTACCAGCACTCTCTTATCTCTGTCTGAAAGATCGAACAGTGAGGCAAGAAATGAGCCAAAGCCTGCACCGATCTGGGCTATTGGCCCTTCTCTTCCAGCACTTCCTCCGCTGCCTATTGTAACTGCTGTTGCAAGAGCCTTTACAATAGGAACCCTACCCCTTATTTCCCCCCTCATCCTATGGAATGCCCTGATGACAGCATCAGTACCATGGCCCTCAGCCTCAGGAGCGAGACTGTAAACCAGAAGACCGCTTAGAACCCCTCCTATGGCTGGAAGGAGATAGAGGGGGATAGAGGCGTAATCAAAGTGTACCTCAAAGAGAGCCAATTCTCCGCCAGGCTTCGGTGGAGTGTAAGTATCGAGGCCCTCTAGAAAGAACTGGGAGGAAATGTCAATAAGGACATAGAGTGCAATAGCCCCTAACCCTGAAATCACTCCCACAAGAGTTGCCAGCAGCATCAGGTGCCTTGCTCGTAGGGGCGGTTTTTTCATTCGTAGCCAATTGGAATTTTAAGACTCAAAAACTTTTGCTTTTTATTTTATCTTGGAGGAACTGAACCCAAGTTGTGATTAAAGTAAATTATGTTTTTAATATAAATTTAGCAAGCTGATAATTTGACCATAGTCAAGGGTATTTTTAAATATTTTTTCAAATGATTAATTGTGGCGTTGTTAGTTTAGGCCAGTTTAAAAAATCTGGAGGTTAGAGAAGATGGCTCTGACAACCACTATGGTGATAGGTCTGGGACTTTTGATTTACGTAGTCCTTTACCTGACCTACGGAAGAAAACTGGAAAGAGAAATAGTAAAGGCAGATCCGAACAAAGAAACACCGGCGAAGAGATTGTATGACGGAGTTGATTACGTCCCGGCAGACAGACCAGTCCTCTTTGGCCACCACTTCGCATCCATTGCTGGAGCAGCACCAATAGTCGGGCCTGTTATGGCAATGGCCTGGGGCTGGCTTCTCGGCTTGGCTTGGATCTGGCTGGGAAACGTCCTGCTTGGAGCAGTCCACGACTACCTTTCTCTCATGGCATCTGTCAGATATGATGGGCGAAGCATCCAGTGGATCTCGGGTAAGGTGATGAGCAGAAGAACATCACTGACGTTCCAAGTGTTCATATATTTCGTCCTGATTCTGGTTGTTGCAGCCTTTGCAGCAGTTATAACATCCATCTTTGTGAAGACTCCCCAGGTGGCGACGGCGTCCATACTATTCATAGTGTCCGCACTGGTGGTAGGCTTTCTTATGTACAGAATCAGGATAGGAATGGTTCCATCAACGGCTGTGGGTTTAGTGATGCTGGTGATAAGCATTTGGCTTGGATTCCAGTATCCCCTTTCCCTGACGGCAAACCAGTGGTACGGAGTCCTTTTTGTCTACATAATCATAGCTGCATCTTTGCCTGTCTGGATACTGCTGCAGCCCAGAGACTATTTGAACGCCTGGATACTCTGGTTCGGTTTGCTGGCAGGTGGTCTTGCCTTCCTTCTTGTGAACAAAGAGATAACATGGCCAGCTTACACCATGTTCTCAGCAACTGTCGTTGGCGGAAAACCATCACCTTTCTGGCCAGTGATTCCTCTCGTGATTGCGTGCGGCTCTCTTTCAGGCTTCCACTCCATCGTGGCATCAGGCACAACATCTAAACAGCTTGCCAACGAGCTTCACGGCTTGACAATTGGATATGGCGGTATGCTTACAGAGGGCTTCCTTTCAACCCTCGTCGTGACATCCATAGCAGCATATGGAATGTCCCTACTGTCTCAGGCTGCATCCAAACTGGCAGAGGCAGGAATAGAGGTTGCAAAGCTAAGCGATCCCACATACATGGGTACAACGTATGTGGCTGCCATGCTGAAAAGCTTTGGAAAAGTAGGCATCTTCGCTCAGAGCTACGGCATGGGATGGCAGGATGCCTTTGGCGTAGATGTCACAGTTGGAACGGTTTTTGCAGGGCTCTGGGTTTCTGCTTTCGCTCTTACAACCCTCGACACCACCAACAGACTTGCAAGGTTTACCTGGAGTGAAATAGTGGCAGAAGTTGTTAAGGATGAATCCACGAGGAACATGCTGAGCAACAGGTGGGTGGCATCAATCGTTGCAGCGTTGATAGGTATCGGTCTTGCTGCCACCGGAAATTGGACGATTATATGGCCTGCCTTTGGAGGAGCAAACCAGATGCTGGCAGCAATTGCTTTGATGACTGCTGGTCTATGGGTTAGAAATGTCCTAGCAGTGAAGGGGGTGATGAGGTACCTAGTGCTTGCACCAGCCCTATTCCTGTGGGTGACAGTCACACTTGCCTACATATGGTTCATTGTCGTTGTGGTTCCTTCGCCTCCAGTGTTTACAATCGTTGCCATAGAGCTTTTGCTGGCTTTGATGCTACTCTATGAGTTCAGCAAAGCTGTGAGAACTGAAGTGCCGGAAGTTGCTCCAGCATAAGGATGCGAGCATAATGAACATGAGGCTACACCAAGTCATTAACAACATCCTCAAATTTTTTGAAGGTTTCAGCCAAGGATTCAAGAGCAGGTCAGTGGAATTCATCAAAATAGAGGAGAGAGAGCTTGAGAATATTTTTTCCCTTCTTTTATTTGGAAGTTATATCGGAATACCTGCCCCTCCTGCTTTTCTGAGCCTTGAATTGATGCCTTACGTTGCGAAAGAGCTTTATGTGCTGGGGATTACTGCTGAGAGGGCAGACGACCCCCTTGGCCAGATTGCAGAATTTTTTGAGTTATAATTTCAGAGGGCAGTGGAAGTATGAAAAAGGGATTTATCTTTATCGGGAAAGGAGGAGTGGGGAAGACCACTTGCAGTGCTGCTCTTGCCTTAAAACTGTCAGATAAGGGCAAAACACTAATTGCATCTCTTGATCCAGCCCACAATCTTGGTGATGTCTATGGAGTGGAGCTATCAGGGAAGCCAAAGATTATCAAAGAGAACCTTTACGCCATGGAGGTGGATACCGACCTCCTGACCAAAAAATATCTGGAGAGAACGGTCAGCAAGATTAAGGACATGTACTCTTACTTAAAGGTGCTAAATCTCGATAGATACGTTGACTCACTTAAGTACTCTCCTGGAATAGAAGAATACAGCATCCTTGAGGGTCTGATAAACCTCATTTCTGAAGAATATGATTATATCATCCTGGACATGCCTCCCACCGGCTTAACGATAAAGGTTCTAACTCTACCCTACACTGCCCTTATCTGGATAGAGAAACTCATGGAGCTGAGAAAGGACATATTGGGGAGAAGGAGAGCAATAGAGAGCATAACCGGTAGGAAATGTGTGGTGATCGAAGGCAAGGAAGTAAGCATTCCAGTTGATGAGGAAGAGGACCCAGTAATGAAGGAGCTGGAGGATAAGAAGGAGAAGATGGAGCTTGTAAAAGAATTTCTGTCCCAGAAATGCTCCATAGTCCTTGTGACAAATCCCGAGCCTCTCTCCTTGTTCGAAGGGCGGAGGGCAATTGAAGCGTTGAAAAGCTTTGGGCTGGACATGTCAAGGATAATCCTGAATAAATTCTCAGGAGAAAATGAGGTTACAAGAGAGATAGAGAGTATGGGTGAGGCGATCAGAATTCCGTTCCTCGAAGAACCTCCAAGAGGTGTGGAACAGCTGAAGAAGATATCGGAAGTGGTTGGGAGTGTTTTGAATTAAGAGTAAAAATGAAGGAAAGTTAAGAAAGCGTTAAAGAAAAAAGTGAAAATGGTGAAGGTGAAATCGTGAGAGCTGATGTGAAGGCTGAGGAAATCCTTGAGCTCCTGAAAAAAGTTGAGGATCCTGAAACTGGATCCAGCATAGTTGATCTTGGGCTAGTCAGCGGGGTTGAAGTTCAAAGCAACGGCATTACGGTTTACGTCAACTTCAACAAGGCCATGCCAAGCTGCAAGGCATGTGCACCAATAGCCTGGATGGTAGTGGGAGCGATTATCCGGAGGATGGAGAGGGTTCTCCGCGGAACAGGTATGAAGTACAGAATTGTGGAAAGCTCCACCAATCTCATCCATGGGGAGGGCTAAGCGTGGCTGATTTGTTTGGCCTGTCATTTTCCTTTGACTTGTCCAACCTGTTTGCCATCCTAGTGATTTTTGCGGGAGTTGCAACCCTTCAGTTCTTCTACGGCAGAAAGCTGAACTTAGTGCTGATGAGAAACGTTGCAGAGACACTTGAGGAGGTTGTAAAGCCAAAAGATCAACTTTATACGTGGCTTGGAGGATATATTGGGTTTAAAGTTGAGTATGAAGTTGATGACCCCATTGTTGAGAAGATTGAGGCAACGCTCACTCTTTTACCTAGACACAGCATAATGTACCTTCCTGTATCTAAAGTTACGCTTGGAGGAGACAGGCTTTTTCTTGTAGTCAGGAGCCGCCATGCTGTGAAGGGGGATGTTCATGCAATCAAAAAAGGGACGTACAGACTTAGCAAGGGCATAGATAATGAGATAGAGTATCTCAGCGAAGTTGTGGCTATAAATGGAGCTGAGTTTCAGGTTTTCTACAAGAAAAGGAGGGATAAGGATAAATTGCTAAAACACCTCAGCGGCCTTCCGGTGGATAAGGTAAAGCACATATCCGTTACTCCGTCCACCAGAGTGATTTATGCCTTTGTGGTTCCTGATAAAAGGGTAATTGAGGAAGTGATCCCGAGATTGCTTCAGATAGCCAGGGAGTTTACTGAATTCTGAATCATAGGTTTTAGCTCCTATCTCAATTTAATAAAATTAAAAAAATCAATATCCTTTCTCCTTATCAACCACATTTATAAGTTCCTCACCCCTCAGAAACCTCCTCAGGTTCTCAGCGAAAATTGCCGTAGCTCTCTCCCAGTAGTAGGGCGTTGAACCCGCAACGTGGGGAGTTATGATGACGTTGTCGAGCTCCCAAAGCTCAGATGTTTTCGGCAGCGGTTCAGTTTTTGCAACGTCTAAAGCTGCGCCAGCAATCCACCGCTCTTTCAGGGCCGTGATTAACGCATCTTCATCCACAACCTCTCCTCTGGCAATGTTTATCAGGTAAGCAGTCCTTTTCATTTTCCTAAGCTCTTCTCTGCCTATCAGGTTGGTCGTTTCTGGTGTCAGGGGGACGCAGAGAACAAGGTAGTCAGACTCTCTCAGCACTTTCTCCATGCCATTTTCACCGCCATTCACACTGTCCATACCATACACTTCATCCACATGCTCCACTTCTGAGGGGTTTCTTTTTACGCCTATAACTCTCATACCGAAGCACTTTCCCTTTCTGGCTATCTCTCTGCCTATTGCGCCTAAGCCAATAATGCCGAGAGTTTTCCCTTTAAGCTCGTCAAGAGGGTCAAAGGGAATGGGGTGCCTTACTTTCCACACCTTCCTCTTCTGGTCTTCCAAGAGCTCTGGAAGCTTCCGGGCGAAGGCGAGTATGAGAGCAAAGACGTGGTCTGAAGCTTGAGATGCGTGTATTCCTCTGGAACAAGTTACGATGACCTCACTTTTCTTCACTTCTTCTATTAACAGCGAATCGACACCAACATAGGGGGACTGAATCCACCTGAGCTTCTTAGCCTTACTAAACAGCTCTGGAGTTATTTTGTTGCTGAAGAGAACTTCGGCATCTTCTATCTCCTTCAGAATTTCATCGGGTTCTGTGGCCTTTACCACATCGATGCCGCTTATTCCCTTTATCTGCGCCATGTATTTCTCATCAAGGGGGAAAGCAACCAGAACCTTAACCATGGTCTTTTTCAGGCAAACCAACCTTAAATCTTACGGAAATATTGACCTATCGTGATAAAAAAGAAATACTGAACAATAGGCATTCAGCTAACCTTTGACATCTGAACCCCATCTCTCGCCCAGTTATTTCTGTCTGATTCAATTACATTCAGGAGTATATCTCTCCCGCCAACTTTTGTGTGCCTGGCGATGATTTCTGTAAGTCTGCTGAACAGCTTTTCCTTCATCTCATCGCTCCTTCCGGAAAACATGAAAATTTCCACAAATACGAAATTTGCGTCACAGCTTTCGTGAACCCACCGAGTGGATGCTGAATTGCACACCATCACATAGACGTGTTCCTGACTTATACCAAGAACGTCTGCAACAGCCTCATGAACATCCTTTGCTAACTGATCAGAGGGTTTGGTTTCAGGAGAAAGGTGGATTATTACAACCGGCATTTTTCGACCTCTCCTTATAGATGATTTCCCTCTATTAAATCCTTTTCTTACTGTTTGTTATCTCGACAGCGGCTCAAACAAAAGGTTTAATGGTTTCCTTGTATATTTACACCCATGAAAGTTGCCATTATAGAACCGCTTCAACTGCCCCGGGAGCTCGTTTTGGAGAGATTCAGCTCCTTGAACTGTGAAGTTGAGCTGTACGACACCAAGCCCGAAAGCCAGCAGGAGGTTCTTGAGCGGTGCAAAGGGGCGGACATCGCGGTGCTGGTGAACACACCCATTACTGCTGAGGTTCTGGATAAGCTCGACAATCTAAAGATGATCGCAGTGTCGTTCACCGGCTACGACCACGTGGATATTGAGAAGTGCCGGGAGCTTGGGGTAACCGTCTGCAACGTCCCCGAGTATTCGACGCATTCGGTTGCGGAGCTTGTGTTTGGACTGGTTATAGCAGCCATGAGGAAGATTCTGGAGTGTGACAGAGCTGTCAGGGAGGGCAGGGGGAATCAGGGGTTGATGGGAAGGGAGCTTTTCGGCAAAACCATGGGCGTGATTGGAACGGGTAAGATAGGGCAGAGAGTCTGCGAAATTGCCCTAGCTTTTGGAATGAACGTCCTGGCATATTCCAGGACTGAGAAAGAGGAGCTGGTGAAGAATGGAGTAAAGTACGTGCCTTTAGAAGAGCTTCTCAGAGAAAGCGATATCGTCAGTATTCATGTGCCTCTAAATAAGGAGACCGAGAAGATGATTGGATCAAAAGAACTGGCTTTACTGAAAGATGGAGCAGTAATCGTGAATGCTGCAAGAGGGAAAGTTATCGACACTGAAGCACTGGTTGAAGAGCTTGAAAAGGGAAGGATAATTACCTGTCTTGACGTTTTTGACATGGAGCCACCTTTACCACCAGATTACGCAATCCTCGACGCTAAAAACACGATTCTAACTCCACACGTTGGTTACTACACTCAAGAAGCTCTAGAAAGAAGACTTGAGGTAACGATTGAGAATATCAAAGCTTTCCTGTCAGGAAGTCCGAAAAACGTTGTAACGTGATCATCTATTTTTTATCCAGAAAAATAAAAAAGAGTGAGGATATTTAATAAACACCCCTTGTACTCAAAGCCCTCTCTCCCTCATCGCCACCCTCAAGAAATACGCTAGCCCTCCATAGAGCACTGCGAAGCCGAAGATGGCCATTGCAACGCTTTCGGCAGACATCAGACCACCTCTTCCTTAACTTCCTTCTCTTCTGCCTCTGCTGCTTCCTCATCTCTCCCCTTCAAAGAAAGCAAAGCAGAAACAAGCATTCCTGCAACTATCACCGCCAAGCCCAATGCTAGGGCTCCAACTGGATAACCGCCGTAAGCTGTTTCGAGATTGGCCTTGACGTCAAGCAATATGAGCAGTCCAAGCACTGCGGGAATGACGAACTTGATGCTCACATCCCACCAGCTTCCAGCCTTAACTTCAGAGACCCTGTTTATCCACTCTCTCAGCTCTTTGACCCCTTTGACCCCTTGTTCTTTGACCCCTTTGACCCCAGTCTTGCCAGCTCCAGCCCCCAAAAGCCATCCAATCGCTATAGCCTCAAGCAAGCCAACAAGCACAAGCCCATATATGTTTATGAAGTGGTCCACTATGTCCAGCCAGTAAAGCCCGCCTTTCGTTGCATAAACAAGGCTTCCAAGGAATCCTATTCCAACTGTAAGGTTGACAGCCTTCCTCCTCTCCATGCCGAACTTGTCCATCAGAGATGCAGCAAAGGCTTCGACCAGCGAGACAGATGAGGAAAGCCCTGCAACCACCAATGCAGCGAAGAAGACCACGGCGGTGAATACCTTAAGCGCTGGAAGCATGCTTATTGCCTTGGGAAACACAACGAAAGCCAAGCCTATGCTTTGAGCCACAACGTCGCCAATCTCCTGGTTCGTGACGCCTGCCATGTAGCCTAGCGTTCCGAACACAGCAAAGCCAACAAGGAAGCTGAAGGCGCAGTTAGCTAAGCTGACGATGAAAGCGTTGTTAACAACGTCGCTGTCCTCAGGCAGGTAGCTTGCGTATGCAATCATGATGCCCATTCCTAAGCTCAGCGTGAAAAATATTTGCCCGTATGCTGCTAACCACACCTCATAGCTGCCCAGCTTGCTGAAGTCCGGCTTGAGGTACCAGTCTATTCCTTCTAAAGCCCCGGGAAGCGTTACCGCCCTCACAACTAATATGATCGCAAGAAGCCATAGCAGAGGCATGAATACCATGTTTGCTTTCTCAATGCCTCTCTTTACCCCTCCGGCATCAATCAGCCAGTTTATCAGCCATATCACAACTACGCCTATCAACACTTCAGCAGAGAAGCCGTTGAGCTGCCATGGCGAGTCGGATAGCTGGAGTACGTTCGCAAAGAAGTACGCTTTTGTGTCCTCTCCCCAGGCAAGAGTGAAGGACTTGAAGAGGTAGACGAA
>Ga0209426_1001398_pt1 | contig 14840 bp, 11 predicted proteins | sample Deesub1362B_J571_FD_187697 | JGI IMG/M metagenome (GOLD analysis project Ga0209426, IMG submission 187697) | Deep oceanic, basalt-hosted subsurface ecosystem from Juan de Fuca Ridge flank, Pacific Ocean, CORK Borehole 1362B_J2.571 (SPAdes)... ...
ACCACTCAATTTTGAGGTGGGAAGCTTTATTGAAGGGCTGGCGCAGGGAAGTTTTGGCCCAGGCGGAGACGAAGTAAGTTTGATTGGGCTGGACGGGGATTATCTGGCGGACACTGGTCCAGCCTTCGGTTTCCTTGCGTTCCAGTCTCAGGCTTGCCTGGCCGGAATGGGCTTGGCTATCATCATAGGAGATTTGCTCTGGGCTGGAAATGAATTGCCAGCCATGTCCTTTTTCAAAGCCGGGGTCGGAAAGAAGGTTTACTGAGGATACCTCCATGCTTTTATGGCCGATAGCTATTAAGGTTATGTCTTCCTGTGCCGGCGAGGAATTGAAACCGGCGAAGACGTCTGCATACTGCCAGGCGGTTTTGGTCTCCAGGCCCGAGTTCGCCATCAAATTTGAAGATGATTTGACAAACTTTATCCCGGTGGTAGGGACCAGTTTTCTTTCCTCGCTCTGCCACAACGAATCGGCGTCCATGATGGTACCGGTATACTGCCATTCTCCCTCAAAGTCTGCATTGCCGATCAGGTTGCGGAAGAGCTTGGTGTGTTCAATTCTCTCACCAGTCCGCTTGAAGGACGGTGTTATCATGACGCTGGCGCGGTCATATACGGAGATGTGGGGAACAAACTCGGTGTTTTCATAGATGGCAAGCTCTGGTTTATCCAGGACCAGCCTGAGACCCTTCTGCTTCTTGAGAACTTTCATAATCTTCCCTGGATCGCCAACGATACCTAAACCATCACGGCTCGGGCGCAGCTCTCCGGTCCACCGTGCAGTCTTGTTGACCAACAGGTATTTTACGCTGGCGGTACTTAGTAGCTGGGCAAGGTGTTTCCCGTCATCGTTGATGAGCTGGCTAAAAATGGTATTCTGGAACGCATCGGCAGGATTAACGCTGAGCGGGTCAAGGGGATAAATTACAAAGTTATCCAGCTGCCGATACCACTTGAGTCCCTCACGGTTGATTGGTAGCCACAGGACCCGGAAAAAACCTTCCTTATCCCGGCGCGCCAGCACCCACCGCGCCGCTGTTTCGTAAACAGCCGGCTTGGCGACGGTTAGCAAGTCTCCGGTATCTTCCAAGTGCCCATAGCGAGCTGCCTGAGCAACGGAAACCCCCTGGTCACCTGAGTAAAGAAGCCAGTTGTACCTCAGAGGTATCGCCAGAAGGAGAAGAGCCAGAATGATTTGAACTGCGGCAGTGCGTTTTCCGGAGATACCTTCCCAAAGCCGAGAAAGTAATCCATAGAAGTTATCCAGCGTTATGGCGATGAGCACCATGTAAGCCATTGGCAACAGGGAAAGCGCCTTGCCCGATTCGCGGAAGATATAGAGGCTGGGGAACCTAGAAAATACTTCCCAGAGTAGGCCCAGGTGAGTGAGCCAGACGAAGGCGATAATGCCGGCGGCGAGGAAGGAAAATATCAGCGCCAGCTTCAGCCTTTCCCGGTCGCGGCTCAATAGGGCGCCAAAGGCGAGGATGGGGAAGAAAAAGCCCAGAAAACCGGACGGGCCAGGGAAGGAGGGGAACCACTCCAGGTGTCCTCCTAGGAGCCTGACGATAACGCCGAGGTCGTAAAGTTTATAGTTCGCCATCATGGCGCCCTTGGTCAGGACCTCACTGGACAAAGTTTGAAGCCGGGCATGCTCACTGGGCCAAAGAAGCAGAGGCAGGATAAAAGGAGACATTACCAAGAGAAGGAGAACCAGACATATCGGGCCGAGCAGCAGTGCCCGTTTGAGATAGCCAGCTTGCCAGGAAACAATCGACTTTATCACCACGTAGCCGAGAAGGAGCGGTGCTGCTATGAAAGGAGCAGTGTCCGTGAGGGAGGTAGCAATGCCTAGCACCGCCGAGAACAGGAACATATTCAGCAGTTTGTGTTCGCTCTCTAACATCCCGTGAAAGAACAGAATAAGCAATGGATACAAAGCGTAAAGTTCGAGCACAGGCAGCCATCCGGTGGCAAAAGCCATGGAAGGTATCGGGTTGGCGCAGTAAAGGAATGAAGCAATAGACATAGCGGCTCTTGACTTAATCCAGCCGGTGCCCCGAAGCAGTAGATACATGCTTAACCCTGCCATGGGCTGCAAGCTGAACCAGACAAGCCGCTGTGCCAGTTCAGCGCCAAAGATAGCTGACAGAATACCGAAGAAGGCGTGGTTGGGAACATCATACAGGGCTCTGCCCAGACTATCCGGTTGCCAGGCACCGAAGAAGGCCTGGAAGTGGCGGCTGGCCGGGTAAAATGGGGAGACGTCGGCCCAAGCAAAATTACCCTGCCCAAGGAGGTCACGGTACACATAATTAAAGAACAGCCCTAAAGCAAGAGCAAACGCAGTGAAGTAGAAAAGCTCTCTCGTGATTTGCTTCCTTGGTATTTCCATCTTCAAATTGGTGTTATGCGTCGTCAACATCGCCTTTAAGTGCCCGCCAGGCTTTTTTCAGGGCGTACACCTCGTTCCAGTAGGGAATCATGTGCTTTTCAATTTCCCGATCACTCACCTTGCGTGACGACTGGACGAGTTTCCTGGCCCGAAGTGTATCCCCCAGTTTGTGCAGGTTCCACCAGTATGCGTTCAGCGTGGCTAAAATATAACTCAAGTCTTTCTTCAGTATTGACAGATAGGTTCCTTTTATCCCGATAGAAAGGAGGACAATGGGCAACCGCTTCAGTACCCTGCCTAGTGAATAGTTCTTCAAAAAGACTCTGAGGCGGCTGCGCTCTTGAAAGTAAAACTTTGCCGGGGAGAATGACTTGCCCCAGGCGAAGCTGGCATAATGGTACAGAACCGCCTCCTCAGCGCAGCCGACACCGTATCCCAGAAGCCTTGCCCGCCAGGACAGGTCCAGATCCTCGTTGTAGGCAACCATTACCTCATCAAAGCCGCCGGTTCTTTCAAAGACTTCCTTACTAATCATCAGGCATGCCCCGCTGGCGGAGAATTTCTGCTCCCGTCTGGGGCCAATGGAGCCCAGGTAGATGTCTATCGGGTTGCCATCAGTTCTCAGGCTGCCATCGTAGTTGAGGATTTTTCCCTGCCACACCGCGGTGCCTGGCGCTGCTTCGGCGCGCTTTACCAGGTTCTCCAGGCACTCTTCCTCCAGCTTGGTGTCAATGTTCAGAAAGAGCAAATACTTGCCCCGGGCATATCGGGCGCCTTCATTATTGGCACGGCAGAAGCCTATATTGGTGCTGTTCTGGACTATTCTCATCCTATCCCTCAACCCTAATCCTCTCTGCAATTGCTCGGCCAGAGCCACACTCCTATCTTGAGAGGCATTGTCAACGAAGATAATCTCAAAGTTGCTGATAGTCTGCCGGGCTAAAGAGCTGAGGCATCCCTCTACGAATCGCTCGCCGTTGTAATTGAGCACGATCACGGACAGCATTATCTCCACCAGAGCCTACCTCTTAACTCCCTTTCTTTCAGCGTTTACCTTTGAGTGCTGAAGTCCTTCAAGTGGCCCAGGACCGCTTTAATGCCACGAACCCCAAAGCTCAGATCATCCAGGCTTCTGATGCGGGTTACCCTTCTCAGGATGTATCTAGGGCTGAAGAAGACCTTATAGAGGTCCTGGGTGAGCTTTCTTATCTCGTCAGGTCCCACCGCTGCCTTCATCACGGGCTGTCTCATATCGTAATCATCCCAGTCATCAGTGGTGAGCCACCCTTTCTGGCTGCATTCAGCGAACAGCACTGTGCCGGGGTAGGGGATGACAATAGTTGCCTGCAGCGTAGTGGCATAGCCCTTTTCAAAGAGGTAGCGGGCCAGTGCCACGGTGGCCTCGGCGTCCGCTCTTGTTTCCCAGGGATAGCCGAGCATGATGGTCACATGTGGCTCAAGCCCTGCTTGGGCCGCCATCTGGCAGCCTTCAATGACATCGCTTACCCGGATTCCCTTGTTGAGCCTGTCCAAAGTCTTTTGACTGGCTGATTCCAGACCAAAGAGCAGGTACCTGAAGCCAGCCTTTTTCATCAGATGATACTGCTCTTGGTCAAGAGCCTGAAACCTGAGGTTGCAGCCTAGGGTTACCCGACGGTTGTACCCGCGCTCAATCATCCCGCGGCAGAACGTCTCCAGCCACTTGCCGACAGGGAAGGTGCCGGTGTCATCAAACACCTCCCTTACCCTAAATCTGTCCAGCAACATTCCAATTTCATCAAGCAGGCTCTCTGGTTTTCGCACCCTGAACCTTGGATAAAGCGTGGTCCAGGAGCAGAAAGTGCACCGATGCCACCAGCAGTCTCTGCCCACCATGGTATAGGTCCCGGGCAACCGTTTGAAGTTCCCATTATGAGTGCTGTAAAGCCACCACTGGGTCAGTTCCCGGTCAATGAAGGGCAGATGGTTGAGGTCATGGTCCTGCCTGAACCTGCCTGTGTTCTTGACCGCTCCCTTCTCACGGTACCAGATACCAGGCTCAAGCTCCTCCCCCTGGCTGAGGTGGCGGCACAAGTTAAGTAGCAGGAAATCATAATCACCCCCGGTCAAAACATAGTCCACAGGACATTTGTGGAAGGATTCCTCTGGCAAGGCGGTAACATGGTCTCCTACCATGACCACTTTGGTCTCAGGCAGGCTTTCCTTAATGGCCTCGATCGTCCTCCAGTGAGTCTTCACCACCGGCGTTTTGGTCTCTATGACCACCATGTCCGGCTTTTCTCGGCTCAGCCTGTCCATGTATTCGGCAAACGTTAACTCCTGGGCAATGGCATCGTGCCATAACACCTGATGACCATCGTTCTTGAGGAGTGTGGCGGCATAAGCCGGGACCATTGGGTAAATATAGGTGGGATTGTTGAACCATTGGAACTGCCGATTCTGGCTGAGCAGTGGTATGCCTTTACCGCTTTCTATTGGAGGAAATGAGATGCTGACTTTCATCTTGTCAACCTCTTGGTCAGGAGACCTTTGATGAAGCCAAGGCCATAGGTCAGGTGCATGGCGATTATGCCAAGGAATACCAGTGGTATCAGCCTAGTATCTCTGGCTGGCAGACTGGCTGCCAGGACCAATATCAAGTAGAGACCAAGCGCGCTGAGGTAAATTGTTCTCAACAGCGGGCTCAACAGAGCCAGTGGGAGCCCCAGGAGTATTCCCAGAGACAGAACGGAGGGCAGGAAGTAAGATGGCCGGCGTGAGGTCTGGGGGAACTCCCTGGCGAAGAACCCGCGGTGCACGGCATAGTTCCAGACCTGCTGCAAGTGAGGCTTAAATAACCTGCGGCGGTGGTGGTAAACTAGGACATTGGGGTCATAAACTATCTTCTTTCCTAGTTTGCGGGTAATCTCAAGACAGAGCTTGGTATCCTCTCCGGGCCAGAAGGTGGTATCAAAGCCACCGATTGCCTCGAATATTGATTTCCGGATCAGAATATTACAGCTTGGGTAGTCATCCACCTCTCTTGCGTGCTTGGGCACATATCTGAAATTGTGCACTCCGCTGCCCATGAAGCTGGCATAAACAGCTCCCCCGGCTTTTTGCAACAGGCCATCAGTGTCTGGCGTTACCGCGGGTCCAGCCACGGCGCCAACCTCGTCACGCTGGAAATGCTTGATCGCTTCCCTGAGCCAGCTTGGCGCTGGGTAGGCATCATTGTCAATAAATGCCAGGATTTCACCGCTGGCCAGCTCTGAGGCTAAGTCTCTCTTCTCTGCTGGTCCAACCGCGCCGGTTGGTATGATTCTAACCCCATCCAAGTCTTCGTTTGGTTCCGCATCAGGCAGCACTATGATTTCAAGCTCGCCGTATTCTAGGTTGCGGCAATGCGCGAGGCATTCCCTGGTATAGTCATTTATTTCCCGGCACGGTATGATTATTGATACTCTGGAATCCATGTCTAAATTGGGCAACCTACCATAGGCTGATGCTGGTCTTGCCTAGCATTGAGATCACCATTTCAGCCGCGCTTCACTCTGAGCCGCCAGAATATTCTCATCGTGCCCCAGAACATATGGCAGATGTCTCTGAGACCTATCCGAGACTTGTGCAAATAGCACACTTGCACTGGTGCTTCCTTGATTTGATATCCAGCTTCAATCGCCCTTACCAGTAACTCTAGGTCGAAAGTGTATCTCTTCTCCCTTACTAGAGGCAAAGTCTTCTCCAGGGTCTCCCTCTTGAATAGCTTGATTCCGGCCTGAGTATCATTGAAAGGCAGGTTGAAGAGCATCTTTTCCAGCAGATTATACGCTAGACTCAGGAATCTCCTCGCTGCCGGAAAGCCCGACACTTCTGATTGAGGATGTCTCTTGGAACCGATGATCCCATCAGCACCGTCTCGCGCCATATGCTCTAGGAATCTGGGTATTTGATGCGGGGGCAGGTCCGCATCAGCATCTAGGAATATCACCTGGTCTCCCGAGGCGAATCTGAAGCCGAAGGTCAAGGCGTATCCCTTGCCCCGGTTCTTGGTGTATCTGATGCATTTGACATTTGGATAGGCGTCCTTTTGCGTCAGGACCTTTTCATAGGTGCCATCGCTGCTGCCATCATCAATGACGATCAGTTCATATTCAATATTGGCTGATTTCAGAGTCGCCACGGTTGAGCTGATTGCTGAGAGTATACTCTGGGCAACGTTATGGGCTGGCATTATTACTGAGAGCATCGCTTAGTACTCCTGAAAAGAAATAGCGACATCAGAACCAAACCGAAAGCCGCTGAGACGAGCACCACATTGACGATCTGCTCAATAGAGTCATGGAAGGCAAACATCAGCGCCAACTGCACTGTCACGGCGATCGTAACTGCCCAGGCTACCTTGGTCTGATTCAGGGAGAGGAAGTAGCTCATCAGCACGTTAGCGAGGGTGAGGAAGAGCATTGCCAGACCATAGCGGAAAAGGTGGGGTGCCACCAGAGGATACTTATCTTTGAACAGGAAGGCGACCAGGGCATCAGGAAAGAGCCCGTAAATGGCAACGACAAATCCCGCGGAGATGAGGGTAAATAAGACCGCTTTTATCATCACCGGCGCCGGGCTGACCCGGCTCTCAAAAAGCTCTGAAGTTTTGGGGAACATGGCGATCACTATCCCCCCGGGCAGGAAAAAGACTATTTTCCCCAGGAGGGAGACGGTGGCGTAGTTGCCAGCATCATACGGGCTGAGAAAGTGCTTGGCCAGGGTGACATCCAAATTGGTCAGCGTGGCGAAGCAGAGCACCGCCAGGAAGACCGGCCAGGCATAGGCATGGAGGGAATGCACCTCAAACTCCTTCTTGCCGGCTCTGCTCAAGCCCCGGAGGAGGACCAGTGTGGTGATGAAGACTGCGAGATGCGCCAGGAAGAGGGAGAGCAGGCCACCATAGATATGGAGCCCGAGGTATACCAAGCCAATGCCGAACAGAACTTTAAGCACCGCCAGCAGGGTATTGGAGGAGCCCAAGGCGAAGAACCTCTGCAGGCCGCCCAGAACTCCCCAGTTCACCGGCAGGGCAAGGATGAGGGTGAAGGTGAGGGCAAAGACGATGACATACCAGAAATTATCCATATTCAAAAAGCGTGATATCAGTGGGGAGATTAAGGCGGTGACCAGGAAAAAGGTTGTGCCCAGCAGGAGTGCCTGCTTCAGTGAGTAGCTCCAGAGGTAATTCATCCTCGCTTGGTCATGCTGGGCCTTGAACTTGGAGGTGAATTTGGTTACTGACGTGATGAAAACACGGGAGAATACCCCCATTATGCCCAGCAGCGAAAGGAGGCTGGCTAGGGTCCCGTATTGCACCGGGGTGAGCAGGTAGGCCATGGAGAAGTTGTAAAGGTAGTTGAAAAGGCTCGCTGCCAGGCTGAAGACGATCATGATTGAGCCGTGTCTGACCATATCATCTGTTTTCAGCCTGTCCACCGCCAGGGTCAGGCTGTTGAGCAGCCTCTTTTTTTCTGCCGATATGGAGGTGATCATGATATCCCCTCAGTTCTGGCAGTGTCAATCAGCTGGCGTGCCTGAGTTTCATAATCCTGAGTGATCCACCGTGCTGCCTCAAGCAGGCTCCCTGCGGTGTAACTGGGGGCCCTGGTGATGTCCATTCCCCTCTGCGGGCCGGTGGTTACCAGAACCGTCTTGGCTCCCAGTGCCTTGCCCGCCTCAATGTCCATCTGGGCGTCCCCGACCACGTAGGAGAGCCTGGGATTGAGGTTGAGCTCGTCTATAGCCTGTTGGAACATCCCTGTCTTCGGCTTGCGGCACTGACAGCCGTCATTGGGGTGGTGGGGGCAGTGGTAGATGGCATCCACCCGGGCCCCATGTTGGCTGAGTTCTGCCTCCATCTTGCGGTGGATTTCCGCTAGGGTCTCCTCGGTAAAGTAGCCCCGGGCAATCCCGGATTGATTGGTGATGACCACCACCTGAAATCCGCTCTCATTGAGGTGGCGTATCGCCTCAGGAACGGTGGGTAAAAGTTCAAAATCCTCAGGCGTTCGGCAGTAGTGGACATCCCGGGCGATGGTGCCGTCCCGATCCAGAAACACCGCCCGGCGCGCTCTCCTCAGCCGCACTCTCCCGGCGGCGACGTCTTCCCGCGCCCGCTGGTACCTGGCTGGCGTGCCGATGTCAATAAAGTAATCCTCCGGCTTCAGACGGTACCCGTAAAACGGGATATTAAGCTTCAGAAGCTGGGGGAAAACGTCATAGGCAAAATCAGAATGGTCCCGGTCTGGTATGTGGTTCAGGATCTCTCGCTGAAAGATGTAGATGCCGCAGCTTGCCAGTTTGCGCACCTTCTGGTGGTAGCGGGGCTTCTCCACAAAGCTTAAGATTCTGCCCTCTTCATTTATCTCCACCACCCCCATGTCCTCCGGGTTGGTGACCTCAACTATGGCCAGCGTAACCAGGGAACGTTTGCTCTCGTGATAATGAGCCATGGCGGTGAGGTCAAAGTCAGTAAGGGTATCCCCGTATACCACGGCGAAGGTGTCATTGAAGAAGTGCCCTGCCTGGCGTACCCCGCCGGCGGTGCCGAGGAGCTTTTCCTCAACGGAATAGCAGAGCTTCATACCAAAGCGGGAACCATCGCCAAGGAAGCTTCTTATTTTCTCACCAGCATGGTAAAGGTTCATTATGACCTCAGATACGCCGTGGTCCTTAAGCCAGCTCAGCGTGTGTTCAATTAAAATCACCTCGCCCAGAGGGACCAGCACCTTGGGCGTCCCCAGTGTGAAAGGCCATAGCCTTCTTCCCTCTCCCGCAGCCAGAATCATTGCTCTCATGGTAACGCCACCTGATACCTAATTCCGATACTGTTATTTTCTCTGTCTTCCCGTCTCCGTTCGCTCTGCTCGGGTTCCCGTTCTCAGGCAGGTGGTGATGACGTGTTCAATGAGCAGGTGGATATCTTCAACCTGCTCCATGGTGTGATTGGGCACGATGATAGCGATGTCAACCATCTCCTTGAGTTTGCCGCCATCAAAGCCGGTAATGCCAATGGTGGTGGCTTTTCTGGCTTTGGCCGTCTTTATCCCGTTCAGTACATTGGGCGAATTGCCGCTGCCACTGATGCCGATGGCGATATCCCCAGGCTCAATGAAATTCTCCAGCTGCTCGGCGAAGATGTTGTCATAGGCAGTATCATTTGCCCATGCCGAGAGAAGGGGCACATTATCAGTCAGCGCCATCGCTTTCAGCCTAGGCTTTCCCTCACAGATGGCTCCCTTGGCTAGGTCAGAGGCGAAGTGGGAAGCCGTGGCTGCGGAGCCTCCGTTGCCGAAGAGATAGACTTTCCTGTCTCGCTGGCGGGCTTCCTCCAGTATCTCAATAACTTTGACCACACCATCTAGGGGCAGGCGTGCCAGGCTCTCTCTCACCTCAGATATGTAGTTCTTAATGATCTCAAGCTTCTTCTGGCTCATTGTCTTATCTCCTGCTTCTGACCACACCCAGCTGCTTCATCACCCGGTGGGCTTCCGTGTGAAGCCCAGAAGCCACCACTCGGTCCTGTGCCCAGTGCAGATACTCATTGATGATATCTTCCAGGGACAGCTTTGGCCGCCAGCCCAGGCCTCTTAATTTGGAGATATCAGATACGGCATGGCGGCTGTCACCCAGCCGAAACTCACCCGGAATCCTCGGCTTGATATCCTTTCCCAGAAGCGCATTGAGCCGCGCCGCGTATTCAAGGACCGTGGTCGCTTGGCCACTGCCGACGTTGAATACCTCAAAATCCGCCGCGTCATTTTCCAGGGCCACGACGTTCGCCTCCGCCACATCACCGACGTGCACGTAGTCCCTTAGTTGTCTACCGTCCTCGTAGATAATCGGCGGCATGTCATTGAGCAAGCATATGGTAAAGATGCGGAGAATACCGGAATAGGCATTATAGAAGCTCTGGCGAGGACCCTGCGTTATGCTGTAGCGCAGGACCACGGTAGGGATATCAAACCTCCTGCCCAGGGTCAGCGCGTAAAGCTCCTGGGAGTATTTGGAGACGGCATATTGGTTATGCGGGTTGACCTTGGCCTCATCAATGAGAAGCGGCTTCATGTTGCGCCCGCAGGAGGGGCATCTTACCTCCCACTCCCCGCGCTCAAGCTGCGCCAGGGGCCGTGGCGGTGGGTATACGGTCCCGTGCTCGGAACATTGATACTTGCCCTCCCCATAGACGGCCTGGGAGCTTCCCAGGATGACCTTCCTGACCGGGAGCTTTCTATTGACGATGAGTTCATAGAGGAGCGCGGTGCCGGCATCATTGACCACAGCAAATTTGCTGAAGTCAGTAAGGTAGTCCTGGTAGGCGGCTAGATGGAGAACGGCATCAACTCCTTGGAGCGCCTTTTCCATTGCATCTCTATCGCCGATATTCCCCATGATGAATTCCACTTCATCCGAGAGGTAGCCTGGCTTATCTCTGTGCCGGTGCACGGGTGGCTCAAGGCTGTCAATAACCCGCACCTCATATCCCCTTCTGAGGAGAAGGTCAGCTGTATGCGACCCAATAAACCCGGCGCCACCGGTAATTAATACTTTCAACCATTCCTCCGATAATTAAAAATCACTTTGCTGCCGTCATTTTCGAAGCGGAACGGGGTCTCACGTAGTCCCTTAAGAGCTTCCCGGACCGCATCCTGCTTGTGTTTAGGGCAGTAAAGGAGGAGGAACCCTCCGCCCCCAGCTCCGGTTATCTTACCACCGATGGCTCCAGCCCGGCGTGACACTTCATACATCCTGTCAATATCAGGGTTGGTTATCCCCTCGGCGAGTTGCCTTTTCAATTCCCAGCTCTGATGCAACATCTCACCGAAGTCGTCAAAGGCCCGTTGTACAAGGGCGTCCCGCGCCCGAAATGCTAGCTCTCGCATCTCCTTCAGTATCTCTATGCGCTCGTCAATCTTGTTCCTTTGCTCGGACAGGATCTCATCCGAGTTCCTTGCTAGGCCAGTGTAGAAAAGGAGGAGATTGTCATTTAGCTTGCTCTTGTCTTCGGGAGAAAGTTCAACCTTCTCAACCTTGATTCCGTCCCTACCAAAGGTAATGAACCTCATGTTTCCATAGGCAGCAATGTACTGGTCCTGTTTGCCGATCGGTTTCTCCAAAATGTCAATCTCTATATGGCAGGCTTCCTCAGCAAGGGTTTCTGCAGTCTTCAGTTCTCCTTGCATGGCGTGGAAGGCGTGCAATAAACCTACGGTGATGCTGCTCGATGAGCCAAGGCCCGTGCCGTGCGAGGGAACATCAGCCAGTGTAGTTACTTCAACCGCCTTGGTTATTCCGGCTAGCCGCATAGACTCCCGCACTAACCCGTGCTCAATGTCCTCCACTTTGTCAACTATCTCTTTCTTTGAGTAATTAACATAGATTTGGTCATCAAATCTTTCCATAACAACAACGAAGACACGCTTATCAATAGCAGTAGTGAGGACAGCTCCTCCGTATCTTGAGTAGAAATCCTCAAAGTCAGTCCCACCCCCCATGAAGCTAATGCGCAAAGGCGTTTGAACAATGATCACTCTTCACTCCTCTTTATGAACGAATCTTTTTCCTCGCCTTTGTTTGATTCAGACGGATACCCGATGGTTGACTGATTTCAATCGCTACAATGCAGAGCAATCTTCCTCGCTTTATGTGGACCAAGTTGACTGGTTGACCTCCATTTTCTTTCTCTCGGCTTTGCACCCTAGAAGGCTGACACTTGCCACGTCGCCTTACTTTTGCTACAAATGTTCTTTCCTTGGTACCCTGTGCCGCCCTTATTCCCAATTCCTTCAGTCCTCTATTGTATATCACTCATCAACGCTAAACAACCTGTTATCTTAAGTAGGACTTGCATCGTTATAAAAGATGATAAAAAAGACATTGTCATTTGTCAACATGTGGCGACAAATGGCAATTGGTCCGTCTGTCTCCCAGAGTGTGCCAAAGTACACGAGTGGGTTCATCATTTTGAGCAAACAATAAATAGAATCGGTAGTACTGACGAAGAAAGTCCGCCACGGAGCCAAACTGGTTTATGTCAGGCCGTATCAATGCTCTCTATAATATTTACCCGGACAGTGAGAGTGCGAGCAAGGGCCGGTTCAACGGCGAGGTTGTATCTTTTGCACATAACCGAAGGGGGTGCTGTGTACCGAACCGCGGGACAACGATTACTCAAAAGGCGGACCAAAGGTCTTGACAAATCATCGGAATTGTATTACATTTGTTCTATATAGAACGGGTGTGCGAGGGAGTCGAGCATGAAAGAACTCTCTACCAAACAGAAGCAAATTCTCGATTTTATCACCAAGTTTATCCAAGAAAGGGACTATCCTCCTTCAGTCAGGGACGTAGCCAAGGGCTGCGGCATCAGTTCTTCATCGGTCGCCCAGTATTACCTCGATGTTCTGGAGCGGAAAGGATATATTCGGCGGGACCGGGAGATCTCAAGGAGCATCGCGCTGGTGAAGAGCGCCGCTGAGTTTGTCACTGTACCGGTGCTGGGAACCATCTCTGCCGGTCAGCCTATCCCGGTTCCCTCAGCGGACACATGGGTGACAACGCCTGAGGACACTCTTCGACTGCCAGAAGAGTTAACCCGAGGCCTCGACAGAGTCTACGCACTAAGAGTCAAAGGGACCTCCATGATTGACGCCCTGATTGATGACGGCGACATCGTCCTCATGCAGCAGATGAATACCGCCGAGAATGGGGAGATGGTGGCAGTGTGGCTGAGAGACGAGCAGGAGGTTACCCTCAAGAGGATTTACTTTGAGCCGGGCAGAATCTGCCTCAAGCCGGCGAACAGGTTCATGGAGCCGATTTACCAGCGTCCGGACAACGTTGAGATTCAGGGCAAGGTTGTCGCGGTAATCAGGCAGGTCTAAAGGAGGCGGAGATGAGGGTGGGGTGCGTTCTTATCCGCAATTTCGCTGTTCAGCTCGCGAGAAGGGATAATCCACAGTTACGCGATCGGCCGATACTCATTGGAGACTCCGCTTCCCAGGGGAAGGCGGTCTTTGATGCCTCGCCTGAGGCAGCGGCCCGTGGGGTGAAAGCAGGGATGTCGTATCGTGAGGCTGTGTCCCTGTGTCCTGAAGCTATCTTTATACAGGCTGACCAAGCCAGATATGAGCAGGTGTTTGAGGAGGTGCTCTCCATCCTCGACGGTTTCAGCCCGGCAGTTGAAGCAACTGGATTAGGATGCGCTTACTTTGATGTCACCGGCATTCGCAATGAACACGAGCTTGCCCATGGTATCGGGAGCAGGATGTCAAGGGAAACAGGACTGAGCGCATCTGTGGGGATAAGTAGGGGCAAGTTCTTCTCATGGCTGGCGGCTTTGCACCATATAGCTATGAGTGGGACTTTGGCGATGGTGAGACAAGTACTGCGAACAGTCCAGCCCATGCCTATAAAGCTCCTAGAGCCTATACGGTCACCCTCAGGGTGACAGACGATAAGGGTAACACTGATACCGAGACCAGAAAGGACTATATCACCGTCCTGCCTGGCTGGAGTGCGGGCAGTGTTGCTAGCAGCGCGTGGAATGGCCTGGTCACCTTTGGTCACGCGCTGGCAGACATATTTATCTGGCTAGGCATTTTCGGCCCGGTGTGGATAGTTATTGGTGGTTTGGTATACTGGTTCTGGTGGCGAAGACGCAGGAAGACGGCTTAGGAATCCAATCAGTCGCTAGAGGACCGAGACAGGTAAGTAGCAACGGGTTTCTTGGACAAAAGCAGCCCTGACCATAATGCGCTTGGTGGAATTGGCGCCCTGAACCGGGTGAGCCAGAAATGTTTAAGTTGGTACTGTCAGCAGGTAAAAGGATTCCGAAAGAAGAACTGGTAAAGGTCGCCCAGTCTGTGCGGTACTGAGGGGAGATCCTATGACTTTACTAAGAAAGATTTCGGGCATATTAGCTGTTATTCTACTATTATGCACAGCACTTGCCGGCTGTGTAGCGCAGTCTCTGTCCTTAAGCATAGACTCACCTGAAGATGGAACCGAACTTGATGTTAATGTGATAAAGGTGAGAGGTATGGTGTCTGACCATCGAGCCATGGTGACAGTAAACGGTATTGCAGCCAAAGTGGCCCAGGATGGCAGCTTCTCCAGCTGGGTTCAACTGATGACGGGGCCCAATACCATTGAAGTAGTTGCAACGCTCGGTGATGAAGATGTCAGCAAGACTATTACTGTCACCTTTAATCCCGCATTGGCCGTTTATCTGGAGATGCCACGACCCGAGATTGGCACTGACTATACCAAGACTCCACTGAAAGTGAGTGGCACTGTGTCTAACCCTGAGGCCACGGTAACGGTAAACGGCAGTGATGTAGAGGTGTCTGAAGACGGCAGCTTCTCTACTGAGGTTCAGTTAATCGAGGGGGTTAACTCTATTGAAGCAGTAGCGAAATTG
>Ga0209426_1001400_pt1 | contig 14816 bp, 4 predicted proteins | sample Deesub1362B_J571_FD_187697 | JGI IMG/M metagenome (GOLD analysis project Ga0209426, IMG submission 187697) | Deep oceanic, basalt-hosted subsurface ecosystem from Juan de Fuca Ridge flank, Pacific Ocean, CORK Borehole 1362B_J2.571 (SPAdes)... ...
ATTTGCCTATTTAGGCAAATTATACAACAAATGTACATAACTTGTCAACTGCCTTTAGTTAAGAGAATTTTTTAAGGTTAGCGTAGACCTTTTATCTATATGTGCCTAAGAAATAGGGAGTTTAGGTGAAAAGAATACTATTGTCAGAACCTTTTACAAGGATTATACATATCCAGTAGAGGACTATATAGTCTGGGATGGGAGAGACGAAAGTGGTAATGTGGTTCCTGATGGGATATATAAAATCAAGGTCTTTAATTATGAATTTTTTGTTGAGGTTGATAATACGCCTCCTGAAGCCAATCTAACCTTTGAAGATAAGAATATTTATCCTTTGTCCTGGAGGGTATTTAAAGAGAAAATTATAGGTTCTTTGCTTTATCCTGATCTCTGGGGTTATGTTATAGACGACAATCTCAAGAATTGGACTATTGAATATGGTGTGGGAGAGTCTCCTGAGAGCTGGTATAAATACATAGAAGGGCAGGATATAATTTCGGTAATAAATGAAAATGGCGAACCTATAACTCCTTTTAAAAACATACTTATAGCTACTTTTGGTCCTGAAATGTCAGTATTTTACAATTTTAAGCCTGTAGAAATTAAAAGCTCGTCTGAAGTTTATGTAAATTTTGAAGACTATGATATTACGCGCAAAGAAGAAAATATAGATTGGCTAGTAGGTAAAAGACTTAAAATTACCGCAACTGATTACGCAGGCAATAAAATTACAAAAATAACGGATTTTCTACCTAAAGAGATATTTGTATATGGATATAACAACATAAATACTGTGTCATCGATGAAAATAATTAAAGACGGTGCTAAAGAACCTTATATTGGACAGCCAGATGTATACATTTTTTACTTGCAGGAGACAGTACAAGACAGAATTGATAGTATTGTAGTGCAGTACATGAAGTACTGGTGGCTAGATAGTGAACAAAGGTTTATTACAGATGGGATATGGCACGATGATGAGACAGTATCTGGGTTAGAAGATGGAAAAATTCAGATAACATGGGATAGTTCGCATCTTGAAACCGAGAAGTGGTATTTTTACAGAATACGTTTTAAAGCAATCAGCCAATCTGGTGAAGAATATTATTCTAATGTTCTCAGGTTAGGAGTTAATTTAAAGATAAATCCACTTTGTAAAATAAAGGATAAAGCAGCAACTTTCTCTATAGTTAATTTAATGAATTATCTTGTCAGGTTAAAACTCCAGATAAAAAGCGTAGAAGACCTTGATTTTATAGATTGGACTGATGTCAAGGTTTGGGACAAAGACAAAGGAGATGTAATACCATATGGTAATTTTGATATATCTGTTCCAGAAATAAAAGAAGAGAGATCTTATTATGTTCGCATAGTCGGGATAGAGGACGACGGAACCGAATATGTTGATGAAACAAAATATCCAATGTTATGTCCAAAAATAATTATTTGGATAAGGTCTGAGTTAGCAGATGACTGTAACAAGATCGCGCCTGGAAGGGTTATTATTAATGGTTTTGTTAAAGATATTCCACCCTTAAGATTTATAAAAGACTTTTCTGTTTCTTTTAATGGCAAAAGACTTTTATATGCATCAAGGGACAATATAGATGTGCTTTTTGAAATATTAAAATCCTTTTCGATTAAAGTTGATACTTCAGGAATGCCAGAGTCAAGTTATAGTGTTATAGCCGAATTAAATACTGAAGGAGGAACAACGAGAGAAGAAGAGTCTATTACTGTTGACCGTACCCTTCCTACTGCTGAAATCACCTATCCCAAGGACTCATTGATGATATGTCCCATAAAACAGACCATAGGAAATAAGCAGTGGTATGGGATCCCTGTGGAAGGAGTGGCTGATGATGACACAGATGTTAAAAGGTATGAGTTGTATTATGGTAAGGGCAAAGATCCTGCCTTGTGGAGTCCTGCTTCCACTACAAACTGGCAAAGTGAACAATCATATATTGTGGGTTATGGAATTAAAAAAGGCCAGATTGGTTTCTGGAATGTGACAGGACTGAAGGGAGAGGAGTTTTCGCTCAGATTGAAAGTATTTGATGTTGCAGGCAATATGAGTTGCGCTGAGACCAGTTTCTCAATAGATACAACAGCAGAGATAACATATCTTGGTACAGACAAGCCCATATTTTCTCCAAACGGTGACGGTGTTATGGATGAGTTGAATATAAATTATAGAATTGATGAGTATACGGTTATAGATGTGCAAGTATACAGAGTAAACAAAAAGCCTGACGGCTTCTATACGCTTGCTTCAAGCCCTATTAGGACAATAGTCTCTGGATTTCAACATCTGGGAGGCACAGGAGAGGTTATATGGGATGGCAGAGATGACTCAGGTTCAATCGTCCCAGATGGAAAGTATGGGGTAGCTGTGTCTGTAGTGGATTCTTGTGGAAATGCAGCGCAAAAATGGGTTCTTGTTGAAGTAGACAATACACCACCTGAGGTGGTGATCTCCTATCCTCAACCTGGTCAAGCTCTTGGCAACATTGTAGAAATAAAAGGGACCGCCAATGACAGAAACTTAAGTATATTTACTCTTGAAATAGGTGAGGGAGATGTACCTGATACATGGAGTTTAATAACATCAGATAAGAAACCTGTTAAAGATAGGATTCTTGCTGTATGGAATATTTCTGAACTTAATGGGACTTGGACATTGAGACTTAATGCTTCTGATAAAGTTGGTAATCAGAGTGAGACGAGAGTTACTATTGACCTTGGTATTAGAGAAGATTTGATAAAAGACCTGAGAGCTAAGCCATCCCTGTTTTCACCTAACGGTGACGGAATGCTTGACACAACAAGTATTATCTATGAACTCACAGATGCATCTGATATACTCATTGAGATATCCGACTTAACAGGAACAACCAGACGTCAATACAAAACCACCAGTTCATCAGCAGGCGTCTATACCTATATCTGGGATGGTCTTGACGACCAGGGCAGTTTGGTGCCTGACGGGTCCTATACTGTAAAACTAATAGCAACCCTTATGTCCAATACATCTCTTAAACAAGAGGAGAAAATCACTGTGGTGGTTGACACAACACCTCCAGTCATTGATATCAGATCTCCATTGGATAATTCCTATATTTCAGCAGAAGATGTATATATTACGGGTACAATTAGTGACGAAAACCTTCTCGAATACTCTATTGAGTATGAAGGGACAGTGGGCACAGAGGTTCTTGACACAGGTGAGCAATCCCAAGAGAATTATACCTTTGGCGTATTAAATTACCTTCCTGAAGGAAGATATATGCTCAACATAAGAGCAAAAGACCTTGGAGAAAATTTAAGCCAGAAGAGAATAACCTTCGTCATAGACAGAACACCTCCAAAAGTGTTCCTTGATGCTCCAAAAGAGGGTGAAATCTACGGTGCCGGTAAAAATTCTATTGGAATCAGTGGTGGTATAGAAGAAGAGAATATTGAAATGTATGTGCTCAGATATGGTCATGGAAACAATCCAGCTCAGTGGACAGAGCTTCTCAGAGGAGACACCCTACCACATGATCTGTCATATACTCTACAAGCAGGCAAAGATGCAGGTATTACTGACGGGTTATATACGATCTCTCTTTATGCAAAAGACAGGGCAGGATTTGAGAAGGAAACCAAAGTGACTATAACAGTTGATAATACACCTCCTGAGGTAATAATAACATCTCCCAAAGAAGGGAATTATGTAAAAGAACCGTTTGATGTGACCGGGACAGTCTATGATCTGAATCTTGATAAATTCACAATAGAGATCTCAGAGGGTGAATGTACAGGCGCGTATAAATGGGCTGTTATAGGCACATCAAGTGTATCAGTACAGGATGGTGTGCTTACCCGATGGCAGGCACTACCATCAGATGGGAATTACTGTCTGAGGGTAACAGCAGTGGATAAACTGGACCAGCAAACAGAGGCAGTAGTAAATGTAAAGATCGATACTCATCCACCTGCATCGCCAGTACTTTCAGGTGAAATAGAAAACAAGACAAACGCAAGACTAACCTGGACTGTAAACAGTGAACCTGACCTTGTAGGATACAACCTCTACAGAGATGGTCAGAAACTCAACAGCAAACCTATTACAGATATCCAGTACATTGACCAGGGTTTGGCTGAAGGAGATTACACATATACTGTAAAGGCCATAGATCGTGCAGGATGGGAGAGTGAGTCATCTAATCAGATAAGGTTGAAAGTTGACCTTACCGGACCTTCTGTTAGGATACGTTCTCCAAGAGATGGTTCTTACGTAAGAGGGCTCGTGGATATAAAAGGTACTGCCTTCAGTGTAGATGACTTCAAAGAATACAGGCTTTATATTGGAAAAGGCTCGGAGCCGGATACATGGACTTTGCTTAGAAGATCTCCTGTGCCTGTTTCATATGGACTCTTAGCTCAATGGAGTACCATAGAGCATGAAGATGCTAAGGAATACTCTATTAAACTTGAGGCAGAGGACACTGTAGGCAATATTAATGTGGATCGGATATCCGTAGTTATTGATAATACCCCTCCTGTACCCCCGGTGCTTCTGTCTGTGGTAGCAGATGGTGCAGATGTTACAGTTCAGTGGCAGGCAAATACAGAACCTGACCTCGCAGGATATCTGCTTTATCGAAATGATGAGATTGCCAATGTTGAAGGAATGGTTATAGGGGATTTGAGTGCCTATCTTATCTCAGATACTACATACCTGGACAGAGACCTTCCTGATGGCAGATTCAGATATTATGTTGTGGCAGTAGATGAAGCAGGCAATATGAGTGAAGAATCAAATACTATTGAGATTGCCATAGACACACATCCACCTCATGCAGTAATTGTTGAGCCGGAGAACGGAGACAGGTTTGAAAAAGCCGTCATGATAAGTGCTGATTCCCCTGACCTTGATATATCAACCGTACAGTTTGAGTATAAAAAGGCATCAGAGGAGACATGGAGTCCTCTGGGTGTACCTGTAACAGCAAAACCCTATGTTACCTATCTTGATCCTGCAGAGCTTGGTTTAACATACGGAGAGTATAACCTGAGGGCAGTGGCTACGGATGAGAGTGGCAATACAGACCCATCACCTGAGTTTATCACAGTTATATACACTGATATTACTCCGCCAGAGGCCCCTGTTGATTTGCGTGCTCAGACAGATGGAGGGGATGTTACCCTCACATGGATAGCCAACACAGAGACAGACCTTAGGGGGTATTACATCTACAGGATAGAGGGGGATAAAAGGGTCAGGCTCAATACAACACCTCTGAAGGATAATATTTATTATGATAAGGGCCTTGCAGATGGGAATTACACATATGAGGTAACGGCTGTTGATATCCATGGCAACGAAAGCGAGCCATCTAATCGAGCAATAGCAAAGGTATATGCGCCTGTTATAAAACAGCCTTATACGCCCATAGGAGATAAAGTGGTACAAATTTCAGGAGAAAATACAGAACCCGCTGCAACGGTTGAGGTCTTTGTTGATGCAGGCACAGGTGCAATGTCACAGGGTACGGTTACCTCGGATGAAAATGGTAACTTTACATTCAATGTAAGTCTTGTTCTCGGTGAAAACCGGATAACAGCAAAGGCAACAGATAGGGATGGAAATAAAAGCAGGGTATCAAAGGCGGTGGTGGTTGTATACAATGAGCCACCAGCAGTACCCACAGGTATAGAAACATCAGTGCAAGATTACAATGTTACCCTCACATGGACAGCCAACACAGAACCTGACCTTGTAGGATACAATGTTTATAGAAATGGTGAAAAGCTAAACAAGCCCACTGTGATAATTTCAGGTAGCACAAGCGCATCTTCATCTGATATCCATAATCCACCCTCAAATGCCTTCGATTCTGACTACAACACATACTGGATGTCACCGAATGGTTATGGTACATTTAATCCTGTGTGGTGGGAAATAAATATGTCTTCACCAGAGTTGATAAACCGTATAGAGATTTACTGGGGTAGTGAAACTGGTGAAGGTCAACAGGATGGAGTAATCTATGCTGGTAGAGATTATAAGATTCAAGTATGGTCTGGATATGCTTGGATTACGCAAGTGAAAATTACTGGAAATGCAGAAAGGATCAACACCTTTGAGTTTACACCTTCCTACCGTACAGACAAAATCAGGATATACATTACTGATACCACTGACCCGTATAGTACAAAGCAGGTGAGAATATCAGAAGTCAGAATACTCAAGGATAATTTAGTAGAAGATACTGTATATAAAGATACAGACATTAGAGATGGTAAGTATTTTTATACTCTTACTGCAGTTGATTATTATGGCTTTGAGAGTCAGCCTTCTGAGAGTGTAGGTGTAACAGTTGGAGACACTGTGCCTCCATCTCCACCGCAGGGACTTACAGCTACAGCCTCTGGTGTAGATGTAATTTTACAATGGACTCCGAACACAGAGCCTGATCTGGCAGGTTATAACATTTACAAAAAAACCGCTGAGGGATGGAGAAAGATCAATTCAACAATAGTGGAGGATGTTACTTATGTTGACGCTGGATTGCCCAATGGCACCTATACCTATAGAATAACAGCTCTGGACAGAATTGGTAATGAGAGTGCGCCTTCAAATGAAGCATCTGCGACTGTCTATAATGAACCACCTCAGCCACCAATAAATCTCACTATTATCTCGCTCCCGGAAGGAGGTTCGCTCCTTGCTACATGGCAGTACTTTGGTAATGCTGTAGGATACAACCTTTACAGAAGCATTGTGTCAGGAGGTCCATACACAAGGGTGAATAATGTCCCGATTCAACAAACTACATATATTGATAAAGGGCTCACAAATGGTACGACTTACTATTATGTGGTTGTAGCAGTGGATGTTTATGGCAATGAGAGCGTTTACTCTAACGAGGCGATGGGTATTCCAGCAGATACAATGGCTCCACCGGCACCTCTGTTGTATTATCCCACCATTGCTGGAAGAAGTATGACAGTTTATAAAAACAGTACTGACATTGCTGGAAGGGCTGAACCTGGAGTCACTGTTGAGTTATTCAGAAACGGGATATCTAAAGGAACAACCGTTTCCAGCAAGATGGATGAGATTCATCAATATAGTTTAGACGACGGTATCACTGATGTATCTCTATCTCCAGATAGTAAAATGCTTGCTTATAGTAAAGATGGTTCTATATGGCTGATGAATATTAAATCAGGAAGAACAAATATGGTGGTTCAGAAAGGATTCTATCCAATCTGGTCTCCTGATGGAAATAAGATTGCTTATCTGTTTTACGACGAATTTTGGTATCTTCGTATAGGTATATATAATAGAGAAACAAATGAAATAACCCCCCTTACAGATGACCAGTTTGTTTATGAAATGGCCCCTACATGGTCAATAGATGGAACCAAGGTAGTATTTGTAAGTAACCGCGAGGATTACAGATACAATGTTTGGATAAAGGATATTGAGACCGGTTCAATGCAGAGGATTACAAATGTAAATAATGCCTCTATGCCAATGCTATCTCCAGATGGTAGCAGGGTGGCATATTTTGAGGGACAAGAGCTATATCTGGTTGACCTTTTTGATGGAAATACAAGAAAAGTTGATTCTCAGACAGATGGGATTTCTCTTGCCTGGTCTCCAGACAGTAGAAGACTTACCTTTGTGTCCTACAGGAACAATAATGCCGATATCTTTGTGCTGGACATTGAGACAGGTGAGCAGATGCAAGTTGTTAACTCAGTTGATGACGAGGTCTTTCCACAATGGTCCCCAGATGGTTTAGAAATAGTTTTTATGAGGATGGGAGACGAAAACAGTAGTAGCTCTATATGGAGTGTTGAAATTTCGGGTAAAGAGAGGTTAATAAAAGATAATATTTACAACTTAAGATATCTCCTATGGTCAACTCTGGGAGACATTGTCTTTGTTGATAAAAACATTCTTTATATTCTATATCCAGAAGGTCATTTCAGGTTTAAGGATGTTGAATTAGAGATAGGACAGAATATCTTTTATGCAATAGCAACCGATGCGTCCGGTAATATAAGTTCTCCTTCAGAGGATATATCTGTAGTTTTTAATACAGATCTTTTCCCTGACCTTGAGGTGAAAGAGAGTGACATTTATATATACCCTCCATATCCAATAGCAGGAGACAAAACAGTGATCAATGTAGTGGTCTGGAACAGGGGTAAAGTGGATGTCAGTAATGTTGATGTTGATGTGTACATATTGGATTCTGAGGGAGGAGTTGAGTTAATAAAAACAGAGGTGATTCCTCATATCTCTGCTGAAGCAGCTGGACTCGTTGTTATTGAGTGGAACAGCACTGATAAAGTAGGTGATAATAGAGTAATCGTAGTACTTGATCCTGCAGATAAGATAAAAGAGGCGATAGAGACAAACAACTATACAATTAAAGAGTTCTATGTTGCTTTTAAAGAAGGAATAATAATGATAACAGAAATTGATTCTGTTCAATACAAGAGTATGCAGGATATGAAAATTGATCTCCTTGTACGAAACAGTGGATCAGAGATAGATGGGGTGATGGAGGTGTGGATTGAAGATACAGATGGATATAAAGTAGCACTGATAAATAAGAGGGCTCTTACTCTGCCTTATGGCTTTGAAGAGAGTTATTCTTTCCTATGGAATACAGGTTATACATACGCAGGTCAATATAGAGTACATACCATCATATTGAGTGGAACAGATATAGTTGCGGAGAATATAGTTTCTTTCACTATATTTCCAGATATTGATATAGATACCATCCTAACGACAGACAAGATTAGTTATAGTGCTGGAGAGAATATTCATATGATGATTAAGCTGAAAAATAAGGGTGGGAACTATGTCATTCCAGAAGTAATTGTGAGAGTAAAGATTATTGATTTCAACAATAATGAGCTGCTCTCAGAGGATAAAAGGATAACCAGTTTTCTTCCAGGAACAACTGCTATCTTAGATTCAGTATGGAATACGGGACTGTCTATGCCAGGGAATTACAGGGCAGTTGTGGAGACATATTTTGATGGTGAAATAATTTCACAAAGCGAAACCTCTTTCAGGATAGAGCCGTCAGTGTTCATTACAGGCAAAATAATCTCTGTGCCGTCCGTGGTTCTTTGGGGTGATTTCCTAAGAGTAAGTTATACATTGCAGAACAAAGGTAATACAGATGCCACTGGAGTTATTGCAAAAATCTTAATTATTGATTCTGTAACTCAGAGTATTATAGATACAAAGGAAGAAGTGCTTGATCTTTCTATGAGTGAAAGTAGAAGCGGAGAGTTTGTATTTTCCACTAAAGAATATACTCTGGGAAAATATACAGTGGTGCTTCAAAGAGTATATCAAAATGAAACAATGAGATTAGATACTTCTTTCTTGAGGGTTAGTGATGGAACGCCACCTCTGGTTAAGATCGTTTCACCAGAAGCAGAGAATTATTATAATTCTGAATTTGACATTATTGTCACAGCCACAGATGATGTCTCTGGTGTGGATAAGGTTGAGTATCGTATAGACAAAGGGGAGTGGAAGATTTTGCCTCTTTCAGATTATTTAAAGGGTAGATACTCTACAACATGGTTGCCTGTAAAGTCAGATGAGGGAATTCATACAATATACTTCAGAGCTACAGATAGAGTTGGTAATACCAGTATGCCTGTATCTATAACTATTACTATCGACCTTACACCTCCTGATCCACCCCAAATTGTATCTCCACCAGATGGAACATTTGTATCGTCAAAGACAGTAGAAATTAAAGGTGTGGCTGAGCCAGGGACAGAAATAGAAATGGGTTTTCTTAAGGTGGTTACAACTACAGCAGACCTTGAGACAGGAGAGTTTTCATTCAAAGATGTGACTCTTTTACCGGGTAAGAATATATTCCTCTTTAATGCAAAAGACAAGGCTGGTAATGTAAGTAAAACAACAAAATATATCCTCTACTTAGGTAGACTTGATATAACGAAGACCATCTCCCAAAGGCATAGAACTCTTGTCTGGATTCCATACTATGAAGAATCTGATGACGATGAAAGACCATGTAAAGTGCACAGTAGAAGTCAAAGAGAGAAACGCGAAAGATGTGGATGTTATGACCGTGAAAATGAGGATTCAACAGTTACTGCGACGAAGAAGTTTATTGAGAAGGCACTCAAAGAGGCAGATGCGATATATGAAGTAGTGAGTGAAAGTGAGGACTTTCTGAGAGAGTTCAGATCAGGTATGTACAATACATACATAATTGTTGACCTTCATAGCTGTAAGGATAATAAGGACAATGGTGATAAAGAAAAAAGAGGATATCACAAAGGCCATGAAAACCATAATAGACATTCTCCTTTACATCCTGAACTGCAAGCAGAACTGGCAGAGGCGGTATACAGAGGAGAAGGAGTAATAATCATAAAAACATCTCCTTCTGAACTGCCCAAACTTAGAGAGGCACTGGGGGTAAAATTCAAAGGTAAACTCAGAGACAGAAAGGATAGAATAGTATTCAAGGATACTGAGATAACCGAGGAGAAGACCCTTGAATTTGATGGTAGCTCAGTTAAGGTGTATTCAATAACGGGAGTGGTATCTGGTATTTATGAAAATAGCGGCTATCCTGCAGTGGTTTTGAATGAGTACGGCAGGGGGTTAGCAGTACTTTTTACATTTAATCCTGTAGAGCTTGCCAGCAGAACAGAGGCACTTAAGATGTTCAGAAATGCCATTAGTCAGGTTACTCCTGATGAAGTAGAATTTTATTCCTATAGTAATGTAGATGTAGAGATATCAATAAAGGCTCAGTATGCTGACTTTCATATTAAAGTAGTGGAAGTGGTGCCCAAAGACCTTAAAATACTCAGAATAACAGAGGATGCAAGGATTAACAATAGTACTATACAATGGGAAAGACAACTTAGTAGAGATACTTCTGTAAGGTTTTCCTATCTTGTCAGGTTACCTGATAAAATAGACCAGTACACGCTTTCTACGGATGTCTATTATTTCTCAAATGAAGGCTTCAGACTCTATGAAGAAAGAGATGTTATTATTAAATTAGAAGAAGATACTGAGATGTTAACGACAGAGATTATTACAGTGTTGAATTCACTTGAAGCAACGGGAAGAGACAGAAAGTGGGTAAATAAAGCTCTAAGGAGAATGGAGGCTGTACATGAACGAATAGTAACAAATGATAAAGACGCAGAAAGGAATATTAAAGACATTTTAAAGGCGATAGACTCACTAAGAAAGCTTAAAACAATTGATATAAGAGAAATCAGAATAAAAATGGATATTTTATTAAGGATCTGGGAAATTCAGTGGTATCTTTTGGCGATGCAGTAGATCATTAGTGGAAATAGAACAGTTTTGTTGAAAAACAGTCTTTTTGTCTCCAAAAGAATGATATTGTATGGACATTATTTTTGATCTAATGCGGGGGGCTTGACAAATTGGGAATGTTGATTTATAATATCAAGTCTTGAGAATAATTCTGTAAGGAGGTTAAGGGTTGCCTACTATCCAACAGTTAATAAGGAAAGGTAGGGAGAAGGTAAAAGAGAAATCGAAAAGCCCCGCGCTTCAGGGTTGTCCTCAGCGTAGGGGGGTATGTACAAGGGTATATACCACTACACCCAAAAAGCCAAACTCTGCTTTGAGAAAAGTCGCAAAAGTGAGATTGACCAATGGACATGAAGTGATTGCATATATACCTGGTATTGGTCACAACCTTCAGGAGCACTCAATAGTACTTATCAGGGGTGGTAGGGTGAAAGACCTGCCGGGTGTTAGATATCATATTGTTAGAGGCACCCTTGATGCTATGGGTGTTGAGGGCAGAAGGCAGGGAAGGTCAAAATATGGAACTAAGAAACCTAAGTAAGGTGTGAGGGAGTACTATGCCAAGGAGAAGAGTTGCAAAGAAGAGAGAAATTCTGCCGGACCCAAAATATCACAGCAAGCTGTTAAGTAAATTTATAAATGTAATTATGAAAGATGGCAAAAAGTCTCTTGCAGAGAAGATATGTTACGGAGCTTTCGATATTATAAGAGAAAGAACAGGGGAAGACCCACTGAAGGTATTTAAGACTGCTGTAGAGAATGTTAGACCTTTAATAGAGGTGAGACCACGTAGGGTAGGAGGTGCTACTTATCAGGTTCCTGTGGAGGTCAGACATGACAGGAGCATAGCTCTTGCATTCAGGTGGATAAGAGATTTTGCCAGGAAGAGACCAGAAAGAACAATGAAGGAGAGGTTAGCTGCAGAGTTAATTGATGCGTACAATAAGACAGGTGCATCAATAAAGAAGAGAGAAGATACCCACAAGATGGCAGAGGCCAACAGGGCCTTTGCTCACTACAGATGGTAGGTTAATTCCTTTAACCAACCTGTATGTAGGGGTTTAGAATTAAGACCCCTATTCTGATGGGGACGTGAATTAAACATTATGAAAGTCAGAATAAGGGGAGTTTTTGTTTAAAAAGGAGGATTGGGAAGTTGAAGTTTCCGATTGAAAGAGTAAGAAATATTGGGATAATGGCGCATATTGATGCCGGTAAAACTACAACTACGGAGAGAATACTCTACTATACCGGCGTTACCTATAAAATAGGAGAGGTCCATGAAGGCACTGCGGTTATGGACTGGATGGAGCAGGAGAAGGAGAGAGGAATTACCATAACCTCGGCTGCTACTACCTGTTTCTGGAGAGATCATCGTATAAACATTATTGATACCCCTGGGCATGTGGATTTTACTATTGAGGTTGAGAGGGCATTAAGGGTGCTTGATGGTGCAATAGCCATATTCGATGCCTCTGCAGGAGTGGAGCCACAATCTGAGACTGTGTGGAGACAGGCGAATAAATACAGGGTCCCCAGGATAGCCTTCATGAATAAGATGGACAAAATAGGAGCAGACTTTCTTATGTCAGTAAACTCTATGATAGAGAGGCTTGGAGCGAATCCGGTGCCTGTACAGATTCCGATAGGTGCTGAAGAGACCTTCAGGGGGCCTATAGACCTCGTGAGGATGAAGGCCTATTATTTTGATGATGAGACTCTCGGTGCGAAGTATGTAGAGGATGAGATTCCCGATGAGTATCGGGTACAGGCAGAGGAGTACAGAGAGAAGATGATCGAGGCATTGGCAGACATAGACGACTCCCTGATGGAGAAGTATCTCAATGGTGAAGAGGTAAGTGAAGAGGAGATCAAAAGGGTCATAAGGCAGGGGACCCTGCAGATGAAGATAACTCCTGTGCTTTGTGGTTCTGCCTTTAAGAATAAAGGAGTGCAGATGCTCCTTGATGCTATTGTGGATTATCTTCCCTCACCAGTAGATATACCTCCTGTTAAAGGAAGAACACCAGATGGTAAAGAGGTAGAAAGAAGGCCATCAGATGATGAGTCCTTTGCTGCTCTTGCTTTTAAGGTCATGACAGATCCCTATGTGGGACAGCTCACATACCTGAGGGTATACTCAGGTGTGCTTTCAGCAGGTTCCTATGTCTATAACTCTACAAAGAATAGAAAGGAAAGGATTGGGAGACTCCTGAAGATGCATGCGAACAAACGTGAAGAACTAAAGGAGGTCAGGGCAGGGGATATTGGTGCAGCAGTAGGGCTGAAATATACACTCACAGGTGATACTCTCTGTGATGAAAAGGCACCGATTATACTGGAGGCAATAGAGTTTCCAGAACCCGTGATATCCATTGCGATTGAGCCGAAGACCAAGGCTGATCAGGAAAAACTCTCGCAGGCATTGCAGAAACTCGCACAGGAAGACCCATCCTTTAGGGTTACGTACGATGAAGAAACAGGGCAGACACTGATCTCAGGCATGGGTGAATTACACTTAGAGATTATAGTGGACAGGCTTGTGAGGGAGTTTAAGGTAGGTGCGAATGTGGGCAAACCGCAGGTTGCATATCGTGAGACAATCAGAACTCCTGCAAAAGCTGAAGGCAAGTTTATCAGGCAGACCGGAGGAAGAGGACAGTATGGTCATGTATTTATTGAGATAGAGCCACTGGAGAAAGGGAAGGGATTTGAATTTGTAAACAGGATTGTTGGAGGTACTATTCCCAAAGAGTATATTCCGGCAGTTGAGAAGGGAATAAAAGAGGCGATGGAGAGAGGTGTGATCGCTGGTTATCCCATAGTGGATGTGAAGGCCACCCTTTATGATGGTTCTTATCATGAGGTGGACTCCTCAGAGATGGCCTTTAAGATAGCAGCCTCAATGGCCTTTAAAGAGGCAGCAAAGAAGGCAGAGCCTGTTCTTCTTGAGCCTATAATGAGCATAGAGGTGGTGACTCCAGAGGAGTATATGGGAGATGTTATTGGAGACCTCAACGGAAGAAGAGGAAAGATTCAGAGCATGGAGAGAAGAGGAAACACTCAGGTGATTAGGGCACTTGTACCCCTTGCTGAGATGTTTGGATATGCCACAGATCTGAGAAGTAAGACCCAGGGTAGAGCCACTTATACAATGCAGTTTTCTCACTATGAGGAGGTGCCCAAGAATATTGCAGAGGCGATTGTAGAAAGGACAAGAGGGTAAAAATGATGATTTTTTTGATTCTTTTTTGATATACTATTTAGCCTGTGGAATGAAAATAGAGACTCTTATAGGATTGAAAGATAAACGGAATAAAGGGAGGAGTTATGGCAAAGGCAAAATTTGAGAGGACGAAGCCTCATGTAAATGTAGGGACGATAGGGCATGTAGACCATGGGAAGACGACGTTGACGGCGGCTATAACGAAGGTATTGGCACTAA
>Ga0209426_1001403_pt1 | contig 14780 bp, 16 predicted proteins | sample Deesub1362B_J571_FD_187697 | JGI IMG/M metagenome (GOLD analysis project Ga0209426, IMG submission 187697) | Deep oceanic, basalt-hosted subsurface ecosystem from Juan de Fuca Ridge flank, Pacific Ocean, CORK Borehole 1362B_J2.571 (SPAdes)... ...
CACTCCTCCCTTGCCTCCACATACCAAAATTCCTCCTCTTTTTGCTATTTCCCTTCCAACTTCTTCCGCTATCTTTCTAATGTCCTCGCTTATTTCTCCATCAGTTCCAATAACGCCAATAAAATATGGCATTTAATCACCTCAAATTTAAATTTTCAAATACTTCTTTTCCTTAGGTGCTAATATGACTATCTTTAACGTCAAAATGAGATGGAAAGATCTACTAGATTTCTACGAAAAATTGAAAGACGAAATAGAAGATGTTAAAGGTTACGATTACAGTAAAAATATATGGATTAACAATTTCCAAAATCTAATGAGAGAATCTACAATTTCACTAATCATATTTAAACTTAAAAGCGGAGATTACATTCATATCCAAATATCACCTGATGTAAAACCGCAAATAACTTTAACACGAGAAGATATTGATAAGATTTCTCTCTGGAAAGATTTTTTTAAAACAAATTTAAGTTGGGAAGAGTTAAACTTGCTTAGAAAAGCAAAAGACCAATTACCTCACAAGTTTTCCCTCGAAGAATTAAAAGAAACCCTTAAAATATTAGATATAGAAGAGGAAGAAGAAAAAGCAGCTAAGAAAACACTATATAATAAAATAACCAGCATAATTCAAAAAATTAAAAGGGAAATTTAATTTCAAGCGTCGGTGTATCAACTTGGTTGAAAATTATGATCCAATTAAAGTTTTAGATGAAAAGAAAGAGTTACTAAAAGAGTTAGAAAAAATAATCGGGCAAACCAACATTAAAAAAGTTAAAGAGGATTCACATTCATATAGAATTCCCAGACCATGTGGAATAACCGTTCATCCAGGTATTGGATGTCCAAATAAATGTCTTTACTGTTATCTGGTTGATTTCGGGCCTAATTTTCAAACACCAAAACCTTACAAATTAAATGGACTTGAAGTTTCTCTTTCTCTACTTTACAACAAATGGTTTGTACCAGGTAAAATGGGGACATTCATAGCTATAGGCAGTGTTTGCGAACCTTTTCACCCAATTTGCTATGCAAAAACTATCGATTACCTTAAGTCTTTTGCTAAGTACCTAAAAAACCCTATGCAATTTTCAACAAAAGCCTTTTTAAACGCCGAGCAAGTTAATGAAATTTCTGAAGCTGTTAATAATCAACCTCTTAGTCCTCTCGTTACTATAATAACAATAAAAAACGCCAAAAAACTAGAACCAAACGTTCCATCACCAGTCAAAAGATTTGAAACCATTTCAAATTTAAGAGATGCTGGTTTCAAACCTATTCTCTTTTTAAGACCAATCATTCCTGGAATTACTGACAAAGAGTTTGAACAAATTTTCGAAAAAGCATCAAATGCTGGAGCAATAGGCGTCGTTATCGGCACTTTTAGAATTTCCAGAAAAATATTGGAAAGACTTAAACAAGCTCACATAAATTTGCGTCCCATAAAAGAAAGAGCAATAAAAATTGAAGAGAAACAAATATATTTAAAAGGCAGAGATCTAAAAGAAACTGCTTTTAAATTAGCTAAAGAATTCAAACTTATACCCTTTAATTCAGCTTGTTGTGCCAATGCTTTCAACGCTTCAGTTCCATGTACAAATGTTTGCTGGGCGACTAAATTTTGTACAAGTTGTCCCAATAACTGTAAACATCAAGAAATACGCCTTTCAATTGAAAAAATCGATCATATAATTAAAAGAATTCTAAATGTACAATTAATTGACTTGAAAATAGATAAAAATTATATTAAACTTTTTATTCCGAAAAGCGAATTGAAAGAGATGAAAAGAGAACGAAAAGGCTTTTTAGAATTACTAAAGACTTTATTACGCAGAAAAATAGAATTTAAGACCATTTGATAGCTAATAGACACTATTTCAAAGAAATAAAAGAAATTAGATTTTAGCAAGTTTTTTCTTGTAAATATTGAGCCAATAGTTTTCCTCCCGGTGTTAAACACGCTGGTAAGCCTTTGTTGTTTTCATTTCCACCCTGTAATAGACCTGCCTTTCGTAGTACATTGACGTTCCACTTGACAGTTGAAGGAGGCATCTTCAATTCTTTAGAAATCTTTTCTATCAGAGAATTCAGTGTCATTTTTTCATGTTGTAGAAGTTTATGTGCCAAAAGCAATAGTTGCTTTTGTTTCTTCGATAGCCTAGTTTCGGCAAGCTTTATGAATACTGTTAAAATTTCTGAAAAATCTTTGGCAGAAACAGATATGCCTATAGCAAAACTAGTTAAGAACGCAACGCCCTTCTCTAGGTGGAACACAAATTTCGGAAGCCCCTCGCTTCTTCCTGTAAACCCCACTAGATTTAGCCATTGTCAGTCACCAATACCCACCTTATATTGCAACCCTTAAAAATTTTTAGGTAAAAATAATTGACAACATACTGTATTAATGTAAAGTGCTATTCTTGTCTTGGTACCACTCTTTTTATCTCTTCAAGTAACTCTTGGAGATGTTTTTCCAATTTTGCCTTTTGATTTTCTCCTTTAGTTTCTTCTTTTTTCTCTTCCATTGTTGCAACCCTCCTAACTACAAGAGTTAAAAATATGTGAAGTTTTATTTAAAGTTATTTATACATTGCGAATACCACAAAAGAAAGAAAAGATATTCGTAAGATATTTCAAGGTCTTTGCACATATCTTACCACATATCTTAAAACTTGCTCAACAAACTGTTGTTCTTCTCTATTAATAAAATTAATATCCCAAAAAACCTTTTTTGCCTCATCTAAAAACTCTTGATTATTATAAGCAATAGCTTTTAAAAGTAGAAGAGTAAAGCGAAATACTGGTTGTCTTTTTGCTTCATCCCTACGATCTACTTTTTCCAAAAATTTTGCTAGCAAGTTTGCTGCTTTTATCGGCTTTGCTACCATTAATATGGCTAAAGCTGCACAACAAGCATATAAAGTTGCTACCGGAATGAGATCCATTTCAAGATATTTTTTAGCAGCCATCTTATATTCTTCTACCTTCGATAGGTAAATTTCAAACCGTTTTTCACTTATCACTGGGTCTTCAATAATTACAGGGCTCAGTATTCTTTTCCCTTTTTTTAATTGCTCTAACTTCTTTGAAAGTTCTTCTATGACCTCTTCGTCTAACCCTTTATATGTCACAATCTAACACCGTTTGATTCTTAAGTGGAAAATGAGATTTAAGTTTAATTATTATCATGTAGAAAAGCAAGGTGCGGTAGCGTGTACGATCTTCATATACACAGTATTTATAGCGATGGAACAGCAGGAATAGAAGAAATATCAAAGTATGCTCAAAGAAAAGGCTTGAAAATTATCGCAATTACAGATCATTGTTCTCATGAACCATGGGGCAGTAAACTACTTGACTTAGAAACTGTAATGGAAAGAAAAAGTATAATAGAAAGCGCAAATAGCGGAAATCTTATAGTGTTAAATGGTTTAGAGACAGATATTCTTTGGAATGGACGTATTGTTTTTCCAAAAGGGTTAAAGAAAGATTTCTTTGATGTAATCATTGGAAGTTTCCATATGTGGGGGAACATAAGTAAATGGGAGAAAAGCCTACTAAGTGTAATTAGAAGCGGAATGGTGGATATCATAGGTCATCCACTAGCATACATTGGGAAAATTCCTTGGAACATAGCTGAAAAAATTGCAATAACAGCCGCCGACTGCGATGTAGCATTAGAACTTAACTCCCACTATTCACTTCCAGACATCGAATTTCTAGAAATATGCCGAGAATACGGAGTTAAATTTTCTATCGGAAGTGATGCCCATCACTTATATGCCATTGGAAATGTTGAGGAATGCTTAGAAATAGCCAAAAATCTCCAATTAAAACTGCTTGACCCTTACATATTCTGCAAAAAATAACAATTAAAATATAACAAGCAAACCTGATATGCAATACTAATTCTTAGCAAAAAATATATCCGAATTCTACAACCTAGTTTTGGAGGAGTAAAAATGTCGGAAGAAATTGTAGGAGCCGAGGTAGTTAGTACAAAAGAAGGTAGACAATATCACATTAACCTAGCACCGGGAGAACTTGCAGAATATATAATTTTAGTAGGAGATCCGGCAAGAAGCCATAAAACTGCAAAGTTTTTCGATCAAATTCTGTTGAAAAGAGAAAATAGAGAGTTCATAACTTACACAGGTTTAATAGATAACATAAAAGTTTCCGTGATATCTACTGGTATAGGAACTGACAACGTGGAAATAGTAGTTATAGAAGCTAGTCAAATAGTTAAAAATCCCACCTTCATTAGAGTAGGAAGCTGCGGAGGACTACAAAAACACATAAATTGCGGTGACCTAGTAATCTCGACCGGCGCCGTAAGATTCGAAAACACAAGTCTATACTTCGTACCAGAAGGTTATCCAGCGGTTGCAAGCTACGAAGTCGTATTAGCCTTAATTGAAGCTGCTGAAAAACTTGGATATCCCTATCACGTAGGACTAACAGTTACCGCTTCTGGTTTTTATGGTGCCCAAGGTAGAAAAATTCCAGGGTTCCCGCTCAGATTTCCAAACTTAGTGGAAGAACTTGCAGAAAGAAATGTTTTAAACTTTGAAATGGAAAGTAGCACATTATTCACTTTAGCATGCGTAAAAGGATTTAGAGCTGGCACCGTCTGTGCAGTCTATGCAAATAGACCTAAAAACGAATTTATCAAACCTAAAGAAAAAGAAAAAGCCGAAGAAAACTGCATAAAAACCGGCATAGAAGCTGTAAAAATACTTGCAAAAATGGACAAAGAGAAAAGAAAACAAGGTAAGAAATGGTGGCATATATCGATTTCCTCAACCTAAATTGACCATGGTCTTATTTTTCCTTCTTCCCTGGTCTCATCACTAATTTTAATACTTCCATACTGAATAATAGCTATTTTGTTTTCATCCACATTTGTTCTTATTATTAGTTCATTTGATTTGGGATTGTATTCTTTTATAATCCCCACACCAAGAAAATTCATCTTATCATCCATCAAACCAACTAAAATATCCTTAATCATACTGACCGAAACTATCCTTACATCTCTTACCTGTAAAACACGTTTTACAGCTTCAAGAGAAAGTGAATTAATCATTTCATGATTCTCAGTAACTATCAGTAAATAATCTTCGCTCCTTTCACAGTGAACCACCTTTACCCCAAGCATAGCACTTACTCTTTCCACTAACTGTTGATCTGCAATTTTCCCAGAACCCAATATACCATACGCCACCCCAACACGGCTTAAAGACACTTTTATTTCTCTTAAATTCTCCAAATACCTCCTAAACATAACTTCTCTCAAAAACTTCCTTTCTTCCCTATTTCTTTCTCTAATTCTAATCGGAGATTTAACCTTTATAACATTTAACTTCAACTTCCTGAGAGGAACAACTAAATGATCCAATTCTCCCTCATTTTTCTCCACTAAGATGACATGAGTAGGTTTTATAAGATAAAATAACATAGTTTTAAGCTCTCTTGCCTCCCTACCAAATACCCAGCCACACGTATCTATCAGAATAACATCTGACCCAAGGTTAATAGCTTTTTCAACCATAAGCTTCGTACCAGCTATAGATCTTTGAATTAGCCCAGATGGACTGGTAGAACCAACAAAAAATCCATCAATAAATTTTAAATCCGACAAAAAAGCTACAGGTTCTGTTAGAATTCCCAAACCAATTGTACATGGAGGTCCTACATCACTTTGTCCTACGTCCTCGTCCAATACTGCCACTTTAAATCCTTCTCTACATAAAATATTGCCGAGATACGTAACTAAGGTAGTTTTACCAGTATCAACATCACCAACAATAAAAACTATAGCCGGCTTCTCACTTTTCTTTAAATCCTCGGCAATCTTTACCCATTCTTCAGAAATTAACGAATAATCAACCTCTTCTACTTTAAAACCAAGCCCACCAGTTATCTCTAAACATAGTTCTGTATCTGCATGTATCCCAATGCTTTTCGCTTTTTTAACGACAATTATATCTCCCGTTCGTATAGGTTTTCCAAAAAGATCACCGGTCCCAGATTGCACTTCGATCTTTGCTGGACCATCAACAATTAATCCTTTTCCCTTGCTTACTTTCACCTGCATCGCAATCCCCTTTCTACTTATCAACTTCTGTTTGTATCTACCTTTTAGATAATTACCAACATCATCCTATATTTGTTAGTATTTTAACTTACAAACAAAAAACGTATGTTAAAAGTCAAATTTTTAACAAAATGCTTCCAATGTAAATTAAGGACGAAAATGTTATTTACCATAAATAAGAATTACAGAGGCAAAACTGGAGTATTAAAAGGGGAGAAAATTGCATAAAGATGCACGGAATAACGTAAATTTGACTAAACAACAAAAATCAGTTGAATTTGCAAATAGGATTCTCAAATATCTGATCAGTCTTGGTAAAGATTTGGATTTTATTAATCACTTTTATGGATTAAATATTTCACAAAACGACATTAGAAGGTTTAAGGATTTTTTGAAAGTAATAAAATTAAAGGCTAAAGGATATAGCCTCACCAAAACTTCCATGCTAGTTGGTGTTCCAAAAGATACGATTGCAAAATGGGTTTTTAACAAGAGTCTGCCATTCCTAGTTAGAATTTTTCAACATTATATCCAACTAGGAGATTCAAAAGATAAATTATGGTTGTCAGTTAATTCTACTAAAGGTGGATTGTTTACTGGGCCGTGGATACTGGTACCAGACAAAATTATTCACTATGACGACGTGTTATTTGTTATTAATCAACTTAAACCAATAAATGAATGTAAAATAAAACATCAATTTGACTTAAAATCTGACAATCTGAAAAGAATGAAACCTAATTTTTTTGCATATCTACTTGGTATACTAGTTGGAGATGCCAGTAAAGTCGGTATAAAGAGGAAACGAAGAACTACTAGAAGAATTTCACTATCTTTAACACGCACATATCCAACAAATGAACGATTGGGAGATTTTGTATCCCTATGTGCTAATTATTTAGGGTTACGAATGACCAGAATAAAAGATGGACCAAAAGGTAGTAAAAATAAAAATAGCTTTTTTAGATGGAGTTCACAGTCTTCGCCATTAATTGAATGGATATTTAATGTCTGCTTAGGGCTTAACGATGATCAACTTACAACTTACGATGCAATTAAAGCCGATTGGATTTTAACTGCGCCTAAAACTTTTAGAATATGGTTTTTACAAGGACTAGCAGACTCTGACGGTTTCGTAGACTTACAAGCCCAGCAAATAGGAATCATAACGCAACCCAACACAGATTTGATTGAAAGAATTTTTAAGAGTTTAGGAGTTAATTCCAGAAAAAGAATTTTTAGCGGAAGACTAGAAGGTCTGATGATAAATATAAGAGATGCTTACAAACTTCCTATCTTTAACCCGTTGGTAAGAAGTTATAGATTTGAGTTACTAGAAAAACTTGTCAAAGCTAAAAGAATACGAGGACGTTGGCCAAAATGGTTAAGTGACAAAGTAGATACTTACATAAGAAGCGGTTTGCAAGGAACTCAAATTGTAAAAAGAATCCTTAACGAGTTTAACATAGCTATCAGAACTAAACAAATTTATAAAAGACAAAAAGGGATAAGTCATGAAAAATAAAAGTTTAATATGCATCGGCATCGAGAGTACCGCACTAGTTTAATCTGCGGAAATACTCTCGGTGTCGGAATCATCACCGAAGAAGGAAAAATACTAGCTAATGTTAAAGATTCTTATATACCGCCTTACGGGAAGGGGATTCATCCAGCGGAAGCTGCGAGGCATCATGCATTAAAAATGAGAGAAACTATTTTAAAAGCATTAAAACAAGCTAAAATAAAACTAGAAGATATAAATCTAATTGCTTTTGCTCAAGGACCTGGAATGGGACCATGTTTAAGAACAGGAGCTGTAGCAGCTAGAACACTAGCCTTAACACTAAATAGGCCTCTGGTAGGAGTTAATCATCTAGTAGCTCACATCGAACTTGGAAAACTAGTCACTGGCACCACAGATCCAGTTATCCTAGTCGTAAGTGGCGGAACAACAGCCCTTGTAGCCTTAGCTGAAAACAGATATAGAATTCTAGGGGAAACCCTCGATATAGCGATCGGAAACTGCTTTGACAGATTTGCACGAGAAGTAGGGCTACACGACCCAAAACACCCGTGGCCCGGACCCATGTTTGATAAAGTTGCTTCAAAAGGAACAAAATACATCGAACTACCCTACATAGTTAAGGGAATGGATCTAAGCTTCTCAGGACTACTCACCGCCGCTCTAAAGAAAGTTAAAGAAGGTTATAGAGTTGAAGACGTTGCATATAGTTTACAAGAAACTGCATTAGCTATGCTCACAGAAGTTACTGAAAGAGCCTTAGCACACACAGGTAAAAAGGAACTTCTACTAACTGGTGGTTTTGCAAGGAATATTCGCTTACAAAATATGCTTAAAACAATGGTGGAAGGCAGAGATGCAACGTTCCATGTAACTCCACCCGAATATGCCAGTGACAACGGAGCTATGATAGCTTGGCTCGGAATCCTTGCATACAAACATGGTATCACAACTAAAATAGAGGAGAGCTATGTTAGACAAAGATGGAGAATAGAAGAGGTCGAAATAAAATGGATAAAAGAAAACCAACTAAAGTAGTTAAAATAGATCCTAAAAATCCAGATTATAACATCATCAAGGAAGCCGCCTTAATTATTAAACAAGGAGGACTGGTAATCTATCCTACAGAAACATGCTACGGTTTAGCAGCCAATGCTTTAGATCCAAAAGCTGTAAAACGCGTCTATGAAGTAAAAGGAAGACCCTACAATAAACCTTTATCAATAGCAGTGTCTGACCTGGAAATGGCAAAAAGGTACGCTTATTTTACTCCAGAAGCAGAAAAACTAGTAAAGGAACTCTTACCAGGACCACTAACCATAGCTCTCCCTAAAAAACCAGAAATACCAGATATAGTTAACCCTGATAGAATTGCTATTCGAATCCCAAATAATCTCATAGCTATTTTATTGATAAAAGAAGCAGGCATACCTATTACTGCTACAAGTGCAAATAAAACAGGAGATCCACCCCCATACAACATAAATGATGCAATTAACTCACTGGTCGGTAGTGTTGATTTCGTAATTGATGCCGGTCAACTTCCTAAAGTCCAACCCTCTACCATTGTGGATTTTACCGAGAAACCCTACCCATTAATTACTAGGGTAGGACCTATACCTCCTTCTAAAATCCTAAAAATACTTAATATTCCACGAGAAAAATGGAATAAGCACATAAGGCAAAATTAACGTAAAGTTTAAATATGGAAAATTTATTGTAGCTCCTCTCTTTTAGCGGTGATAAAAATGCAGATTATCATGGAATCTAAAGGTATTGAGAAAGTATTGAAAATAGTGGAAGACGATAACGGTAAAATTATTGGCAGGGCGGTAGTATCTGAACACGAAAACTATGTAAGACTCCATTTGATACTAGTAGATAAAAATTATCGAAGCAAAGGTCTTGGCACAAAACTTTTGGAAAAAGTACTTTCACTTTACCAAAATAAAAACATAACATTATCAACCTTCCTAGGTAATGAAGAATGGTTCCAAAAATACGGGTTCAAAATAGTTAACAAACATGATGGTCTAATCTCAATGATAAGACCCGCAAACTAATTTCTGAAACTTCCTACAATATTTCGTCTATAAGATTTAGCAGGTCTGTAAGTTTTGAAATTTTTCTACATCTTCTGTTTTTGTAAAGCCCTTTTCTGTCAAGAAGAACACCCATTATTCCAACTGACTCAGCTCCAAGATAATCATTTTCATAACTATCACCAATATGCATCATCCTTTCAAGAGGTGTATTCGACATTTTTGAAGCAAGTTTAAAAATTTCCGGGCTCGGCTTTTCATAGCCTACAGAACCAGAAGCCACCAATAAGTCAAAATAACTTTCTAACCCAATCCGAGAAAGATAAATTGATAAATTCCTGTGAGAAGAAACATTAGAAATTATAATAAGACGAAACCCCCGTTTTTTAAGTTCTTTGAGAGTAGGTTCCACATCTTCGTACGCCCTAAATACGACCCTATGAGGCCACAGCTCAGATACTTGCAAAGCAAGTTTACGTGGATTAGGTAGTCTTAAAGCTGATATCATGTGTTGAATAAGTTCAATAAATGCCTCTTCATTCCACAACTTACCAGTTTTAACTTTCTCCCACCTCCACCAATCACGTACACTTCTAAATACATCCTTAAGTTGTTCAACATCGACCTTATATCCTAATTCACTTAAAATTTCATAAAAAACAATATGATCATCCTTTACTTCATAGGCAAGGGTCCCTCCAAAATCTAACGAAATAGTTTCTAACAAATTCCTCTCTCCTACCAAATTTTTAAACGCACAGTTCAATCAAGTCTCCATAAAGCATTTATTGATTCAAACATTATACTTTTGACAATATTAACTTACGTAATATTTTTACATAAAAATCAAGGCAATCCATAGTTTAAATTCAATCAGTAGAGGTGCATATCATCACTTTTCAGTTCAGGTCAGTATCATCATACTGGATATAACTACCTACCGACAATACCATTCCACACATCCATATTTTCTTAGCAAACGAATATTAAATTATCGTTAATGCACTTACTTTTAATTTTTATGAATTTTTTCTTTCTTCCGTTAAGTCTTTCACGAGTTCACATTTTTGTTTTGCAATTAAAATGGTCTAGGTACGTATCTGGAACGTTTTTCCTCTATGTGCCAGTTAGGTCGATTTAACCAAAATTTTTAATAAGTTTGGAGACATTAATACTAGAAGGAGAGGTGGAGTATGAGAAAACTAAAGTTTTCTAAAAGAGCTCAAACAAAGCTGATTGCAATAATCGTTGTGATCATAGTAATCGCAGCAGTTGTTGGCATTGCTTACTATTACTTGGCACCTAAACCAGCTCCCAAACCGCTTACCTTAGGTACAACAGATAAAATAACAGTTCTCGATCCTGCAAAAGCCTATGACTTCTTCACATGGGAGATATTTAACAACATTGGTGAAGGATTATTAAAGTACAAGCCTGGAACAACCGAATTAGAACCGGGTATCGCAGAATCGTATACCGTCAGCGCTGACGGGCTCGAATACACCTTTAAACTCAGAGAAGGCTTGAAATTTACCGATGGAACCCCACTTAACGCTACCGCTGTTAAATGGTCTATAGACCGAGTCATGAGACTAGATCTAGATCCTTCATGGCTAGTTACAGCCTTCGTTGACAGAGTAGAAGTTGTAGACACCTACACCGTAAAGTTCGTACTGAAAAAACCAGTTTCATACTTCCCAGCACTAGTTGCCACCGTGCCCTACTTCCCAGTAAGCCCCAACTCCTACCCCGCAAATGACACCGCTGAACCTCTAGTAGGTCACTACGGCCCCTATAAAATCAAAAGCTGGACAAGAGATGTAGAAATCGTCCTAGAAGCCAACCCCGACTATTACGGTCCCAAACCAAAATCGGAGATCTTCGTTGTAAAATTCTTTAAAGACGCTTCTTCATTAAGATTAGCGGTGGAAACTGGTGAAATCGACATTGCTTGGAGGACACTAAGACCAACAGACATAATTGATCTTAAAGAGGCAGGAGAACTAACCGTAATAGAAGCACCAGGACCATATATTCGATACATTGTCTGTCGCTGCAACCAAGCACCCTTTAACAATACGCTCTTAAGACGAGCTGTTGCCGCAGCCATAAACAGGAGTAGAATATGTGAAGAAGTCTACAAGGGTACCGTTGAGCCACTTTACAGCATGGTTCCTAAGGGAATGTGGAGCCACATTGATGCATTCAAAGAGGAATATGGTGAGCGCAATTTAACACTAGCAAGAGAACTCTTAATGGAGGCAGGGTACAGCGAGGAAAATCCATTTGAATTCGAACTATGGTATACTCCTACACATTATGGAGATTTAGAGGCAGATGTAGCGGCTGTAATAAAGGAAGACCTTGAAGAGACAGGTATCATGAAGGTTACACTGAGAAGTGCTGAATGGGCAACATATGCTGGTGAGTACATAGCCCAAGGAGTTATGCCTATCTTTCTACTCGGCTGGTATCCAGACTACATAGATCCAGATAACTACTTAACATGCTTCCTTCACTCAGAATATTCGCCAGACCTGGGCGTATTCTACAATAACAGTCAAATGGACGAGTGGCTTGAGGCAGCTCAAACCGAATTAGACATAGAAACACGAACAGAACTCTATATAAATGTACAAAGGCTAATGGCCGAAGAAGCCCCAGTTATTCCGCTTTTCCAAGGAAAACTGACTATCGTCACTTCACCAGACGTAAAGGGAGTTGTACTAGACCCTGTAATGCTGCTCAGATACTACTTGATCTACAAAGAGTAAAAAATAAAAACCACTCACTTAACCTTTTTTTTCGGAGGAAAATATATGACATCTCTAAGAATATACGTTGTAAGGCGAATCCTTTTGGCTATTCCCACGATTCTTATTCTCCTCACGATTGTTTTTGTTGTAATGAGAGTCGCTGGAGACCCTGTCAGTGCCATACTTGGTGGTCACGCCCCCGCAGAACAAATCGAACGTATAAAAGAGCAGCTTGGACTTAATAAACCGCTATACGTCCAGTACCTTGAATATCTTTGGCAACTTTTCCATGGAGATCTAGGACGGTCAATGATTTGGGGGCGAAGACCCGTATTAGTTGAGATTTTAGAACACTTCCCAGCTACACTAGAACTTTCCATATCAGCATTTATTGTGAGCATATTTATTGGAATAATTACTGGTGTCCATTCAGCTCGCAATTACAATAAACCTACTGACCACATGCTTAGGCTGTACGGCATTGTTACCTATGCCCTTTTTATTCCTTGGATTGGACTAATATTACAACTAATATTCGGAGTATACCTAGGTTGGTTGCCAACCAGTGGACGAATAGATACCCTCATGGAGCCAAAACACATCACCGGACTCTACGTGTTAGATAGTATCCTAACACTTAACATTCCCAGTTTGATCAGTGCGATAAGGCATCTAATTCTTCCATCCATAACCTTAGGAATTTATCTTTCAGGAATTTACACACGTCTTACACGATCAAACATGTTGGAGATTCTTAGAAAAGACTTCATAACAGCCGCTAAAGCGAGAGGGTTACCAGAAGATACAATAATCTACAAACATGCTCTAAAAAACGCGTTTATACCAATACTTACGATGATGGGGTTACAGTTCGCGTTGCTACTTGCCGGAGCAGTATTAACAGAGACAACATTTTCATGGCCAGGAATGGGAACATTTCTTGCCGAAAGGATATTTTACCGAGATTACACAACAGTTCAGGGAACCATTGTTTTCTTCGCACTTCTAGTAGTTAGTGTGAGCCTTATAATCGATATTCTCTACGCTTATATAGATCCAAGAATTCGATATTAGGAGGTTAAAGTGATGACACCAATTTTATCTTTTTCAAGATTGATTGCATCACTTAAGAGAATTTCCCCTAGAAGAGGGATTGAATATTGTTTTACCATTATAGGATTTGTGATCACTCTTTCCATAATTTTAATGGCTATTTTTGCTCCATACATTGCTCCTTATGATCCAACAAAAAGAGTAGGCGGTCTTCTTGAGGGTCCAAATAGCCATTTTATTATGGGTACAGATAGCCTTGGAAGAGATATTTTTAGCAGAATAATATATGGATCTAGGATCGTTCTACGTGTCACTCTTTTATCGATTGTTATTTCTTTTTTCTGCGGTGTACCACTTGGATTAATAGCGGGTTATGTTGGAGGTAAACTTGACAGCGTTTTATCCTTGGTCATGGATGCTATGTATGCTTTCCCAGGACTTATCTTGGCTATAGCCATAGCTGCCGCACTGGGTCCAAGTGAGATAACTGTATCTTTAGCAATAGCAGTGATTTACATCCCAACTTATTTCCGAATGATTAGAGGACACGTTTTATCTCTAAAAGAAAGCCTATTTATTGAAGCAGCAAGAGCGATTGGCGCTAGGGACAGAACTATAATATTCAAATACATTTTTCCAAACGTTATTCTATCTATTCCAATAATACTATCACTTAATGCAGCTGATGCCGTCCTAACAGAAGCAGCTTTAAGCTTTCTTGGACTTGGACCAGTCACTGCACCGACTCCAGATTGGGGAATGGATTTAAGGATGGGTCACGCTTATCTTGCTGCTAAAATTTGGTGGCCAAGTACATTTCCAGGGTTGATGATAGTATTACTCACACTGGGCTTCAGCCTTCTTGGAGAAGGAATCAGCGAAATTTTGAATCCGAGATTAAGGAGATGAAAGCTGTGGGGGAAAGTATCCTAGAAGTAAAGGGCCTAAAAGTTTACTATTATACAAGAGAAGGCGTCGTGAGAGCTGTGGATAACGTAGATTTTTTCATGGAAAAAGGAGAAACAGTGGGCTTAGTTGGGGAATCTGGTTCGGGAAAATCGACTTTAGGTTTTTCCATATTGAAGCTTATTCCTCCTCCAGGAAAAATAGTTGACGGAAAGATTATTTTTGATGGAATTGATCTTACTGAGTTGGATGAAAAGGAGATGCGTGAAATAAGAGGAAAACGGATTTCAATGGTCTTTCAAGATCCAATGACTTCACTAAATCCGCTCATGAAGATAGGTGACCACTTAGTTGAGACTATAATGACGCATGAGGAAGTTACACGTGAGGAAGCCGAAGAA
>Ga0209426_1001406_pt1 | contig 14749 bp, 10 predicted proteins | sample Deesub1362B_J571_FD_187697 | JGI IMG/M metagenome (GOLD analysis project Ga0209426, IMG submission 187697) | Deep oceanic, basalt-hosted subsurface ecosystem from Juan de Fuca Ridge flank, Pacific Ocean, CORK Borehole 1362B_J2.571 (SPAdes)... ...
CCGGGATCGTGGTCGCGTCGGCCCAGAAGGCGATGGACGGGACAGGGGTTGGCGTAGGCGTGGGGATCGGTGTGGACGTGGGAGAGGGCGTGGGGGTCGCGGTGGGAGTGGGCGTAGGAGGAGGCGGAGCGGTGGGAGTCGGTGTTGGCTGAGGGGTAGGGGAGGGGAGGACGGCGGGGGCCTGAACAGCGGTTGGGGATGGGGGCGGCGGAGATGGTGTGGGAGAGGGTCCATAGGTGAAAAGGGCCAGAGCGATCAGCGCGGTCGCTCCGAGAAGCAACGCCCCACCGATCCCACCGGCCAATGCGAGCCAGAAGAACCTCCCCGGTCCACTCCCTCCTCCTCGACCTGAGGAAGGGGACGGGGGCGGTGGTGGTGGGGAGGCCGGTTGGGGAGGCGGCATCTGTTCCAGGCGGTGCAGAAAGCGTGAGTGCAAGGATGGTGGGGGGAAGACGGGGGTGAGGAGGGCCAGCAGATTGGAGACAGCCAGCAGTTCCTTCCGCGTCCGCTGGCAGACGGGGCAGGACTCGATGTGTTTCTTGACCCGGCGGCGGGCGGATCGGTCCAACTCCCCGTCGATCTCTGCCGACAGGAGTTCGTTTAACTCTTGGCATACCCGCCGACCCTCTTCCATCATTACTTGAAGTCCGTAGAGATCCCGAAAAGCCAGCCGTGCACGGTGGAGGGTGACCCTCACATTGTCCAGAGAGATGCCCAGGATGGAGGCGATCTCCCGGTAGGAGAGCCCTTCCATCTCTCGTAGAAGGAGGATCTGGCGGTAGTTCTCAGGCAGCCGGTGTAACGTTTGCCAGACGGCCTGTCGAACCTCCTCGCGGCGGACTTCCTGTTCCGGATCGATCCCTGCGCGCTCGTCGGCCGGTTCGGGAGCCGTGGCCTCGCCAGCGTCCCAGTCTGGGAGGGAGACCTCGTCTCTATAGCGACGGAGTCCGTCGATGGCCAGGTTGCCAGCGATCCGATAGATCCACGATTTGAAATCGTAGGGGGGTCCCAAGCGGTTCAGGTGCTGATGGGCGCGGATGAACGCTTCCTGAGTTAAGTCCTCTGCCCAGGCTCGGTTCCCCACCATCCGGTAGAGATAGCCGTAGATCCGCCCCTCATACCGGGTGAACAGTTCACCGAAGGCGGTCTTGTCCCCCCGTTGGGCCTGGCGTACAAGTTGTACGTCGCTTGCGCTGCTTGCCCAGTGCTCGATTCTCATAACGGCTCTGCTGCCCAGAAGGTTACATGCTCCACGTGGTCGGAGCGATGAAGGCGGCGGGGATGATCTTTACCGACCCAGGTAGCGCAGGCTGCGCTCCAGGTCCTCCAGATGGTTCATCTCTAGACAGACAACGGGGTGACGGGGCAGGGTTTCTAGGAGAGGAAGGACGGTTTGATAGTCGATAACTCCCTCCGGTGCGTCCAGAGGGAGGTGTTCGTCGTAATACCCTCGGTGATTGTTGATGTGGCAGTGGACAACCCATTGTTGCAGTTGGTCGATCCACCCTGAGAGGGGGGTGGAGTCGGTGTAGAGGTGGACGTGGCCTACGTCCAGACAGGCACCGAGCCAGGGCGAGTTGATCTGTCTCAGGAGGTTGGCGATGATCTCGGGCCTCGGCTCCCACATATTCTCGAGAGCGATGAGGAGGTTGAACCGCTCGGCCTCTTGGAGAAGGTTGGCCCAGAATTCGACCTGGCTGCACGTCCAGTCGTGGAGGTACTCAGGGCGGCGGATGAAGGGGAGATAGTTGGCGTGGAAAACGACGGTTCTGGCCTCTAGTTCGGCTGCGATCTGTAGGCTGAGGAGGTATCGGGCGCGGACGAGGGCCTGTACCCGGTTGTCGGGGCTGGCGCTGCTCATGTCGTAGAAAGCGCCATGGAGAGCCCGCTCGCCAGCGAACTCTCGAAGGAGGCGTTTGTACCGCTTGACTAGGGTCTTCCACTCCCCGTCTAGGAGGTTGGGATGATAACCGAAGACCTGAATCTCCAGGCCAACTTGGTATTTCGAGGCGAGGGCAATGTAAGGAGCAATGTCCACCTGTTTCGTCGCAATCGCCAGTCGAAGCATCGGGTACCCCTAGGATGATTGTACATCAAATCAGGTCCCCCTGCAAGGGACTTCGGCGAATTGGTATATGTAACAAGCTGGTAGGTGGAGAGACCGCGGGCGGGTGAGACAACCTGACCTTTGGACAGGAGCTCGGACAGGAGCTCGGACATCAGGTGAGAGGCTCCTTCTCGGCGGGCCTGGCACCGGCCTGAAGTGCCGGTGCTAGGCCGATTTCCCGCCCGCCCCGCCGTAAGCAGGCGGGGCGGATCAGGTGTGTCTGAACTCCTGTCCAAACCCCGGAGACAACGAATTGCCTCCCCATCGAGTTCGGTGTACAATCAGGCCGATGAGCATCTTGTGGACGCCCTGGCGAATGGCTTACCTGCGTGGAGATGAGCCCTTGCCCGAGGGATGTCTGTTCTGCGTGAAAGCCCGATCGCAGGATGCCGAGGCACACATCCTCCATCGAGGGGACTGCTGTTACGTGATCCTGAACCGTTTCCCATACAACAATGGCCATCTGATGGTGGTTCCCTATGCCCATGTAGCCTCCCTGGAGGACCTGGATCCAGAGACGTTGGCCGAACTGATGGCGCTGACGCAGCTTAGCCTGCGGGTGCTGCGGGAGGCATACAATCCTCAGGGGTTCAACATCGGGATGAACCTCGGTAGCGTGGCCGGAGCGGGCGTGGCTGATCATATCCACCTTCACGTCGTCCCCCGGTGGGGTGGGGACACCAACTACATGAGTGTCGTCGGGCAGACTCGCGTCATCCCCGAGTGGCTGGATCAGACCTATGAGCGGCTGCGGCCTCTGTTCGACCGGTTGGCGAACGGAGAAGAGTAAGAGGCAAGAGGCAAGAAACAAGAAACAGACGGAGGGACATCGATGTCGACGAATCCTCGTGAAGCGGTCATCGTTTCGGCGGTGCGCACTCCGATCGGGAAGTTCAACGGCACACTGGTTCCTCTCTCCGCTTCCGACCTGGGAGCGGTGGCGATCCGGGCAGCGGTGGAGCGAGCCGGGATCGATCCTGCCTCCATCGACGAGGTGTTGATGGGAAACGTGGTCCAGGCCGGGCAAGGGCAGGCCCCCGCCCGTCAGGCAGCCATCAAGGCGGGGCTTCCACCTACCGTCGGCGCGACCACCGTCAACAAGATCTGCGGCTCCGGCCTCAAGACGGTGATGCTGGCGGCGTCGATGATCGCTGCAGGCGATGGCGACGTTTTCGTCGCCGGGGGGATGGAAAGCATGAACAACGGGCCGTACCTGCTGCACAAGGCCCGTTTCGGCTATCGGTTGGGGGATGGCAAACTGGTGGACGCGATGGTCTACGACGGGCTGTGGTGCGCCTTTCAGAACTGGCATATGGGCAATGCCGCCGAGTGGATCGCCCGGGAGTACGGGTTGACGCGAGAGGAACTGGACGAGTACGCTTACAATAGCCATATGAAGGCCATCGCTGCCATCGATGAGGGCCGCTTTAAGGACGAGATCGTGCCGGTGGAGGTGCCTCAACGCAAAGGCCCGCCGATCCTGTTCGACACCGATGAGTGTCCGCGTAGGGACACCAGCCTGGAGGCACTCGCACGGTTGAAGCCGGCCTTCCAGGCGGACGGTATCGTCACCGCTGGCAACTCTCCCGGCATCACCGACGGGGCGGCCGCCGTGGTGGTGATGAGCCGGGCGAGGGCGGAAGAACTGGGGATCAAGCCGCTGGCCCGTATTCTGGCCTACGCCCAGGCGGCGGTGGAACCGCTGAAGATCTTCACCGCTCCCATCTTCGCCGTGCGCAAACTGTGGGAGAGGACCGGCACCACGGTGGATGACTACGACCTGTACGAGGTCAACGAGGCCTTCGCGGCTCAGACGTTGGCCGACGGCCGCGATCTGAACCTGCCGTGGGACCGGGTGAACGTCAACGGCGGGGCCATCGCCCTGGGCCATCCCATCGGCTGCTCTGGCACCCGGGTCCTGGTCACACTGATCTACGCCCTCCGTCAGCGGGGTCTCAAGCGGGGTCTGGCAACCCTCTGCCTGGGCGGTGGGGAGGCGGTGGCGATGGCGGTTGAACTAGAAGCGTGAGGCGTTAAACGTCAGGCGTCAAACGTCAGACGTCAAACGTCAAACGTCGGGGGCGGCATCTGGCGGATGATGTTTGACGATCGCCTACGAGAAACCGAAGAAGGAGGATCGCGGTCATGGAGATTCGACACGTCGCTGTCATCGGCGCGGGGACGATGGGGCACGGGATCGCACAGGTATGCGCGACCTACGGATACCGGGTTACTCTGATCGACATCGTACCAGAGCAGTTGGAGCGGGCGCTGGCAGCGATCGAGAGATCGGTGGAGAAACTCCACGCCAAAGGCCGTCTGACCGACGAACAGCGGGAGGCGGCGCTTTCCAACATCGCTACCGCCACCGAACTGGATGCGGCGGCCGAGGCCGATTTCGTCATCGAGGCAGTGGTGGAACGGGTGGACGTGAAGAAGCAGGTCTTCGCCCGCCTGGACGAACTGGCCCGTCCCGAGGTGATCCTCGCCAGCAATACCTCCTCGATTTCCATCACCGAACTGGGGGCGGCGACCCGGCGGCCGGATCGAGTCATCGGGATGCACTTCATGAACCCGGTGCCCCTGATGAAATTGGTAGAGGTCATCCGGGGACTGGTTACCTCCGACGAGACCACAGATGTCGTCGTCGACCTGGCGAAGCGGCTGGGCAAGACCCCGGTGGAGGCGCAGGATTACCCGGGCTTCATCTCCAACCGCATCCTCTGCCCGATGATCAACGAGGCGATCTATGCCCTGATGGAGGGGGTTGGCACGGCGGAAGCGATCGACACGGTGATGAAACTGGGAATGAACCATCCGATGGGGCCCCTGGAGTTGGCCGACCTGATCGGGCTGGATGTGGTCCTCAGTATCCTAGAAGTGCTTCACAAAGGCCTAGGGGATGACAAGTATCGGCCCTGCCCGCTACTGCGGCGGATGGTCGCTGCAGGCCACCTGGGCCGCAAGACCGGGCGCGGGTTCTACGTCTATGAGTAGTTCGACCGTCGGGCGGGGGTGATGGAGGGAACGTTCTGGCCTTACGTCGTGGCGCTGGGGGTGTGGGGCGGGTTGGCGCACCTGATCCTGCTCCTGCTGCTGGTCTTCCGCAGGGATGGGGAGACGCCCAACAAACTGGCCCGGGCTTATCTGGGCCTCTCCCTGGTGTGGATCGCCGCCGTCGCATTCGCCGATCTGGAAGCGCTCTTCCTGCCGGTCGTCACCGATACAGCGGAACTGCTCCTCCCTGTCCTGGTCACCAGCCTTATGCTCCTTGAGACGCTTCTGGCCTGTTCCTTCCTGGACGCGCCAGCCCTGCCCGCTATCGCGGCGGCGGGGGGGACGTGGTGTGTTATCCTTTTCGGTGCCGCGGTCTACCTGGCTGTCCAACCCACGCCCGACGTCCCTCTCCGAGAGGCGGCGGTAGGGGGATGGGGAGTGCTGGGGCTGGTGCAGGTGGGCCTCGCGATTCGTGGGCTGGCCCGCAGCCGCCTGGCCCTCCATCGCAACCGGGCCCTGTACTGGCTGCTGATCGCCATCCCTCTGACGGGAGGACAGGCGGCGACGTTGATGCCCTTCGGACCGTGGCGGGGTGTGGGGCCTCTCCTGCACCTGCTGGGGGCCGTTGCCTTGTCCCGAGGGGTGCTCAGTCTCTGGTTGCCCAACGTCGTGGCCTTTCTGCGCTCGATCCTCCGTTTCCTCTTCCTGGCGACTGTCACCGCGGCGATGCTCGTCGGGATCGTGTTGGGGGCTGAAGCCCTGAGAGGCCGTTTCCCCCCGACGTTTCCCCCGATGGTGCCGCTCATCCTCCTCGCTGGGGCAGCGGCGTTGATCTACCTCCCCCTGTATCGCGTCCTTACCCGCCTGGCCGACCGACTGCTGGAGGGGGTAGGATTCGATCCCGCCCAGGCGCTCCAGGAATACAGCCAGACCATCGGTGCGATTCTCAATCTGGAGCAGCTGGCCTCGGTGGCCGTGGGGACCGTGGCTGAGGTGTTAGGTGTGCAGCGAGGGGCGTTGCTGGTGGCGACGGAGGCCGAGCGGGGCGGGCTCCTGTTGCGACCGGTGCCTGGGCAGGGGGAGATACCGGAGGAGCCGGTCGAGTTGGAGCCGATCAGTCCCATCCTGGCTCGTATCCGGGATGAGGACAAGCCTCTCTTTCAGTACGAGGTCGAGCATCATCCGGCCCTCCGTGAGGCTCCGGCCCGGGAGCGGGAGTGGCTCCGCAATCTGGAGATGGAGGTTTATCTTCCCATCCGCTCGCAGGAGGGGCTGGTTGGCTTGCTGGCCCTTGGAGCGCAGCGGGGGGGAGAGCCGTATAGCCCCCGCGAGGTTCAGTTCCTCAGCACCCTGGCCCACCAGACGGCTGTCGCCCTTCAGAACGCCCGGCTGGTAGAGGGGCTCCAGGCCCTGAACCGTCGCATCACCCAGCTCCACGAGAACCTGCGTGCTGCCTATGAACGGCTGGCGCGCCTGGACAAGGCGAAAGCCGATTTTCTGGCCATCGCTTCCCACGAGTTGCGTACCCCGCTGGCCCAGGTCCGGGGGTATGTGGACGTCCTCGCCGATCTCGCGGAGAGCGGGGTGTTGACCCAGGAGCAGATCCGACGGATCGCGGAGAACATCTCCCGTCCTACCCGTCGGCTGGAGAACATCATCAGCGCGATGTTGGATGCAACGCAGATCGACACGGAGGGGTTGGCCCTTCACTTCGCGCCGACGACCATCGCCCTGATCATTCGGCTGGCCCTCGAACCGTGGCTTTCTGCGTTGAAGGAGCGCAACCTCACCCTTACGACTCAGGGGCTGGAGGACATCCCCCCCATTCAGGCCGATATGGAACGGCTGACCCAGGCGTTCAGCAATCTCATCTCCAACGCCATCAAGTTCACGCCAGATGGGGGGAAGATCGCGATCGAAGCGCATCCTCTGGACGAGGAGCACTTTGAGGTCACAGTCGCCGACACCGGGATCGGGATCAGTAAGACCGACCAGGAGCTGATCTTTGAGAAGTTCTACCGGGTCGGCAGTGCCAGCCTTCATTCCTCTGGTGAGTTCAAGTTCAAAGGAGGTGGCCCGGGCCTTGGCTTGCCTATCGCCCGAGGCGTGATCGAGGGGCACGGGGGATGCATCTGGGTCGAGAGCGAAGGGTACGACGAGGAGAGGTGCCCGGGTAGCACGTTCCACGTAGTGCTCCCCTACAGGGCCCACCGTGGACCGTGCCGGTGGAGGCGGCCCGCAGAGGCCCAACCTGCTGGCGACGGGCTGTAGTCCACAGGTTCAACTCAACACAGCGGAGAAACATGCCCCGCCTGGGACGGGGATGGGTGAAATGCACCCTACTTCCCTGCTTCCTGACTTCCAAAAGGTAGAGATTGAGGGAGCGGGGGTACCTGGTGAAGACCGTGGAGGGAGGTGCCGAGATGAAGACAGTCGTTGGAGCTGCATTGGGCGAGTGCGTGCACGTAGCGGGAGTGATCAGCTTCCTGCGGCTAGCGGAGGCCGCCGGGTGGCGGACGATCTTCCTGGGGCCCGCGGTCCCGCCGGAGGAGGTGTTGGAGGTTGCCCGCCGGGAGAAGGCCGACTTGGTGGGCGTCTCCTACCGGTTGACTCCGGAGACGGGGGAGCGGTTGCTGGCGGAGTTCGCCGAGGCTGCCGACGACCTGCGCTCTGCCGGGGTCCGCTTCGCCTTCGGTGGGACGCCTCCCGTCGCCGAACGGGCCCGCGCCCTGGGCTTTTTCGAGCGGGTCTTTGAGGGGGGAGAGCCTGCTGAGGTGGTCCTGGCCTACCTCAAGGGCCAGCCGACCGAGGGGCTGACCGAGGCCGACTTCCCTCAGACCACTGTTGAGCGCATTAAGTGGAAGCATCCCTTTCCCATCCTCCGCCATCACTTCGGCCTGCCGACAATGGAGGCCACGGTGGAAGGGATCGGTCGCATCGCCGAGGCCGGGGTGCTGGACGTTGTCTCTCTGGGGATCGACCAGGATGCCCAGGAGAACTTCTTCCACCCGGAGCGGCAGGACCCCCGTCGACGGGGGGCGGGAGGGGTGCCGGTGCGGTCCCCGGACGACTACCGGGCTCTCTACAAGGCCAGCCGTCGCGGTAATTACCCGCTCCTCCGCACCTATTCCGGCACCGACGACTTCATCCGACTGGCCGAGGTGTATGTCGAGACGATCAACAACGCCTGGTGTGCGATCCCCATCTTTTGGTTCAACCAGATGGACGGGCGTGGCCCGTGGGACCTGGAGGGATCCATCCGAGAGCACCAGAAGGTGATGGCCTGGTACGGGGAGCGGAACATCCCGGTGGAGTTGAACGAGCCGCACCACTGGGGGATGCGGGATGCACCCGACGTCGTCTTCGTCGTCTCCGCATACCTCTCCGCCTACAACGCCCGCGCCTTTGGCGTGAAGGACTACATCGCCCAGATGATGTTCAACAGTCCGCCAGGCCTCTCCGACCGGATGGACCTGGCGAAGATGCTGGCCTGCCTGGAGATGATCGAGCCGCTGGCAGGGCCGAACTTCCGCATCTGGCGACAAACGCGGACGGGGCTCCTAAGTTACCCGCTGGACATCGATGCGGCGCGCGCCCACCTGGCGGCCAGCATCTACGTCCAGATGGCCCTTAGACCCCATATCCTCCATGTCGTCGGTCACGTGGAGGCCCACCATGCCGCCACGGCCGAGGACGTCATTGAAGCCTGCAAGATGGCCCGCCGGGTGGTGGAGAACGCCATCCACGGTCAGCCGGATATGACACGTGATCCAGAGGTCCAGGAGCGGAAGGAGGAACTGATCCGGGAGGCGAAGGTGACCCTGGCGGCCATCCGCGCGTTGGCAGGTCCCGATGTGGAGGATCCTTTGACCGATCCTGCCACATTGACGCGGGCGGTGACCAGTGGGGTGATGGACGCTCCCCATCTAAAGAACAACCCCTTCGCCCGCGGCCAGATCGTCACCCGCATCGATCGGCGGGGGGCCTGCGTCGCGGTGGACCCGGAGACGGGCGAGCCGATCTCTGAAGAAGAGCGCATCGCTCGCCTGGGTATCCGCCTGTAAGAACGTGCAGTTCGAATCGCGAATTTTGCGTCTCGGATCCTGAACGCCAACAAGGAGGTGAGGCAATGAGCGACAAGACCCACTACACCGTCATCGGCGCTGGACACGGCGGAAAGGCAATGGCTGCCCACCTGGCCCTGATGGGCTTCCCGGTCACGCTGTACAACCGGACCCCGGAGAACGTCGCCGCTGTCAAGACGCGTGGCGGGATCGAACTGACCAGTTATGAGGGCGGTCCCCACGGGTTCGGCCGCCTGGATCTGGTTACCTCCGACATGGCGGAGGCCCTGGAGCGGGCCGAGGTCATCATGGTCGTCGTCCCCTCCACTGCCCATGCCGACATCGCTCGCAAGGCCGCGCCTTATCTGAAGGACGGGCAGATCGTGGTGCTGAACCCTGGACGGACCGGAGGGGCGCTGGAGTTTCGGCAGGTGTTGAAACAGGAGGGCTGTGAAGCCGACGTCACCGTGGCAGAGACAGAGACGCTGATCTACGCCAGTCGGTCCGAAGGACCGGCCGAGGCGCGCATCTTTCGCATCAAGGAGGCGGTGGGGGTAGCGGCGCTCCCTGCCATCCGTACCCGTCGCGTGTTGGAGGCGCTCTCGTCTGCCTACCCGCAGTTCATCGATGGGGTGAGCGTCCTCCACACCGGCTTGAACAACATGGGAGCCATTTTCCATCCGGCCCTCACACTCCTCAACGCCGGTCGGATCGAGTCCACTGGTGGGGATTTCCAGTTCTACATCGACGGGGTTACCCCATCCGTCGCCCGTGTGCTGGAGGCGCTGGACCGGGAGCGGGTGACCGTGGCCTCGTCGCTGGGGATCCGCGCCCGGACCGCGCTGGAGTGGCTCCGCATCGCTTACGATGCGACCGGCAACGACCTCCACGAGGCGATCCACAACCAGCGAGGCTACTACGGCATCAGGGCCCCACGCACGTTGAACCACCGGTACATCACCGAAGACGTGCCGATGAGTATGGTCCCCATCGCCGCCCTGGGGCAGCGATACGGGGTCCGGGTGCGAGGGATGGAAAGCCTCATCCGCCTGGCATGCATTATCCATCAGACCGATTACTGGCGCAAAGGGCGCACGTTGGACAAACTGGGGATCGAGCACCTCAGTGTGTACGAGGTGACGCGGTATGTGATGGAAGGGGATGTGTAACCCCCGTTTCCCGCAGGTTCGCAGCCTGCGGGTTTTTTTATCCCACCACGGGGACACGGAGGGCACAGGGACGGTTAACCTCTCTTTAACATCCCGCTAGCCTCGGGGTAACGGTGTCGGGATATGGTAGCCCAGGAGGCGCTCGATGTTCCGACGCAACTGGGTCGACCTTCTGATCACGATCGTGATCTTCGGTCTCTGCCTGGGGGTCTACAACGCTACGCTGACCCCCAGCCTCTCCTACGTCAGTCCGGACGGGAACGAGCTGGCGACGGTGTGCTATACGCTGGGGCTCGCCCACTCGACAGGGTATCCACTTTACACCTGGTTGGGTAAACTGTTCACTTTTCTACCTGTCGGCGACGTGGCCCACCGGGTGAACCTGATGAGCGCAACGCTGGGGGCGGCAGGGGTGGCCTTTCTCTACATCGTCCTGCGCTTGCTGACCTCCGACCTGAGGCAGCGGGCCGCCTCACGAGCCGCCTCCGCGTTCGCCGCCCTTCTCTTTGGCTTCTCCCGCACTTTCTGGTCGCAGACGACCATCGCCGAGGTGTATGCGCCTAACGTCTTTATGCTCACCCTGACCCTGGTTCTGCTTCTCTGGTGGGCCCGGGTGGAAGAGCGGGATCGACGGAATCGCCCGAGGGGGGAGGTCTGGTGGCGACGGTTTCTCCCTTCTTGGCGCTCGGCTCTGCTTTTGTTCGGATTTGGCCTTTGTTTTGGCCTCTCCTTGGGCACCCACATGTCCAACCTGGGGTTCGCCCCCGCCTTCGCACTGTTCGCGCTGCTCGTCGGCCCGTGGACAACGCTCAGCCCCCTGGGAGGCGGCGCAGCGGTGACGGGGTTCCTCCTGGGACTTCTTCAGTTCCTGTGGCTGCCGCTCCGTGCCCATACTCTGCTGGACGCGCCGATGCGGGCCAACGCGCCTACCACCCTGCGCGGCATCTACAACTACACGCTGGGGGCCTTTCCCCAGTTCAAGTTCGCTTTCCCCCTCACCGCCCTGCCTGACCGGGTGGTCGTTTACCTTTATTTCCTGGTTCAGCAGTTCGGGTTCGTCGGCGTCCTTCTGGGGATCGGGGGGATGTGGTTGTTGCTCTTCCGCCGTCCCCGTCGGTTTTTCCTGTTGATCGGGATGTACCTCGTCCACGTCTGGTTCTTCATCCAGTACCGCGCGTTCGATCTGGACGTCTTCTTCATCCCTGCCCATCTCGTCTACGCGCTTTTCATCGGCTACGGGGTGGGGTGGGGGCTCAAGCACGTAGCGAAGGTGCGATCGTCGGCTCTCCGATGGGCGCTGGTCGGGCTGGTGGTGTTGGCTCTCGCGCTGGGCCTGGTGAAAGAGGTGAGGGCCAATTGGGCGGTCAACGACCGCTCGACCGACACGGCGATCAACGATTTCTACGAGAACGTCTTCGACCTGCTGCCGGAGGGGGCTGTCCTCCTGAGCCGTGGCGGAGTGTTCGGGTACGACCTGTTCTACTTCCGACTCGTCTACGACGTCCGCCCCGACGTTCTGATCCCCGCGTTGGAGCCTGGACTCTCCCCCGAGGCGCTGGTCGGACGGGAGGTGTATTCCACGGTCCCGCCAGCCGAACTGGGAGGCCGTCGTAACCCGTGGTCGCCGCCCCCGGACTGGGTTCCCTCCGACGTCTGGGCGGTGCCGGTGTTGATCGGGAACACCGTTGCACAGGGGACCAACCGACCGCTTGTCCTCTATCGCCTTACCGAGGAGCCGCCCCCACTGATCGTCGCCGACGCTCAGCCCGAGCACCGGGTGGAAAAACGGCTGGGTGGGCTGACATTGGTGGGGTACGACCTGGAGGAGGATTCGGTGGAGGCCGGAGGGACGTTGCACTTGACTCTGTACTGGCGGGTAGAGGGCGCACCGGGGCGGCTGCAGGTCGGGACGGCGCTGGGAGGTGTGCTATTGGAGGTCCATCCGCTCGGGATGGGAAACCTGGAGCGGTACGTGGAAACCTTCCACCCCCCACGGAATGGGGTGCTGGTTGAGGAGTACCGGGTCGTGATCCCCCGCCGGACGGAGCCCGGCAGCGCGCCGCTGGAGGTGGTGGTGGCGACCGGTGGGGGTCTGGAGAAGCCCCAGGCGGTGGAACGGGTTCCGTTGCAGGAGATCACCGTGCTGGTCCCGGACGTTGGTCGATGAGGGATCTGGGAGGCTGGGATGTCGAGGGGACATAAACTGATGGTCGGCCTTGGGGCCGTCCTCATTGTGGGGATGCTCCTGGTGGCTGCCTTCTCCCTGGGAGTGTACGTGGGGGAGCACGGGTGGACCTGGCGGGGGGTCTCCCTCGCCGGGCCGCAGCCAGCTCCTCGCCCAGGGGGTGGCCCTCCACCTCCCAACCTCCCCGGCCTGGGGCAACCCGACCTGGTGGGGCGGGTGCGGGGGGTCGAGGAGGGCAGGTTGAACCTCGCCACCCCCGAAGGCCCGCGCGTGGTGGAGGTCGCGGACCAGACCCGGGTGCGCACAGTGGAGGGGGAGGAGAGACCGCTGGATGTGCTGCAGCCGGGCGATCTGGTGGCCGTCTTCGGCCACCCGGGCGACGGCGGCAGGACGCTGGTGGCGGACGTGCTGGTCTTGCTCCCTCCCAGGTGAGCGCCGTCCGCTTTGGGAAAACCACGGAGGCGCGGAGGACGCAGAGAGCCTTTCGGGGAAACGCTCTGTCCTCTGCGCCTCCGTGGTGGGAATCTGTAACGTCCGCGACTTGTGCTCCGCTGCGTGCTGTGCTACAACAATCCCAAATCTTCTGGGAGGACAGGGATGACATCGACACCACGGTACGCCGCAGCGATCGACCAGGGCACCACCGGCACCCGCTTTATGATCTTCGACCGGCAGGGGCGAGTCGTCGCCTCTTGCTACGAGGAGCATGCCCAGATCTACCCCCGACCCGGATGGGTGGAGCACGACCCGCTGGAGATCTGGGAGAAGACCCGGCGGGTGATCGCCGGTGCGCTGGAAGAGGGAAACGTCTCACCGGAGGAGATCGCAGCCATCGGGGTCACCAACCAGCGGGAGACCACGGTGGTATGGGATCCGAAGACCGGCGAGCCGCTCCACAACGGCATCGTCTGGCAGGACACGCGGACGCGGGAGATCTGCCAACGGCTGATCGCCGACGGGCTGGAGGAAACCTTCCGCGCCAAGACCGGCCTCCCGATCGCTACCTACTTCTCCGGGCCGAAACTGAAGTGGTTGCTCGACAACGTCCCCGGCCTGCGAGAGAAAGCGGAGCGGGGCGAGGCGGTCTTCGGCACCATCGACACCTGGATCATCTGGAACCTGACCGGTGGGCCCGCGGGCGGAGCCCACGTCACCGACGTCACCAACGGCAGCCGCACGATGCTGATGGACCTGCACCGGCTGGATTGGGACGACGAACTGCTGGAGATCTTGAACATCCCCCACCGGATGCTCCCCCAGATCCGTCCCTCGTCCGACCCCACCTTCTACGGCACAACGGCGACCGACGGCCCTGTGGGGGCGTCGCTCCCCGTCTGCGGGGACCTGGGGGACCAGCAGGCGGCCCTCTTCGGGCAGGCCTGCTACGAGCCGGGCGAGGCCAAGAACACCTACGGCACCGGCTGCTTTATGCTCCTCAACACCGGCTCCGAGCCGGTCCCCTCCGGGAGTGGCCTCCTCACCACGGTCGCCTACGGCCTGCCAGGGGGGACCACCTACGCCCTGGAGGGGTCCATCGCCATCACCGGCGCGGCGGTCCAGTGGCTTCGGGACAACCTCGGCCTGATCCGCAGCGCGGCGGAGACGGAGGAGATCGCGCAGAGCGTGGAGGACGCCGGGGGGATCTACTTCGTCCCGGCCTTCTCCGGCCTCTTCGCCCCGTACTGGGATATGGACGCCCGCGGCGTCATCGTGGGCCTGACCCGATACGTGACCCGTGCCCACCTGGTGCGGGCCACGCTGGAGGCGATCTGCTACCAGACGCGGGACGTGCTGGAAGCGATGCGGACCGACTCCGGCATCGAACTGACCGCCCTTAAGGTGGACGGCGGCGCGACGGTCAACAACTTCCTGATGCAGCTCCGGGCGGACATCCTCGGTGTGCCGGTGATCCGGCCTAGCGTCAACGAGACGACGGCGCTGGGCGCGGCCTACGCCGCCGGTCTTGCGGTAGGGTTCTGGTCGGATCTGACGGAACTGCGGGAGAACTGGGGCGTGGACCGAATCTTCGAGCCTCGGTGGAATGAGGCCCGACGAGAGGCGGCCTACGCGGGGTGGAAACGGGCCGTGGAGCGAAGCCGCGGCTGGGTTCAGGGATAAGAACCACAGAGCAGCTGTGTTGTAAGTCAAGCCCCTTTGGGGATCAAGCAGCGCAAAGGGAGGGGTTCCAGGGTTGATGATCGCGGATCATAGCGTTCAATATGACCAA
>Ga0209426_1001407_pt1 | contig 14742 bp, 14 predicted proteins | sample Deesub1362B_J571_FD_187697 | JGI IMG/M metagenome (GOLD analysis project Ga0209426, IMG submission 187697) | Deep oceanic, basalt-hosted subsurface ecosystem from Juan de Fuca Ridge flank, Pacific Ocean, CORK Borehole 1362B_J2.571 (SPAdes)... ...
CTGCAAGAAGATTGATGGACAGAGGCTACAGACTCGTAACTCTTGATGGAGATATAGTAGAGAAGACTGGATTAATGTCTGGAGGGAGTAGCGAAAGAAAGGGAATTCTTGTGTCAAGGGAGTTGGTGGAGAAGGAGAGAGAACTGGCTGACAAGATTTTTAATTTGCAAAAGAAGAAGGATGTTTTGTTCTCAGAACTCAACAGAGCTGAAAGTCTAAGAAGGCAGTACAAAGAAGAAGTTAACAGGCTTACTGGAATCATAAATGAGATGAGAAGTACTGTGAGCATTCTAAGCGAGAAGATCGAAGATGGCAGAAAGAGGATTGAAGACCTGAATAGAAAAATTGAGGACAGGCTCGAAGAGAGAGAAGAGAGTATAAAGAGACTCAAAGAATATAACGATAAGTTGAAAGATGTAGAAGGAGAGATTAAAGCCCTCGAAGAAAGAATTCAGGAGATTGAGGGGAAGTTGAGGGGAAGTGAGATACCCAAGATCGTCGAGGAGCTTGAAAGTGTGAAAGAGGAGTACCAGAGGAACAGGGAAATCCTTATGTCCATCGAAAAGAAGATTGAGGGGCTGGAATTCAAAAGGGGGCAACTTGAAAGTTCTCTGGAAGAAAAAGAGAACTACGTAAAAGAGCTTAAAGATAGACAGATTGAAATTCAGAGTATGGTTGAGAGGGGAAGGCAGAGAGTGGATGAGATAAATAAAGAGCTTGAAGAGCTAAGAAAGGAAGAGAAGGAGTTGAGCAAGGAGCTTAAAGAGTTAAGAAGAGAGAGAGACGAAGAGCTTAGGAAGCTTAGAGAGCTTGAGGATGAGAAAAACAAGATTGAATTTGAGCTTCAAAGGCTTGAGGACAGGATGAGAATTCAAATTGAGAGACTTGAGAGTGTTGAGAATGAAATGAGGGAGTTTGGAGATGTCGAAATTCCAGAGGACCTTCCACCCGTAGAGGAGGTTAGAGATGTTCTGGATGAGCTTACAGAGGAATTGTCAACCTTCGGTGATGTTAATCTGAAGGCAATTCAGGAATATGATGAGGTAAAGGCAAGAAGGGATGAGCTTGTAGAGAAGAAGATGGTGCTGGAGAGGGAGAGGGAAGATATTCTGAACAGAATTGACAAGTATGAGAAGATGAAGCGAGAGATATTTTTCGAAGTTTTTACTGCGATAAACAGGAACTTTGCGGAGATTATAAGGGAACTGGCAAATGGAGAAGGGGAGCTCTACCTCGACAGCGACGACCCATTTAACAGTGGACTTTACATTAAGGTCAAGCCAAACAACAAGCCGGTTCAAAAGCTCGAATCTATGAGTGGAGGAGAGAAGAGTTTAGTTGCTCTCGCGTTAGTCTTCGCCATTCAAATGTATAAGCCAGCTCCATTCTACGCCTTTGATGAGGTTGACATGTTCTTAGATGGTGTCAACGTGAGCAGAGTAGCGAAAATGATAAAGAAGAGGTCGAAGGATGCGCAGTTCATTGTTGTCTCGCTGAGGAAGCCTATGCTTGAGAATGCTGATGCTATTGTAGGGATAACTTTGGGGAGGGATAACGTATCACTGGTAACCGGAATAAAGCTCAAGACAATGAGCTGAACTACGAGTTCGAGGATCCGATCGAGATCCTTATCGAGATGGCCAAAAGGGGAGAGATTGATCCTTGGAATATCAACGTAGTTGATGTTACGGATAGGTTTTTGAAGAGGATTGAGGCTGCAAAAAAGCTGGATTTGAGAGTTTCTGGTAGAGTTTTGCTTTATGCTGCAATCTTAATAAGGATGAAGGCAGAAGCAATAACGCTTGAGGCAATCGGAGAACTCGAAGAGGAGGTTGAGGATTACTTCCCTTACTTTATAGATGAACCTATAGAATTTCCGGAATATGAGTATGAAGAGGAGGAAATGGAAGATACGCTGCTTGAAATCCTCTCATCTCAAAGGAGAAGGATTAGAAAGATAACTACACTGAAGGACTTAATTGATGAGTTGAGAAGGGCTGAAGAAGTTGAGAAGAGGAGGAGAAGGAGGAGAAGAGCTCAGAGGCAGGATGTTACAATAGAGGCTGCTTTAAAAGTTCCACATGAAGAGAGTTTGGAGGAGACAATCGCAAGAGTGGAGAGGGAAATCTTCGATGTGTTGAGAAGGTCCGGATCAACGACGCTTTTCTCTCTCGTAAAAAGATGGGACATTTCGACGCTTGTTGACTACTACATTTCTATACTACATCTCACCTTTAGGAGAAGAATTCTGATTGAGCAGGAGGAGTTTTACGGTGATATTGAGATTCAAAGATGTGATATTTGACCTTTTAACGTAATTGTCCAGTTTAAATGTCCTTTGTTGTAGCGATGTAAACGTCAGTAGGGAGTGTTTTTCACATTCTTCGCGAAACTGAAGGTAGATGAGAGATGATACAGTCTTAAACACTACATTCAATCACTCCCCTCCAAGTAGCTCTTCAAAGCCTCCTTAATCTTCTCTGGCTCGGCTGAATCGAGACCGAAGTATGCAGCAAACTCTTCGGTTGTGGTGAGGATGGTTGACCTGCCTTTTTTCTCTGCCTTAATCAGCCCCTTCTCCTGCAACTTTTTGACATGTTCGTAACATTTGTTGCCTCTAATCTTCGCAACCTTTGCGAGAGTTATCGGCTGCTTTGACGCTATTACCGCAAGAGTTCTGAGCGTTCCCCTATCAAATTCCCTGACAGTGAACTTTTCCACGTACTCAGCATACTGAGGCTTTACTCTCATCAGAAACTTCTCCCCAACTTTTATTATCTCAATTGACGTGTCTCTTGACGAATAATCCTTAACCAGCTCGCTCAGGACATTTAGAACTTCAATTTTATCTTTACCGGTTATTTTTCTTAACTCTTTAACGTCTACAGGTTCTGATGAGGAGAAAAGGATGGCCTCAATGATTTTTTTCAGTTCCATAAATACAGAGGAATTCATTTGTATTTTTAAATTTCGATGCTATGTTTGATTTTAAAGAGAAGAGCAATAAAAGGTTTGTGATCCCGAGATGGATGTTGGTATCTCTTAGTTTTAACTGATATTGTGAGGTACAAACTATTTTCGCAGCATAGTCTAAATAGCCGTTACACCTCTATCACAAATTTACTGACCTCTCTAAAACCCTTTGTATTTCGTACATTCTATGAACATGAAGCGAAGACACTCGACGAAGATATGGAGGAGTTGAAAAGAAAGAAAGCTCCAAGGCTAAGAGATATTTTTGATCTTTGGTAGAAGTTTCCCGTTTACAGGAGTTGTCTGGGTTGGAATAAATGAACACAAAAGGTGAGCATTCGAAGAATTTGAAGGCTAAGTTGATAGATTTGCTGAGAACTGGCAGAGTTTCAGAGAAAAGAAGGTGTTGCCAGTGTTGGCTGAGTTAAGGACTTGTGTTTAGCAGCAAACGGTGCATCTACATTAGCACGTCTAAGCTGGGTATAGGGCAAATAATTAGCTTGCAAATAGTTAGTCAAAACTCGCAGCAAGGCAGTTGGAGATAATAAGAATTCAGAAAGGAAGCCACATCTCTCCACCTGCTAAGCTTAAAGAACCCTTTTGAGGGCCTTTTGTACCACACAACCCTCATCAACACTTGTTTCTGTTTCTCCACACGAAACAAAGGGGGCAGGACATACAAATCCGCAGTTTCAAATATGTAAGTCCTTGATTTTCGAGATTATCTACTACTCCACTTGCACGAGCTTAAATCTAATTAAACAAACTGCATCCATTCCTATTTCTCCTCAGCCCTGTATAGTGCTTGCTTAGACATAATAACTGGCTCTCATACCATTTCAAGGTTTCCACAGGAAATGGAGGGGGCAGGGAAAATTTTTTTGTAATTCAATTGTAATACAATACATGAAGCTTATATCAATAAGACTTGACGAAAAAACTGTTGATAGGTTGGATGACGTTGCAAGGAGAACTCTGATGTCCCGTTCTGAGGTAATCAGAAACTCGATAGCCATTTATCTCACATTGCTTGAAAACATAGGTTTTTATTTCAAACCTTCGCTGCCTGTAAAGAATATTGATGTTTATGAGGAGAGAAATGCCGTAAATATTGATTTGGGAAATTTAACGTCTGTAACGGTTTTGAACGTTTCATACGGTGGAGTAGGAGAATTAGAGATGGATGTCAAAAAGGATTTAGGCTTTGTTGCAGAAGTTCTGGCAAATCAGGCAGCGGTTGAAACCTATTGCAGATTCGTGAGTCCACTGCTTGTCACACTTTCGACGACATGCGGTTTCGATTATACTCGCAGATTTTTCAAGGAGTTCTCCAAAGCGATCAGGAAAAAATTGAACGTTCGCACAACTCTTTCGGGCTATGAGGAGTTTTTTGAATCCAATCAAAGTGGATTTGTATGTACTGTGGTTGGGTTAAGGGATATGACAGTTAGAAACTCTCCTAAGAGAGGGGATAAAATCTTCTTTTACGGCAGGGATAGCAGCGGGGAAAATCTCAAGCTGGACGACCTTCTGGATGTGAAAAAAGTTGTAGAACTTTCAAATCTTGTTAGAGAGGGAAAAGCCACATCAATTTTCCCGGTGAAGAGTGGGGGTTTAAATGAAGTTGCAAATCTCGTTGCTTCGTTAGCTGGAGGAAAATCGCATATACTTAAGGATAGAAAAGGCTGTCCTGCAACTGCTGTGGTACTGACTTCCGATGGCAATCTTAAGGAGTTCGGATGTGAATATGTTGGGGAAATACTTTAAACCACATCAGGTCTTGTGAAGTTATAATGAGACTTCCGTTGTACATAGAGTTTCAGGGAAAGAAGGTGGCTGTAATAGGAGGAGGTGGGGTTGGCACTCTGAGGGCGAAGAAATTTTTAGAGGCTGGAGCAGATGTTACAGTCTTCAGTCATGAGTTTTCAGACGAACTTGTTAAACTTTCTAAACATGGTGGGGTTAAGCTGATTAGAACCTCTATTGAAAAAATGGATTTTGATAAACTTGCTTCCGAGTTCAATTTGATTGTTATTGCAGTAGGTACCAAGGATTTTAACAACAGGGTGATGGAGGCTGCAGCAAAACACAAAACGATGGTAAATCTTGCGAATGATGCAAAAATGACGGAGGTAGTTGTTCCTTTTGAAGGCGGAAAGGATGGAATAAGGTTCGCAGTGACGACAGAGGGCAAGAGTGGTGTTGTAGCAAGAAAGGTGAGAGACCTCTTCCAGAAAGCTCTTGAAGAGCAGGATGAGCTTATTTACTTTTTGAATGCAATGGATTATCTTAAAAACTATATGAAGGTCAGTGGAATCCCCGTGAACTTGAGAATGAAACTTTACTCCATAGTCAGCAGTGATGAGAAGTTCCTCGAATTTGTAAGAGAAGGAAGGGTTGATGAGGCAAGAAAGCTGGCTGAGGAGATTGTTGAAGATTACGTTTCAGGCAGAAGAAATGCTGAAGATGGAGGGATTCAGTTTTGAAGCTTGATACTGAGTTGCTGATGGAATTACAGTATAGTCTCCCTCTGACAACGACACCCCTTGCTGACTTGGCTGAAAATCTCGGCAGAGGGAAGGAGGAGGTAATAAAACTCGTGAGAAAATACGTGGGGGAAGGAGTTGTTAAGAGATACGGTCTTAATCTGAATTATCGTGCTTTTTCCGGTTATAAGCGCGCTGCACTTGTTGGTTTTAGAGCTGAGAAGGTGGATGAGGTTGCTGCGAAGGTAAATGCTCACGATGAGTTCAGGGTTAAGCACAACTTCCTGAGGGATGCCTATTACAACGTATGGTTTACGGTAAAAGGGCGGGATGTGGAGGAGATTGAGGGAATAGTCGGCAGGATTGCTGAAGAGTGTGGAGTTGAGGAATACGTTGTACTTCCGACAAAGAGGGTTTACAAGATGGATGTGAAGTATGATCTGAGTAAGGGTGTTTCGTGGAGCGAGAGAGGCCTTGAACCAGAAAAGATTCCACTTGTAGAAGAATTGGGTTTTGATGAGGAATTTGTGAGGAGTCTGGAATCTCTGGAAATTGTAGAGAGGCCATTCGCCGGTTTTGGTTATTCTGAAGAAGAAGTGGTGGATATTATCAAAGAACTGATGAGGAAAGGTGTTGGGAGGGACTTCAGCGGGGTGCTGAGGGAAAGGAAGGTTGGATTTAAGGAGAACGGCATGACGGTGTTAAAGCTCTCAACCAAGCCAGAGAGGGTAGCGTTAAATCTGCTCGAAAACTTCCCGCAGATAACCCATCTCATAGAGAGAGTTGTGAGCGGGAAATGGAACTATCCTATTTACTTCATGGTTCATGCTGTAACGAGAGAACCGATTGAGGAAATAAGGCGGCAGGTTTTGCAGTTGGGAGGTGTTGAGGAAGCAGAGACGATTTACAGCAAGGTCAACCTGAGGGAAAGATGATAAAGTGTTCAAGATGTGACAGAAGGGCAGTAATATTTCAGAGACACTCGAACAGGCATCTATGCAGGAGACACTTCGTTGAGGATTTTGAGAGGAGAGTAAAGCTCGCCGTAAAGAAGTTCGACATGATTCAGAAGGGAGACAAGATTGCCATTGCCCTGAGCGGAGGAAAGGATAGTGTAACTTTGACTTACGTTCTGAACAAGCTCTACGCTGGAAGGAGAGACATAGAGCTTTTTGCCATTACGGTTGATGAGGGGATAGCCGGATATCGCCCGCCCACTGTGGAAATCGCCGAAAAGGTTGCGGGTGACCTTGGAATTGAGCACGTTGTAGTGTCCTTTAAAGAGAACTTCGGGATGACGCTTGACGAGATGGTGAAGAGGGGCGATAAGAAACCATGCACCTACTGCGGGGTCTTCAGGAAATATTTACTCAACAGGACTGCAAGGGAGATGGGTGCGACAAAGCTCGCCACTGGTCACAACCTTGATGATGAGACTCAGACAATTTTGATGAATTTCCTGAATGCCGACATGGAGAGGATGGCAAGACTCGTGCCGCAGAGGGTTCAGGAGGGACTGATCATGAGGATTAAGCCTTTCCGATACATTTACGAAAAAGAGGTGGTGGTTTATGGCCTCCTCCACGACCTCCCAATGGACTTTGATGAGTGCCCCTACAGTGAGTTTCCTGTGAGGGCGAGTGTTAGAGATTTTCTCTATGAGTTTGAAAACAAATATCCCGGTAGGAAGTTTTCGGTTATGAGCAGCTTTGAGAAGCTGATTCCATGCCTTAGAAACATGTATCCGCAGATTGATCTGAAGAGATGCGAGAGATGTGGGGAGCCAACTCCTCGCAAAGTTTGTCAGGCATGCAGGCTCCTTGAGGAGCTTGAGAGTCAGAGCAGGTAATTTTTGTTGGTATTACTTATCATTACACGATTGTATCCAAATAACCCAGACTTGAAAGGAACAGTTACAGTAGAACCAAGCAGCGAGGGCTGGCTTTTTTAGGCCTATATCTCCCTCTTTTAACCATCTGATAAAACTGGATAGATAATCAATTTTAATAGACTTATTGATAGTGAGAGTCTTTGATCCATACTTAACATTTTCTATATCTAACTTAGTATAAGTTTTAAATAGGTATAGCATATCATACGAGTATAGAGAGCAAATGTAGAGGTGATGAGGTGTACGAGGTCAAGGGCTGGAATGAAGAAATGATGAAGTAGCTGGCTGTGGCGATGTGTTTGGCGATGTTAGGGGTGGCTGGGGTGCCTGCAGCATCGTCAACGACATTCAATATCGGCGGCAGTCTTTTTATTGGCATGGAATGCGGGGAATGATGTGCTCGACGATGGACAATATTCATGGCAAACGTATGCCAATATGGCACTACTTGCAGGAGCTGTAGTCGCTTTTGCCATCGCACCTCCAGCAGGCATAGCATACTGGATAACAGCAGGAACATTATGAGGTATATGCCCGCAAAAGAGTTGGAGAGTCTAAGGCTTGTGAGGAACGTCTTAGGTGTATGTCTTATAGCTTTAACCTTAATCTCGCTAACAAATTTTTTATTCGAGATAACAGGAAAACTTTTAATTCCAATGAAATCTTACCAAATATTACCAGTTCTTAGTGCTTTACTAATAGTATTTATTATAGTTAATAAGTTAGTAACTAAGTAAATGCAGATTACAATCTCCCTACTAACTTTATCTGCAGCTATATACGTTATGGGAATTATCGTAGGTTTTAGCGTATTCAACGATGTTCACACATTTCCGACTGCACAAGTGAAAACGAGTAATAATCATTTGCCTCTTTCCTATGAGAATCTTAGTAACGAATTTGAGGGCAATCCTAATTTTAATGGTAGGATTTGGTGTTGCAACTACTATTAATTTGATATTCAACGGAATGACTCTGACTTTTCTATATATTGAGGGTCTTAGAAAAAGTATGCACTTTGGAGACTTTCTACTTCTAATCCTCCCTCACGCCATACTCGAAATCCCCGCCATCATAATTGCTGGAGCTGCCGGTTTCAAAATTCCATACGAAATTGTCAGGTATTTGGTAGGCAGAAAAGAGCAATCTCTAACAAAAGAAGATATCGAGGGATATCTAATCTTGGCTTTAATCTCCATCATCCTGATAGTAATCGCAGCTTGGATTGAAGCTAACGTAACTCTGGAGATAGCGAAAGCAATGATAAATAAGACAGAAGGCACTTGAAAAATATCGTTTTGCTCAGGACGTAGGCACTAAGATACTCCGGACTTCAGGTTTAAGGTTAGCTCCCTAATATCCTCAACCGCATTTCCACCTTTCTCGTTAATGATACGGATAAATGCACTTCCCACGACAACGCCATCTGCCCCCGCTTCGATTAACTGCCTTACATGATCCGCCCTCGAAACACCGAATCCAACTGCTACAGGTTTCTTACATACGTTCTTGACCCTTTTCAAAGCTTCAAATGCTAATGGGGAAATCTCTCTCCTCTCTCCTGTAACACCGTAGGTTGAGACAAGATAGATGAAGGCCGATAGCTCATCAATTGCCCTCAACCTCTCCTCGCTTGTGTTGGGTGCAGCCAAAAACACGTTTTTCATTCCCACATCGTTGCAAGTCTCAACCAACTCTTCAGCCTCATCGTAGGGCAAATCAACGACGAGCAGCGCATCAGCACCACTTTCATATGCTTTCTCCACGAACCCTTTAACGCCCCTCCTGTAAATCGGGTTGTAGTAGCTCATTATCACCAGCGGTTTTTCACACTCCTTCCTGAAACCTCTGGCAATCTCAAAAACCTGCTCAACTCTAAAATTTCTCAGTGCCCTTACGTAGGATTCCTGAATCGTCTTCCCGTCTGCAACTGGATCGCTGAAGGGCACCCCAAGCTCTATGACATCAGCTCCAGCTTCAGCCGATGTGAGCATGAATTCCACAGTTTTCTCTACTGAGGGATAGCTTGCAGTGAAGAAAACGATTAGTGACCTGTCAATCATGCTATCCTCTCCATCACGATTCCCATGTCTTTATCTCCCCTTCCCGAAAGATTTACTACTATCACATCATCCCTGTCCATTTCCTCTGCCATCTTGATTGCATAGGCTACTGCATGTGCAGATTCAAGAGCGGGAATTATTCCTTCGAGCTTTGAAAGCGTCATGAAGGCATCCAGAGCCTCATCATCCTTTACTGCGACGTATTCACACCTCTCAACCTCTTTCAGGTAGGCATGCTCAGGCCCCACTCCCGGATAGTCCAACCCGGCGGAAATGCTGTGGGTGTCGAGCATCATGCCATTTTCGTTGTGCAGAAAGTAGGACAGCATCCCATGCAGAACCCCCTTACTTCCAGCCGTTAGTGAGGCAGAATGCTTTCCCGTCTCTATGCCCTTGCCTGCAGCCTCAACACCTATGAGCCTCACGTCCTCATCCCTCAAAAAAGGGTAAAAGATGCCCATCGCATTACTCCCCCCACCAACGCACGCGACTATCACATCAGGCAACCTGCCCTCAGCCCCTATTATCTGCTTTTTTGCCTCAACACCAATCACAGACTGGAAGTCTCTCACAATAGTGGGGAATGGATGTGGCCCAACAACCGAGCCTATCAGGTAGTGGGTGTACTCAAAGCTCTCAACCCAATCCCTTAACGCCTCGTTTATAGCGTCCTTCAGAGTCATGCTACCGCTCTCAACTGCAGTAACCCTCGCTCCCAGCAGTCGCATCCTGAATACGTTCATCTTCTGCCTCTCGTAGTCCTCAGCACCCATGTAAATCTCCGCCTCAAGCCCAAGCAACGCTGCTGCCATAGCAGTTGCAACCCCATGCTGCCCCGCACCAGTTTCAGCTATAATCCTCGTTTTTCCCATAAACTTCGCCAGAAGAGCTTGGCCAATTGTGTTGTTTATCTTGTGCGCTCCGCCATGAAGCAAATCCTCTCTCTTCAGGTAAATTTTCGCCCCCACCTCTCTGCTCAGATTTCTGGCGAAATACAGGGGGGTGGGTCTGCCAGCGTAATTTTTGAGGTAATAGTCAAGCTCCTCCTTAAACCTGTCATCATCCTTCAGCTCCTCATACGCTCTCTCAAGCTCCTCAAGAGGAGGAATGAGAACTTCAGGAACGTATCTTCCACCAAACTCACCGAACTTCATTTTTTGCCCTCCTAACAAACTCTTTAACCAGGATTTCCGACTTGACACCATTCCTCTCCACACCAGACGACACGTCAACACCAATTGGCCTTACTTGCCTTATCGCCTCTTCAACGTTCTCAGGATTGAGTCCACCAGCAAGAAAAACCCCATATCTTTTCGAAATCTCCCTGCTCACTCTCCAGTCATGAACCACTCCACTCCCACATCCGGAGTCAAGAAGAATGAAATGGGGAGAGTAAGCTTCAATCATTCGAATTATCCTCTCTGGGCTATCATTAACGATAAAGGCCTTCATGGTTTTAACGATCTCCTTCAATCTCTCAAAATCCTCCAGATTCATAGAGGAGTGAACCTGCACCAAATCGCACTCTACCTTTGAAACTATCTCAAGCCAGTCTTCAAGGCTTGTTGCAGTGGATACAGTGAAAACGGGTATTGAGGCAGAATTCACTATTTCTCGTGCCCTCTCAAGGTCAACACACCTCTTTGAATCGCACTTAACTACAACTCCCGTTGCGTCAGCATACCTCTCAACAACCTCAAGCTCATCCAAATTCTTAACACCGCAAACCTTAACGATCATGGCAAATCTCCACGAAGTTTCTAATTATTCTCAAGCCATCTTCAGTTAGCACACTTTCAGGGTGGAACTGAACTCCGTAGATGTCTTCCCTTCTCAATCCCATAACTATCCCATCCTCGCTCACCGCCGTGATCTCAAAGCCATTTGGAGGTCTCAGAACTGCAAGGGAGTGATATCTGCCAGCCCTCAGCGGATTTCTTACCCCTTTGAATATTCCATCGGAGTTATGCCTGATTATGGAGCTTTTTCCATGAACAGGCTTGACCTTTCCCACTTTCCCGCCAAAAACCTCTGCTATCATCTGATGACCCAGACAAACTCCGAGAACTGGCACGCTGTAGTCAAAAACAAACTCAAGGCTCTTGTCAGGCTTTCCGGGACCGGGAGAGATAACGATCCCATCAAAGTTAATATTGTCAATTTCTCTTGCATTTTCTCTGTCAAAAACCTTAACCCTGTCGAACATTGAAATGTATTCAACGAGATTGTATACGAAGGAGTCCTTACAGTCTATAACAACTATCATAATCCCACCGCCTTCAAAACTCTTGCAATCTTGTTTTCAGTCTCCAAAAACTCCTTCTCCGGTATGGAGTCGGCAACTATCCCTGCTCCCGCTCTGACCCTGCATTTTCCATCGTACTCAACCATCCTGATCGCAATCGCCAGATCAGAGACATTTTCAGAAAAATATCCCACTGCCCCCGCATATACGCCTCTCCTATCCCTTTCAATCTCGTCTATCAGCTCTATGGCTCTCAGTTTCGGTGCTCCTGTGACAGTGCCAGCTGGAAAAGCTGCTTTCATCGCATCAAAGTGTGTTAGTCCAGCCTTAAGTTCCCCTACGACTTCGCTCTCGATGTGGAGCACATTCGGGTAGTTTACAACTTCCATGAACTTCGAAACTCTTACGCTGCCCGCCCTGCACACCTTCCTGACATCATTCCTTGCAAGGTCAACGAGCATGATGTGCTCTGCTCTCTCCTTTTCATCGTTAAGAAGCCTTTTTGCGATTTCCTCTTCTCTCCCCTCAATCCTCCTGGCGGTTCCGGCAATTGGATTGATTATGAAGTGATTACCCTCAACTCTTCCCATTGTTTCCGGACTCGAACCTATCAAGGCCTTATCGAACTCAAGCAGGAACATGTAGGGACTCGGATTAGTTTTTCTTAAATTTAGGTAAATCTGGAATGGGTTTAGGTCAGTTCTTACAACATACTCTCTGGAAAGAACTATCTGGTAAATCTCCCCTTCAAAAATCTGCTCCTTTCCCTTTTCTACCATCTTTAAGAACTCCTCCTCGCTTCCAGCCCTCAAAACCTCCGCCTCAGCCTCTCCCCCCTCAACCCCGATTCTCTTTGCCCTCTCAACAATTCTGTCAGCATTTTCAACATTAACGCTGAAGAGCTTACGCAGATAGTGGTCGTAGACGAAGTAGCCATCGTAGCAGCCGAAAAATGACGGGTCCTCCACTTTTTTGCCGATGTAGTTATTCACGGCTTCATAGGCAACATAGCCGACGAGCAAACCCTTCACGTGAATCCCCTTCAGCGCCTCAAAAGGATCGGAGACTTTAGAAACAACTTCTCTGTCAACCTTCGTCCTTTTCCCGATTTCAACTGTATAAAGGGGGTTGAAGGAGATGTAGGTGTATCTCGCCTTTCCACTCTTCTCTGCCGATTCGAGGATGAACGGATAGCTTTCATCCCTTATTGCAGCATATAATTTCACCGGCTCGACGTAGTCATGCTTTTGCATGCAACTTCCTCCAGTTTCCTTGCGAACTCCCCCGCCTCCAACTTTTCCTCGAAAATCTCCACATTTTCCTTCAAATCTTCGTGACCAAGGGCGTAGAGTGCTGCAGCAAAATTGATGGCTATGAATGTCCTGTCCTCATCAAGTCCTTTTCCATTAAAGACGGCTTTAATCCTCTCTGCTGACTCCTTGCTGTCATCGCATGTAACTATGTTGGCCCTACCAACCCCAAAGTCCTCCGGGACTAAAGTCAGCATCTCAACATCTCCATTTACAATGGCAACTCTCGTCTCATCCTTTGGACTTACCTCATCTAAGCCCCTTCCATGGACAACAACAGCTTTCCTCCCCAGAAGGGAGATTGCATTAGCGATGTCTTCCAGCAAACGCTCACTTGCAACACCAACAATCTGAGCAATAGGATTAGCAGGATTTGTTAGCGGTCCAGTAACGTTGAATATGGTCTTGATTCCTAATTTTCTCCTCACCCCTACAACCTTTGCAAAGCTGCTGTGGTAGAGCGGGGCAAAGAGGAATGCAAAACCAGTTTCATCAACCATCATCCGTGCCTTTTCCGCATCCATCTCTATGTTTATTCCGAGAGCCTCAAGGACATCTGCGGAACCACTCTTAGAGCTCATCGCCCTGTTTCCATGCTTGGCGACCGGGTGGATGGTTGATAATGCCAGTGCAACGGCCGTGCTCACGTTTATAGTTCTCGAATTATCGCCTCCAGTTCCGCAAGTATCTACAACCCTTCCGAGGTTTACCTTAGACCTCTCAGTTATCCCTCTTGCGAAGCCCGCTATAACCTCAAAATCGTAACCTCTTGCCTCTAATGCAGCAAGGATGGCTGCAATCTCAACTTCATCAAGATTTGCCAGTTCTTTTGCCAGACTGTAGGCTTTATCAAAATCAAGCCCTCTCAAAACATCCTTGATCATCCTCTCGCCTCCACAAAAGCTCTAACAAAGCTCTCTGTGTCTTCTGCCATCATGAAGGCAGTTCCTATAAGAGCAGCATCAACATACTTCAGAACGAAAGTTAGGTCCTCAACAGTAGCAATCCCGCTTCCGCTTATCTTGTAACCCTCGATCTTACCCGCAATTCCCGCCGTAACGCTCGTATTACCTCCGTCCTTCTCCATCTGATCTATATCTCTGTTGTTTATCAATACAACTCTCGCATTTTTAACGTAAACCAAATCCTCCGGGCGATGAACTTCCACAATCGGTTCGATGCCGTGTTCAAAGCACGAATCCACAAATTCAGCTGTTTTATCCTTTAGATGTCGTGCGATGAGGAGAAGGGCAGAGACACCAGCATCTGCACTTCTCTCCACCTCTAAAATATCTCTGATGAAGTCTTTTCTCAGAACTGGAAGTTCTGTAAGTTCTGTTATTTTTCTAAGCGTCTCAAAATCGCCTTTAAACTCCTTTGCCGTTATATATGAGATGGCAGCCGCACCAGCCCTTTCGTAGGCGTTCAGGATGTCCTCAACTCTCCTTCCCTTTAAAAGGTCTCCATGAATCGGCGAGTATGGCTTTATCTCCGCAATTATTGCGTTCTTGCTCTCTCTGCTTACACCCTTTAAGCTTTCAACAAACCCAAAGTACATCACCTGTTCTTCCCATAAGGGTTTAGTCCCGGTTTGTGTATTTAAGTTTTTTGCTAAACAGAGTCAAACTTTTTTAAAATTTATATAGTCCTTCTTTTCCACCAATTTTGGTGATACTATGGTGGGCGAAATCAGGGAGATTACTCAGACTTTTGAGAGGATAAGCGCCCACTCACACATTCGCGGTTTGGGATTAGATGAAAATTTGAAAGCTAA
>Ga0209426_1001408_pt1 | contig 14736 bp, 10 predicted proteins | sample Deesub1362B_J571_FD_187697 | JGI IMG/M metagenome (GOLD analysis project Ga0209426, IMG submission 187697) | Deep oceanic, basalt-hosted subsurface ecosystem from Juan de Fuca Ridge flank, Pacific Ocean, CORK Borehole 1362B_J2.571 (SPAdes)... ...
AATGGGACGGGTAAGCAGAAGGTCGCCCAGCGTGCCCGGGTGGAACACAAAAAGCTTCATGTGATTTCTTCATCCTCTTCCAGCAAACCCGGAGGAAAATAAAAATATCGATCCAGCAGGCGCACATACTGGCTCCATCTTTTCTCCGGTGCGCCTTCGGCTGCCACAATTCGAAGGTAAGCATCCACCATCGCATCCAGCTGATCGGCGTAATGAAGAAGAAAGGCTTCCAGCGTCATCGGAACAACGGGAGAGCCCCGGGAAAGTTCGCCATGATGGCTGAGTATCAGATGAGCCAGCTGCTGCTGGACCGCTTCTGGAATTTCCTCCCTCCCCCGAAGGTAATGCTGAACCCTTTCCATGCCCAGGGCGATATGACCGATCAGCCTTCCGCTATCGGTATATTCAAAAAATCCACGGTCAAAGCGGTAGGCTTCCACTTTGCCTACATCGTGAAGCAGGGCTCCGGCGATCAGCAAATCGCGCTGGACGGCGCTGAAATGGCCGGCCAGCTGCTCGCAAATAGCTGCTACCGAAACCGTGTGCTCAATCAGCCCCCCCAATCGTGCATGGTGCCACAGCCTGCCTCCGGGCGCTTTGCTGAATGCCAAAAAGAACTCCCGGCAAAAAACATCCTGGAGGAGGCCGCGGAGAGAGGCCGTTTCCACCGAGTCTACATAGCCGAAAAACTGTTTCTCAAGATCCGCAACCGATTTATTCGGGGGAGGGAGGAACTGATCGAGGCTCACATTGTCTTCCGGACGCGCCTTCCGGTATCGTTCAATCATCAGCGAGGGACGGTTGTTGTAGAGGGAGACCCTTGCCTGCACCTTTACAATATCGCCAACCTTCAACGCTTTTGCGCCGCTTTGCGGCTCATCCCACAGGGTTCCAAAAATCCGGCCTTCGCGGTTCCCAAGCTCCAGGTGCAGATACTCGGCGTCCCCATCGCAGGTGTGACGCAGTTCCACCTTCCGCACCACAAAAAAGTCTACTACGGTCTTTCCGGCGGGAAGCTGTTTCAGTGGCGCTTTCATGGTGCCGGCAAATTTGATTCTGGTACCAGCCACAGCAGGTCATAATCGGACCGTACAACTTTCATGGTGTCCGTATCCAGCGGAATGGTAAGCCCATTAAGCCACAGGTCCACCTGATCCCGGTAATGGCGGCTGAGAGGATGCCCCACCTGGCCCGGAGGATTGACCACTGCGGCCCGTCCCGGCCGCGCGAGGTCCACAATCATCCGCATGGAAGGCCCGATTATGCAATCGTACGGCTCCAGGAAAGAATAGCTGCCGTTGTTAATGGTTGTATGGCTCCCTCCCATGGGAAACGGCCCCACATCAAAAATTCTCCCCACCATGGGCTGATCGCCCATTACGTGTTTGAAGGTAACCCGGTGCAGCCGGTCCCAACGCCACCGGATCATGTCGGAACCAAACCGGTCAGAAAGCTCCTCCATAGCTTCTACAAGGCTTTTTTGTATTATCTCCGTGCCGCTTTCCTTTTTTTCCGGCGTGTTTTGATCGTCAAACCAGTGAAAAAGCTGCTGTTCGTAAAGTCGGCGGAGAAAGCGGTACGCCAGTCCTGGCACCCTGAGGTACTCCTCATAGGCTTTCTGTCCCAGATCATCCGCGAGGATGTTTTTCAGGAACTTGCCAACAAACACCTGAAAGATGCTTGCGGCGACACTCTCTCCCCGCAGCTGATAATCCCATCCGCGGAGAAAACGGTACACCTCCCGGAACCGATCATCCTCTTTGGCCATCTGCTCGCACACGGGGAGAACTCGAGGAACGAGAAAGGCCGCAAAGGGTGAATAGACGTCCATCTGCAAAGTCCGTATCTCCTCCACCGAAAATGTGCTGTCTGCAGCCAATACCTCTACAATCCGGGAGATCCGCGATGGCGGTTCCCAGAGATACGAAATAGAATAGGGATAATTGGGACCAGTGACACGGTTGTTGGCTGTGGCGATGAAACCCTCGGGGGGATTTACCATATGCGGCATTTCTTCGAAAGGTACAAAACCGGTCCAGTTGCGGGTTCCGGGAGCCACAAACATCCCGGAAAAGCCGGAACGGATCGGAACAGCTCCTGCAGCCCAGTAAGCGATGGTACCGGTTGTGTCGGCATAAACGATATTCTGCCCCGGAACGCGGAAAGTACGGATGGCATCGCGGAACTCATCCCAGCTGGAAGCCCGATTCATTTTTAGCAGAGCCTGCAATTCATCCGAAAAACTCTGACCAATCCACCGCACGGCAATTTGGGTGCGCGCTTTTTCGGCCCGCGGATGCACCGCATTGATGACCGGACCATGTTCAGAAATCAGCACGGTAACCGAGTCATCCTTCCCTCCGCGTACTGGAATCCGCTCCTTCACTCTCACGAACGGTTCCCACCCGCCAGCTGAGCGGTACACCGATGAGTCGGCCGGCTGAACCTCCAGCGCAAAGAAATCCACATCGTCCGTCATCAAGTTGGTAAACCCCCAGGCTAAAGCCGGGTTGAAGCCGATGACCACGGCGGGACTCCCTGGAAGAGTAAAACCGGCAACGTTCAGGCCGGGCGCCACCAGATGAACCAGGTACCAGCGAGAAGGATTGGTCAGGGCCAGATGCGGGTCATTCGCCAACAGCGGCTTGCCGGAGCGCGATTTCCGGCCAGAAATTACCCAGTTATTGCTGCCCACGGCCCGGAGAGGTCCGCCAAGCAGCCGCTCCAGCTGGTTGGCTGCCAGAAGCCACTGGCGGGCGACCGGTGCCACATCCGAAGAAACAATGGTGGGCCATTCTGTGGGCCAGTATCCTCCAATCAGTTCCAGAACACGCTTCATCCCGATGGAATCGGCCATTTGCGTCGCCCACAGTTCAATATACCAGGCAAAAGAAAGCTCCCACCCCATCAGCCTGGAAAAGCCCACACAATCCTCCGGATCCCAGAGACCGGGTTCTGTCTGCAGAAGGGAAAATTCTACGGGATAACGGCCGCGGTTTGTTTCGATGAATGCATTGATACCACGAACATAAGCCCGTGCTGCCGCCTGGGCTTCCGGTGACAGGCGAGGGAAAATCTCGCCCGCAATCCGTTTGATACCCAGCGTTAGCAGAAGGCGGTCCACCGCAAGGGTTGTATCCCCAAAAATTTGGGAAAGTCGTCCGTTCACAGCGCGGCGAACCAGCTCCAGCTGCCAGAGCCGGTCCTGAGCAATGGCCCACCCCAGCCCAAAACGAACATCCTCGTCCGTTTCAGCGAAGATATGAGGAACCCCGTACTCGTCGCGGTAAATGCGCACAGGTTTGTGGATTCCCTTTACAATTACTTCCCCCTTCGTTTTCGGCAGTGACTTCCGAAATGAAAGATAACTTCCGATAAACGCTGCCACAATCAGGGCCAGCAAAACCAGCGCGGTAACTCCAATAATTTTTTTCATCTTTCGCTCCGGTTTTTCACCTTGCTTTCCGCCTTACCGGCAAAGCTCTACGCCTGAAGGAATTCTTCGCCCCCTGATGCGTAACCCATATGCACATCAGCAGCCGTCCGAATATGCAGCTCCCCTCAAAAACCCCCGTCATATCCGCAGGAAATTGATTGTTTCAAACTGCGTTTTCAAACACTCTGCAGAAGAAAGGGAACCGCCGTCTCTATTTTTTCTTCCGTTTTCTCTCTTTAGGAGATTTCAGGCGGGAACGGTCGGTTTTGGGCTTGCCGGGCGCGTGTTTGCGTTTCCTCTCCTTTGCCTGAAGCGAATCCTGTCCCGCGGCCTGCTTGCGCATCTGGATTCCCGGTCCGGCTGGCGCTGGAACGGTATTTGGTGCGTAGCCATCAATCCCTCTCCGCGTATTCAGGCGCCGCGGATCGATCGGGAGCGGAGTTTCCGTCTCACTCTTTTCTGCCCCCGAAAGTGAGTAGTACACATCATCAAGCCACCATGGGTAGGTGTAGTAGAAGTTCCAGTCCTCAAAACGCTCCGGATAATACGGGACTTCCCCAGGGTTCCGGTAGGAAAACAGGCCGAATCCTTGATGGCAGGAATTGCACGCATCGCGGTGGGTAATCTCCGACGGCAAATATTTCTCACGCTCAACCGGAGGATGCCGCAGCACAGTATAGCACCCAGCGGACATCACGGAGACGAGCAAGAGAAAAATTGCAAACTTTACGGGTACGAACCGCCACCCGGTTCCCGCCGATGAAAGATTACCATACCTCATTTGCTTGATCCGCCTGGACCGTCCCATTTAAAAATGCTCCAGATAGGAAATGATGATTTCGCGGTTCGAATACGGGATATTCTCTTTATTTTGCAAAATATTTTTGATCTGAAACTGGAGGCTCAGCCGCCTGGCAAAGAGCCAGCGGATTCCCACATTCAAATAGCCCCGTCCTCTTCCAACGGAAGCAATATCGTTATCGTTCAAGGCGAAATCGTATTCAGCAACCAGATTCAGCTCCGGATTGAGGCTTTTGATGATCCCTCCGAAGAAATTGAGGTCTGCATCACCGTCTTCCTTTTCCAAGGAGTAATTGATGCCGCCGTGGAAGCTCAGATCACCCAAAAAAGCATAATTTTTTGAGGCCACCGCGTAAAAGCCTCTACTTTTCACCGTGTAACGCTTTTGTGGCTTCAAATAGGGCCCATATCCCTGCGAGTTAAACCCAATGGCAATGGCAGGAAGGGCAAACGTTTCATCCACGATCCGCAGGCGGAACTGCAGGCCGGGCTCCGGATTCCAGTTGATCCTGCCTTCACCGATGATGTTTTCGCCCCCAAAACTGACCCCCAGAAAAAAGCGGTCTGACAGTCCGATCTGCAGCTCCCCCAACACCCCACCGTATGGATAAAGCCGCAGGGAACTGACATAACTGCCCCGGTCCATGGTTCCGGCCGTGGGAAGATCGACGAGCCGGAGCATTTCCAGACGGGCTTCCTGCGCCCGCGGCACCGTTACGAAACACAGGATTGCAAAGGCGGCAAAAAGGCTGTTCTTGAAGATTCTCAAAGTTTCCATTTTCATCCCCATAACTCCAATTCAACCCGGAATCTTCGAAAATCAAAGGGCCGCACCAATGCCAATTTAAGCGAAATTCCCAATTTTTCAACCCTTTTCACGGAATCACTGTTCCACTTTTCTAATTATGAACGTTTCGCTTCGCCGGGCAGTCTCTCCGGAGATCAGATCTTCCACCTGCACAATTAGCCGGTATCTCCCTTCATCCATACCCTGCAGGCGGAGGATCTGGTAATGGTTCTGGCTGGGTCCGCGTCCCCGGTACTCATAGGAACTAACCACTTCCATCGTCTGCGGCTGGAAATGCAGCAGGCGTGAAAGCAGATTCCTGAGATTTTTCTTCGCCGAATCGCGGCGCAGCACAAAAGAGATCCGGTAACGGGAATTTCCCGCCGCATTCACGCTCAGGCCATAAATCTCAAAATAGAGGTGAAGATCCTGACCGGACCGAAACGTCTTTTCGAAATTGGGATAGACCCGGATCCGGCGGCGGGATACCCGGGTCAGGTCGGTGCGCAGCCGGATCGCGTTGGCCAAGATGAGATCACTCAACACCGGGCCGGAAACGGTCTCATCCTCAACCGTAAGGGTATCCAGAAAGCGGCCGGCGTGCTTTCCTTGCGGGTCAAAATATTCCAGGGCCAGAATATGACTACCTGCATTCAGGGCCACTGAATCCACATCCAGAAAATAATCTTTCCCGTAGGGCTGGCCAAGGTATGCCTCCAGAAGTACACTTCTTCGACGCTCAAATACCGGAGTCCAGGTGCTATCGAATACAAAGACCCCCTTTTCAAGGCGGGCCGTTACCCGGTTTTCATTCCGAAAAAAGAGCCGGTTCACCGCGCCCACCGGAATGCCGGTATAGAAATAATAGACCCATCCCCTTTCTGGCGAAAAGAAACGGCGAAGAACAACGGGAAGGGTAAAATATCCTCCACCAAGATCCGGGATGTAAAACTCCGGAAGTTCCCGGACCAAACGCCGGTAAATGTCCAGATAGTCATCGTAAGGGCCTTCGCCCCACTGGAATCTATATTCTCCCGAAAGAAATCGATCCTCAAACACAAACTGAAACCCGGGGTATTCCCAAATTTCTTTGCTTGGGACCAGTGGATTCCCCACATCCAATCCCGCCTGCAGAGAGGCCCGGGTTTTGTAACGTTTCAGTGGATTGCCATACCGGACATAGACTTTTCCGCGATCCGTGTCCCATCCATGAAGTTTTTCTCGCGGATTTCCAAAACGAAGATCAACATAGGCAATCCGGGCCAGGTGTTCCAGAAGGCGCTCGTTGTAATTCGTCAAGAAAAGGGGATCTCTCTGGCGCCAGAAAATTTCGCCGTCCGCATCGCACGTATCCCGTGAAGGCAAGGCTTCCGAAGCGGAAAAAAGGCGGGACAGGGAAAGAAGCTTGGATCGCTTTTCAGCAGGAAGGTGGCCCAACGCACGGTCAAAAAAATACTGTGCTTTTTGGAACTCCCGCAAACGTACAGAAGCCAGCCCCAGATAAAAATTGGTTTTCACTTCATCAGGATTTTTCTTCCAGATGCCCTTCAACACCGAAACCATATCGTGCCATTGCCGCTTCTCGCAATAGAGCAGAGCCAAGCGGAATGCGGCGGCTTGCAGGGACGGTTCATACTCGAGGGCTTTCCGGTAATGATAAACCGCCTTTTTCCAGGCCTGATGGGCGAATTCGTCAAAATAGATGACTGCACCTGAGGTGTCGCCGTCTCTCATGCCGGAAAAATGAAAAAAATCCTGCTCGGCAATCCGACCGAGAAGGAGATGTGCTTCCGCAGATGTGCTGTCCATTTCCAGAACTTTTTCGGCTTCGCTTTTGGCTGAAAGAAAAAGCCTGCGCTGGAAGTCCAGCTTTGCCAGTTCAATCCGGTAGCGGGTATTCCCGGGATTGTAAGCTACCGCCTTTTGCAGGTACCTGGCTGCGCGGATACGGTTCTGGACCCCTCCGCGCTGGAGGTACAGCATGGCCGCCTCAAAATAGGCTTCGCTTAAAGAATGGTAATAAAATGTGGCCTGGTCGTAATAACGGAGTGCCTGTTCAATGTTCCCTGAGTCGGCTGCAGCGCGTGCTTGCGAAAGGTAAAAATACCCCTGTTGTCTATCCCGGCCCCAAAATGCTGCACAGCCCGTTAGAAACGCCATTAAAAAGAAAAAGACATAGCGGAAGCGCCAGCACATGGCCTACTCCCTCCAGCACGTCAACAATATAGGCAATTTTCCCTGGGATATGCCAGTTCATTCTGGAGCAAGCCTGGCAGACAGACCTTCCCTTCCGCAATCCTTGGCACACACTCGGAAAAGAATTGAGCGGGCAATCTTGAGACGACAAACCAGGGACTCTTGGGCAAAATAAAAAAGCCCTGCCGTAGCAGGGCTTCCTCATCTCTGATGAAATCAAGTATCAGAACCGGAACGAACCAGAAATGAAATAGTGCATCACTTTGATGTCTTCGGTGTATGCTTCGGGGCCCACATATTTCCACCAGCCGCGAATTACCGCCACATCCAGGGTGAACTGGCGATCCAGCAAAAGGCCAACCCCCGCTGTAACAAACTGCTTATCGCTGTACCCAATTTGTCCTTTATATGGGCTCGGATCAATTACATATCCGGCCCGCAAACGAAGATTGAGCAGAGGAATTAACACTTCAGCGCCCATGCGATAGCGGATCACCGCCCGCAGATTCCTCCGGAAAAACCGGTTTTCGTTTTGCAGATTTCCCCCGGACGTGTATTTCATTTGTGTCCAGTCAATGAATGCAGCAGACCCGGCCAGCGTAATCAAGGGCAGCCGGAACGAAGCGCCCACATTAAACACGATCGGCCGCTGAATCCGGTATGTGTATTCTCCGGTGCGCGTTGTATCCCAATAGGTATTGTCATCGTAATCTTCGTAGGTGTAGGTTTCCCAGTTCTCCGTTCCCTTAAATGATACGGGAGTTTCTATGGCAACTCCCAGACGGATTCGGTTGAAGCGGTTGTAAAGCGCCGCCAAGGTGAGGTTGGCTCCGCTGATGCGAGTGGTGATATGATCCCGGTATACCCACGAAAACTGTTCCCAAATATCCAGCACGTCCTTCTCTACAAGATCCCAGGAGTAATCATAGGTTCCCGTCCAGAGATTGATGGACCCACCCAGATAGAGAAATTCGCTTACCTGAACAGAACCGCCAAAAGACCATTGCGCCATATCACCATCATCCAGCTGTTCCGCATTCTGCTGGACGGAATCTCCGGGGGTGGGCAAAAAGCCTTCGATATAAAAATTCCGGTGGAAGCTTCCCACTTTGTGATAGCCGATGGAAAACACCAAACTTCCGCGGTACGTTGGAATGGGGAAAACGAATCCCAGTGTCTGAAAACGGGTAGCACTGGTCTCACCGAGGGAACCGTTTCCGTAATAGATCGTCTCGTTCCTGTAACGGAGTGAAGATAGCGCTCCGGTAAGCTCCATCCGGCGTATTTGCCCCAACCCCGCCGGATTCCAGTAGGTGGCCGCGTAATCATCAGCCAGGCCCACAAATGCTCCGCCCATACCGATGGCGCGAACGCCAACTCCATGTTCATAGCCGAGAATCGGCAGCGGACTTTGAGCCCTTGAAGGAACAGCAAAGGAAAAAATCAATCCGATTGCCAGGAGAAAACCGGCCGTTTTTCTCATAGGATCTCCCTTTTTCTTAAACAGATTTCACTTCTTCTTCCGGGTTCTGGAAGAAGAGCCTGTTCTCGCGCGGGTCGCCGTACTATTGTTGGACGATGACCCCGTACTCCGCCGGATGACAGGAGCCGCCGAAGTCCCACTGCGCAAACGGGGCTTATAAATGCTCTGGCCACCGGCGGTTGCCGAACGACGCTTTCGGGAAACCCCTGGAGTATATGTTTTTTTGGTTCTCACCTTTCTTGAAGGTCTGTAGGAACGTGTAGCCTCCGCCTTTTTGAGACGGCGGCTGGCCGGTGCTTCATACCTCCGGCGCTCTACCGCTTTCCTTGTCCGCACAGTGGAGGTGGGTTCCCGATACCGTCGGCTTACTTTATGAATGCGGCTCTCGCTAACGGTGCGGACCTTCCGTACCCGTTCAACGGCAGTCCCTTTTCTCACCCTCTCACCCCGAACAGACAGCGCTTCGCCGCTTACAGGCTTCTTGCGAAGCCGCTCCACCCGGGAGACACTCGCCCCGCCAGCGGCAACTGTACGCATGTAAGGAGCATCCACCCCAGCTGTTTCCCGGTTAATTCCGCGCCGGAAAGCAAACGGACGGCGTTCACGGTTGGTTACAACAAAATACGCATCATACGGGTAGCCGTAATACCAGCCCCACCCCCAGTACGGGCTATAGAATCCACCATAATAATACCCCGCATAAAAACCGTAATAGCCGCTCCAAAAACTGGTGGGATACCAGAGAGGCCAGCGGTAGAAGTACCAGAGATCCCAGAAAAATGGATCATAATACCAGGGATCGATATAGCTGAAATAGACCCCAAATCCGTAAAACGGCGGCGTATAAAAGCCGTACCATCCGGGCGTCCAGCCGTAGAAGTTGTACTGGTAGATGGGGGCCTCCCGGCTTTCGTCCACAACCTCCGGTTCTTCACCGTATTCCGGCTCGTAATAGGGTTCTTCCAGTTTTTCTTCTGGCTCTACCGTGGAAATTTTTGTGCCGGTACGCAGCTGCGTATAACAGCCGGTAAAAAGGAAGGCAAACGCCAAAATTAAAATGACGCCGGCGGTTATCCATTGAATCCTTTTCATGGCCACCTCCTTTCAGTCGGCCTAAAATCGCGCGATTTCAGTTTTATATACATACGGCAGCCGTTTTTGTTCCAGGAATTTTTGCTCTCCCTGCCAAATTTGCCGGTAACCCACTCCCGGTACATCAACGGCGGATGCCCCCTCTGCAAAAGGAAAAAGCCAGAAAATCATCTGCAAAGGCTGTTTTTATCTATCCCGCAAATTCTTGCATTTCAGATATGCTGAAGCCTGCAGAAAAGCCTCTCAATCTTTACGGAGCCTGTTTTTCCTCCTGGGCTTTCTATGATCCACAGTGTTTTCGCCCTCTTCTGAAGTATCGGTTCTCTCCGGCTTACTTTCCACCCTTTTTACCAAGCAGAAAGAAAAGGAAGCGGTTCGGTTCTCCCAGAGAATAGAACCGCGAAGGTTTTTTGCTTACCGTCTTCCGGAAAGAAACGGAAACCGCAACCACCTGTCCCTCAACAAAATCCAGTCCGTAAAAAGGCCATGTGGGAATGCGGAGTTCTACAAAGTTCATGTTTTTCTGAGGCAGTGCTGCGGTTTCAATACATAGCTTTTTGGCCGCCTCACTATTCCACCGAGGCCATTCGGTGAAACTGGACGCATCGAACAGGCGGGCCGAGACGCCGGGGCTATTGCCAGCGGAAGAGACCAGGATCTGCCAGTTATCCCGCCCCAGAAACCATCCATCGCGTCGCCCGTCGATCATTATCTTTGCCTCCAGAGAATCGGAAAGGTGGAATGCAACGGCCAATCCAATGCCGTCCCAGGCCAAACCAAAAGCAGCATTCTTGTTCTCCACATGCACAGGAACAAACCAGGGCCACTCTCCTTTCTCCAGAACACCGTCAATGCGGACTTCTGCTTGATAAATGGTATCTGGAATGGCCACCAGCGGATTCAAATCCTCGGCATCACCCTTACCATCTCCATCCGTATCTGTACGGTCTGGTGCTGGCCAGATGGGTATCATCCAGCTTTCACCCTGTCCGTGGTGAACCCACAGGCTGCGGAGCAGTTCTTGGCCATCGTTCAGCCCATCTCCGTCGGTATCGGCCATTTTTGGCGAGCTCCCAAACCGCGATTCATCATACGGCAGGGACGGATCTTCATCCGGGATCCCATCGCCGTCTCTGTCATTGACCCACTCGATGCGGCCAACCCCAAGGTCTGTCCACCACTCTACCGGCACACGCTGCATCAGGTAGGCATTCCCGTCAAAATGCTCTCCAAACGGCCCCACATTGCAGAGCTTCGGAGCGAAATGGTTGAACCAGTACTCCGGGTAGCCGCGCAAAAGAAAAAGTTCGTCGATCTGATGGTTCACCTCATGCACAAACAGCCAGTTATTGCCTGATGGGTGACCGAAAGGGGGCATTTTCCACCATGATAGCCCAAAACGTCCATTGGCGCTGATCCCATTCGTAAAAGCCCCTCCCTTTCCGACAAAGCGCCACTCCCCTGATTCCGTGTCTACCGTTTGAACAGCGGCAATCAAAACAATAATGGGAAAATGATCGGCACGAAGCCCCATCGCTTCCAGAAGGGAATCCAGGTGCGCAATCCGCGGCGGATAATACCACTCGCGGCCAAATAGATCATGTTCCCGGAAAGGCTTTTCCACTGGCAAAAACGTAAGATCCAGAGACAGGCGGCAATGGCTGTGGATAAAAAGAAACCGGGCGGCCTCTTCTAACTCTTCACGAACTTTACGGATATGCCAGGTTGTCATCCCCGGCGCGTCGGATGGCCGGAGAGAATCCGGCACAACGCGAGTGAACAAAACAGCCAGAGTTGGAATACGCAATACCGCCATCTTACCTTCAGGTCCGGGAGCCTGGATAGTGAACCGCTTGCTCCAGAGCCGCTTCAGCCCAATGGCTTGCGTTACCGGAGCATAAGACAGATAGAAGTGATTACCAGAACCTCCACCGGGCAAACGCACAGAAATCCGGTGCATCCGTCCGGCCTTCTTTTCTTCCTTCTTTACCACGCGTTTCCCGCTTCCGGTCCATAAAACCAATTCTCCAAGGGCAGGCTCGGCACTTTTCCACCTAAGAACAAACCTCTTCCCGTTTTCCAGTCGCATCTCCGGCTCGGTCTGGACCAGCGCTGTATCCAGAACCAGGATGGATCCTCCTGTATAGTTCAGCACCCAAAGCTTTCCCCCTGCCAACTCTATCTGTGTCGGCCAAAAAGAAGGCAACATTTCCCCGGAGAACTTCTGCACCACGGCACCCTGTTTCGTTACCTTTATGATGCCATTCCGCGCGGAACAGTAAAAAAATTCACCGTCAAAGCAGATATCGCGGTAATCGGCATAGGGCAAACGGATGGAACCCTTCGGGATAAGGCGGTCCCTTGAGATTTCGATGAGAAAAACCTCCGCGTTTTCCCGGTCCAGCACGGTCACCGTATTGCCCCAGGATGCCAAAGCGGACGGTTTTCCTTTCCCCGCCAGGGAATGCGAAGCGACTTCGCGGAAGGCGCTGTCGAGTAAAATAAGCCGGTATGGATGGGCTTGAAGCACCAGAAACCGACCGCCGGGCTTTATCCTCTCAATATCCAGAAATGACTTTTTCCCTGAGCGACTGCCATATCGCTGCAGAAATTTGCCGGTGGAAGAAACAAGAAAAAGGTAAGGATATGGCTCTGTAAGTAAAACAATCCCCTCCGGCACAGCAAGTATGCGGTCTATCCGGTGATGCAACCATGGAAGCAACTCTTTTACTTCTACCCGGGAGAGAAAGCTTCCATCCAGAGCATAGCGGTATAGCGTATTCTCTGCCGACGAATAGACCTCTACGGTATCCCCACCACGGAACGTGAAAGATCTGGGCCAGTAGAGCCGATCCGCAGCCCCGGGATTGTCCCGTGTGACGCAAAATCTTGAAAAGGCCGTCCTGCCTCCAGACGACTGTAATCCGGCATAACCTGCCGGAAAGCGGAGAGGCAAAGGATCGGATACAGACCTCCCGTTCAGAAAAATCGTGTACTGCTGCTCTTTTTCCTGTACAATCACTGTCAGTGTATCCCACCCGGAGAGGACGAAAGACCCACGAAGGATGGTCTGGGGGATAAATTCTCCGTCTTCAAAATAGCCGGCAATAATTCGTTCGGTCCCATCCAGCCGTACCATATGGCAAAAAGAGGCATTCTCGGCACGGTGGCTTGAAAAAACCAGACCGGCTCCCGGCATTCCGCCCTGAATGGAAAAAACAGCGCTTATTTTCACACTGCCGGCCACAAAAACCGGAAACAGAGAGATGCAATCGTACTCGCCAGATCGTTCCACATACGAACCAGCCTCAACCAACCAATCTCCTTTGACAGGATTCATGAGGGGGGTCCCATCACTGCCAGTCGGAAGGGAGTCGAAGCGGACCGCAACAAGAGTTTCCTGAAAGGACAAAAACCCCAGGGCGTTGGAATGCACCATTAGAGTCCCAAACAGCGTGTACACGATCAGAAAAGAAAAGGAAATTTTGCCATTGCGCTTCATACCGGTACGCCTCCAGATGATCCAGCCGGCAAACCTCCGGTATTCACTGACCTCCCATCTTAATTTTCGGGTTACAGGGGATACGGGATGAACAGCTCCGCTTTACCCGCCTGCCTTTTCTTGCGCCAGCAACCCGTAATACTCGGGCCTGCGATCTTGAAATAAATGATTCCTTGATGTGATCTGCTTATCGCGGGCCTGGGAGGGGTCCACATCTACTGTATAAAAGCCCTCTCCCTCTGCTGGCGCTTGAAGCAGGACATTGCCCTTTGGACTGCTTACCTGGCTTTTCCCCGTAAAAGTGAGCGGCTGTTTTCCTCCCCGCGTCTCGGTTCCTATCCGGTTCGCCACGACTGCGAACACACGGTTCTCAATGCTCCGGACAACCATCGCGCTCTGACAGTAGGGAAGGACCAAGTTAGCCGGTAGGCAGAGAATGTCGGCACCTTGCAGAGCCAGAATCCGGGCTACTTCGGGGAAGATCCAATCAAAACAGATCATCACTCCGATGCGCGCCGGACCGATGTCCCAGACCCGAAGGGGAAGATTACCGGGGAGAAAGAATTCCTTTTCTTCGAAAAAAAGATGGAGCTTTCGGTACTTGCCAATATAGCCATGAGGGGTGACAACCACGGCCGTATTATAAATCTTTTCGTCATCTTTTTCAGCGAGCCCTGCTACCACCGCGCCGTTTATACGCCGGGCCAGCTTTACCAGATGGCGGGTTGTCGGGCCGCCGGGCACTTCCTCCGCAACTGAATACACCTCCTTCTGGTCTACAAACTGGTATCCTGTTGTGCATAATTCAGGCAGAACCAGCAGATCCACGGGTTCCGTAACGGCCGACTCGATCCTGCGCAGATTTGCCTCTCTATCGCCGAATACCGGCGCAAACTGGTAGATCCCTATCCGCATGGCTCCCTCACTCTTTCCATTCTGTCATCAGGTCGTAATCAAACTGATCGAAGTAGATATTTCCGCCCTGCCACTCCACTTCTCCCCGCTGAAAATCCACAGGGTCGGACCGAAAGTGAAACTTGACGGGATAAAGCTCCTGACTGTGGTCTGAATTGGCAATGTACCGGAATCCTTCCAGTCCCCCAAAGTAAAATGTGAGCAGTTCCTCTTTTTGCTTCTCGGAGAGGGTCTCGGTGTACTGCAAAACATACATCCCCATATAAGGCTCCACAGGGATCCAGCCATAAGGCGGGAGGTAGACCTCCGCCCAATCGTGAATCGTTTTTCCTCTGGGTAACAAGAGCCAACCCGATTGCCACCGGGCCGGGATACCGCAGTATCTGGCTAAAGTGATAAATAGCATGGCTGCCTGTCCGCAATCGCCCACCTTCCGCTCCAGCGTGTATTGGCTGAGGTTGGGGATGGTGCTGTATTCGGGCGCATAGCTGTAGCGGATGTTTTCGCTAATCCAGCGGTAGATC
>Ga0209426_1001409_pt1 | contig 14733 bp, 13 predicted proteins | sample Deesub1362B_J571_FD_187697 | JGI IMG/M metagenome (GOLD analysis project Ga0209426, IMG submission 187697) | Deep oceanic, basalt-hosted subsurface ecosystem from Juan de Fuca Ridge flank, Pacific Ocean, CORK Borehole 1362B_J2.571 (SPAdes)... ...
CCGGGCAATCTAGGGACGATCCTGCGCACGGCGCTGGCGGCCGGGGTGGATTGGGTTACGTTGGCTCCGGGCACGGTGGATCCGACCAATCCCAAAGTGGTGCGGGCGGGTGCGGGGGCCCACTTCTGGCTTCCGGTGGCCCGGATGGGATGGGAGGCGATCGGCCGGGCGGTCACCGGGTGCCGGGTCTACCTGGCCGCTGCGCGGGGGGAGCGACCGTACACGGAGATCGACTGGTCGGGCCGGATCGCGCTCGTCGTCGGCGGGGAGGCGGCCGGGGCGGGAGAGCGGGCCCGCGCTCTGGCGGAGACCACCGTCTTCATCCCAATGGCCCCCGGCGTCGAGTCGCTGAACGTGGCCGTCGCCACAGGGGTGTTGCTCTTCGAAGCCATGAGACAGAGAGGGATCTATGCTGGAAAAACTGCCGCGTCGCACGAAACTGATGTACGGAGCCGGTGACATCGGCTTCAGCCTCACATCGACCATCATCGGGGCCTACTTCCTGATCTTTATGACCGACGTCGTCGGCGTCGCGCCGGGCATCGCCGCCATCGCCATCTTCATCGGCAGAAGTTGGGATTACATCAACGACCCCATCTTCGGCTACCTCTCCGATCGGACCCGGAGCCGTTGGGGGAGGAGGCGACCCTACCTGCTCTTCGGCCCGCTGCCGTACGCGCTCGCCTTCACGATGCTCTGGTTCCGCCCGCCGTTCGAGAGCACGTTCCTGCTCGTCGCCTACTACGCGCTGGCCTACGTCCTCTACGACGCCGCAGCGACCGCCATCTATATGCCTTACTTCGCCCTCACCCCCGAACTGACGGAGGACTACGACGAGCGGACCAGCCTGACCACCTACCGGATGTTCTTCTCCATTTTCGGAAGCCTCCTCGCCTTCACGGTCCCCCTCCTCATCGTCGGCTCCTTCAACCCTGAGAACGCATCGCGGGTGCTGTTGATGGGGGGAGTCTTCGGGGTCATCAGCGCACTCCCCCTGTTCCTGGTCTTCTTCGGCACCCGGGAGCGGCGCGAGTTCATGGTCCAGGAACGGCCCGGCCTCCGCGAATCGATCCGCGCCGCCTTCAAGAACCGCCCCTTCGTCTTCGGACTGGTCATCTTCCTGCTCACCTGGGTGACGGTAGAGATCCTCCAGGCGACCATCCTCTTCTTCGTCAAATACGTCGTCCAGCGGGAGGCCCAGAACGACCTCATCATGGCGACCATCTTCGTCACCGCCCTGTTCGCGCTGCCGATCTGGGAGTGGGCCTCCAGGCGGTGGAACAAGCGGTGGGCCTACGTCGGCGGGATCTCCTTCTGGGCGGTGGTTCAGATCGTGATGATCACCCTCGGCCCCTCTTCACCGCTCAGCCTCCTACTCTTTATGTGCGTCCTGGCGGGCATCGGCGTCGCCGCCGCTCACGTGCTCCCCTGGTCGATCCTTCCGGACGCCATCGAGTGGGGGGAACTACAGACCGGTGAGCGGCACGAGGGGATGTTCTACAGCCTGGTCACGCTGATCCGCAAGGTGGCGACCTCGCTGGCGGTCCCGGCCGTGGGGCTGGTCCTTCAGTTCACCGGCTACGTGCCGAACGCCGCCCAACAGCCCCCCAGCGCGCTGCTGGGCATCCGCATCGTCATCGGTCCGATCCCCGCCCTCCTCCTCTGCGCAGGCATCCTCTTCGCCATCCTGTACCCCCTGGGGCGGGAGGAGTACGCACAACTCGTTCAGGAGTTGGAACGCAGGCGGGCTAACGCCCGCGGGGAGGCAGTATGAGCGGTATCACGATCCAACCGGTCCGTACCCGCCGCGAGCGTCGGCTTTTCCTCACCTTCCCCTGGCGCATCTATCGGGACGATCCGCTCTGGGTGCCTCCGCTCCTGCCGGAGCGGGCCCGGCGGATCGATCCCCGACGGGGAGTGTTCTTTCGCCGGGGGGAGGCGGAGTTCTTCATCGCCTGGCGGGACGGGGAGCCGGTGGGCACCATCTGCGCTGCGGAGGACCGGGCGACCAACGAGCGCAACGGGCGGCGGGATTGCATGATCGGCTTCTTCGAGTGCATAGACGACTACAGGGTGGCCGAGGCGATGTTTCAACACGCCGCTCGATGGGCTGCCCAAAGGGACCTCAACGCCCTCTACGGTCCCTTCAACCTGGATTACGAGGACAGTTACGGCGTGCTGATCGAGGGGCGGGACCGCCCCCCGGCGATCTTCTGCGGCCACACGCCCCCCTACTACCAGGGGTTCTTCGAGCGGTTCGGCTTCCAGCCCGCCCGAGGAGACAACCTGGCCTACGCCATCGAGTTGGACGACACCACCCCAGCAGCGCGGCGGCTCTTCCGGCTGGCGGACCGGGTCCGCGCGCGAGGGCGGTTCACCATCCGCGAGGCGGACATGGACCACTGGGACGAGGAGATCGACCGGATCCACTACCTTCTAAACGTCTCCCTCGCCCATCTGCCCGACCACATCGGCTGGCGGCGAGACGCGCTGGCGGCGATGCTGGAGCCCTTCCGCCAGATCGTCGACCCGGAACTGGTCCTTTTCGCCGAGGTGGATGGAAAGGCGGTGGGCTGGCTCCCCGGCATCCCCAACCTGAACGAGGTCTTCATCCACGTCGACGGCCTCCGCCACCCCTGGGACTACGTGAAACTCTGGTGGTACATGCGCCGTCAGCCGGAGTGCCTGGCGGTCAAGTCCGTCCTGGTGCTACCGGAGTACTGGGGCACAGGGGTCAGCGTGCTCCTCTTCGCCGAGATGGGACGCCGCGCCAAGGCGAAGGGGTACAAGTGGCTTGACCTCTCTCTCACGTCGGAGGACAACCCGAACACCCCCGTTCTGGCTGAGCGGATGGGGGCCCAGTTGTACAAGCGGTACCGGGTCTATCGGCTGGCCCTGTGATCGCCTCCTCGCAGGGGCAGCGAGGGGCTCGGTCGTCCCTTCGCGGCCGTCGCGTCGAGTTCCCGGCTCATCGTCCGCACCGCCTCTGTTCCCCTATCCCTCCCTCCCCCTCGCCAACTCCTGGCTCACCAGTTCCCGCCGCAGCACCTTGCCCACTATCGACTTGGGGAGCTCCTCACAACCTCTCCATCCTCAACAACAACATCCGGCAGTTCCCTCTCCACCTCCCGCAGGCGGGGGTACAGGTACGCGACCGCCGTCGTCAGCAGGAGCAGCCCCCCCAGGAGGATATAGAGCAGCCCGATGCCCCGGCCCACCCCGACCCCGATGACGCGGCCGACGCTGCCCGCCAGCAGCCCGCCCTCGGCCATCAGCGGTTCGAAGACCCGGTCGGCCAGGGGACCGGCCGCGAGGTACGCCAGCGGCAGGGAGGCCCAGGCGACCATCCGGCGGACGGCGAAGACCCGCCCCTGAACGTCGGGGGCGACCTTGCCCTGCCAGATCGCCTGGCTGCAGCCGTTGATCATCGGCAGGCTAAAGTAGGCGAGGAAGGCGGCGACGCCGAGGATCCAGGCGCGCGGCGGGAACCCGGCGGCGAACAGGACCGTTCCCAACAGCAGGTTGAATCCCAGGACCCCGTACACGCGTCGCTTCGGGCCGCCCCATATGCTCATCGCCAGGCTGCCGGTCAGGAAGCCGCCGCCCCCGACGGACAGGAGCAGGCCGAGGACGGCGGTGGTGGTGAAACTCAGCACCAGGGGGGTGAACAGCACCCCGACGATCCCCACGACGAAGTTCGCCGCAGCGAAGAAGAACAGCAGCCCGAGCAGCCCGGGCCGAGCCCGGATGTACGTCCAGCCGTAGGCGGCCTCGCGGAGGAGGGAGCCCTCCCCGGCCTTTCCCTCCTCCGTCGTCGGGGGACGGGGGATACGGACCATAGCGAGCGTAAAGACGGCGAACAGGAAGGTCGCGAAGTCGATCAGGATGACCCCCTGGATGCGGATGATCCCCATCAGCACGCCCGCCAGCGTCGGGGAGACGATCTGGGCGAGGGCCTGGCCCAGTTGCACCATCCCGCTGGCGCGGCCCAGGTGCTTTTGAGGCACGAGCAACGTGGTGGTGGCAGAGTAGGCGGGCCACTGGAAGGCGCTGAAGGCCGAACTGACCGCCATCGCGATGTAGATGTGCCAGACCTGGAGGCGGTTCAGGAGGAGCAGGACGGCCATGGCCAGGGTGCACAGGCCCGCGCCCACGTCGCTGAGGATCATCGCCCAGCGCCGATCCCACCGGTCCACCAGCGCGCCCGCGATGGGCGAGAACAGGATGCCCGGCAGCGCGGTGGAGAGCGAGATCAGCGCGAACTGGGTGACCGACCCCGTGCGCTGGTACACCCACACGCCCAGGGCAAAGCCGGTCAGTCCGGAGCCAACGAGAGAGACCAGTTGCCCGGCCCAGATGACGAGGAAGGTCCGGAAGCCCTGCGCCGTCGCCCGTCGGGAAGAGGTCAAAACGCCTGTCTCCATCAACGGACTCCTTATTTCACCACAGAGGCACGGAGAACACAGAGTTTCTCTCTGTTCTCCCAGGTTCCTCCGTGTCCTCTGTGCCTCCGTGGTGTTCCATCCATCCTGCCCTTTCAGAGCCTCCCGCAGGTTGCGAACCTGCGGGAGGCTCCTAGTACGCGATGCAACGCTCGGGGGAGAGGGCCACCGGTCCGGCCGCCACCACCGACAGTCGGGGGGCTGGCGTCCAGGGCCGCAGGGGGAAGGCGCGGACCAGGGGGCTTTCCCGGTCGACCTGCGCCATAGCCGTCGTGGCCCGATCCCGCCACCGCCAGCAGATGCTCTCCACCAGGTGGCGCGCGGCCCGGATCTGCCCGGGTGCATGCCACACCCTGGTGACGATCAGGCCCTTGGAGACCCCGTCCGGCGGGACCAGCCGCAACAGCCCGTTCAGGACCCGCAGGGAGGGGGACATGTTCTCGACGTGGAGCGTGCCCAGCCGATACCCCTCCTCCACTCCCGCCCCGGCCAGGATCTCCCCCGCCCCGTCGGTGAGGACCGGGTAGCGGCGGAAGGGTGTCTCGAAGGGAGAGGTGGTCAGCCATCGGGTCAGGGTGTCGGCGGTCTGGGGCTGGTAGAAGTTGTAGCCGGTGAAGTGGATGCGTCCGGTATCCGGGCTCTCCAACTGCAACCGACCGAAGGCCGGCCCGTCCTGCGGGACGAGCGGACGTAACCGGAAAGGCTCTCCCATTTCGACCTCCTCACGGTGCGCTGCGCACCACCAGCGGAAGGAAGACGCGATACCGCGCCACGGTGCCGCACCAGAAACCGGAACACAGAGTGTAGCCGCTGCTGACCATCCCACCGGTCAGCGGCTGACCGACGGTGCCTCGGAGCGTGTGGCCTGCACCGACCGCCTCCCCGCCGCCCCCTCCGATCACGTGCCAGGAGAGGTCGTAGTGGGCCGAGACCTGGGCCAGCGCGGGCACAGCCACCGCCAGCAGCAGGCAGACGACCAGGATGAGCACTCTCTTCTCCCTGCCTCTTGCCTCTTGCATCTTCCCTCCTCCCGGCCTACCGCTTGCTGACGGTGTCGTCATAGAAGTTTGCGATCCACATGTTCGCCCCGTCAAAGGCGATCGCCTCTGGTTCCTTCCCTACAGGAACGGTCGCCACGAGGGTGTGATCCACAACGCGGATGATGCTCACCGAGCCTCGGTCGCCGTAGGCGTTCTCGTTCACCACCCACATATTGGCCCCGTCGAAGGCCAGGGCTATGGGATCGGGGCCGACGGTGGGGGAGACGATGGTGGTCACCAGCGTGCCGTCGCTGGCCCGCACCACGCTGACGGTGTCGTCGTTGTAGTTCGCCACCCACATATTGGCTCCATCGAAGGCCAGACCCACGGGGTAACTCCCCACCGTGACGGTCATCACGTGCGCGCCGTCGCTGGCCCGCAGCACGCTGACCGTGTCGTCCTGCTTGTTCGTCACCCATATGTGCGTTCCGTCGAACGCGATGTCGCCCGGAGAGTCGCCCACGGTGCGCGTCATCACGACGCTGCCGTCGCTGAGCCGCAGAGCGTAGATCCGGTCGTAGCCGGGATCGGTGACCCACATATGCACCCCGTCGAAGGCGATGTGCCCGTTGAGGATACCCACCGTCGGTGTCATCACCTGGACGCCATCGCTGGCCCGCACGACGGTGATGTTCATAATGTTGAGGACCCACATATTGACCCCGTCGAAGGCGATGTCTTCCGGTTCTGTGTCGGTGGTGACGGTCATCACCTGCTCGCCGCTGTTGGCCCGCAGGACGCTCACGGTATCGTCCTCGTGGTTGACGACCCAGATGTTGGCGCCGTCGAAAGCGATGGCCTGGGGCTTCGCCCCCACGGTGAGGCTCATCGGCGTGCTGATGACCGGATACCACCGCAGCAGCGCCACCTGCATCGGGTTGGGGCCCCGGATGAGGGAGGGACCGAGGGTGGCGAAGGCGTGACCGTCGCCGCTTGCGGCGGCCAGGCCCACTCCGTGGGTGCTGGTGAAGTAGCCGCCCGCCCCGTCCCCCCGGTTCTCGCCCAGGACGGCGATCTGGCTTCCCTGGGCGTTGGCGTGCACGCCCACCCCGTGGGTGCTGGTGAAGAAAGCGGCCGTCCCATTGACGCTCACGCCGTGAATGCCGACGTCGTTGGTGCTGATGCCGGAGACGCCGAAGCCGTCGGTGCTCTCGCCCTGCACGCCGAAGGTGCCCCGGCCCAGCACGCCGATGCCGACCCCGCCGCTGCTGCCGCCGAAGAGGCCGATCCCCTCGGTGCTGGTGAAGTAGCCGCCGTATCCCGCCCCGACGTTCTCGCCGAAGACCCCCCGACCGCCGCCGTTGTTGCGGCCGTAGACCCCGGCCCATTCGTCGCTCACGTTCCACCCCACGGCTCCGTGCCAGCCGTCGCTGCGGCCGTAGATTCCGGCGCTGGCCCCGTTGTTCTCGCCGTAGATAGCCGGCCGCCAGGCCCACTGGCTGTAGTTGATCGCCGAGATGCCGTAGCCACCGCTGGTCGAACGGTCGCCGTTGACCACGTTCAGCGCCCCGACGTTCGCACGGCTGCCGCTGATGACCGCCCCCGGCCGCAGCGAGAGGGCGTAGGGGGCGGGCAGGATGGGCTGGCGGGGGGTCATCTCCGCCTCCCCCTGCAGCTGCACCCCCAGCCAGAGTTGCTGGCCGTTGAAGTGGGCGGGCCAGACCTCCAGATAGGCGGTGAAGAGGCCGTCGTCCAGGGTGACGCTCTGGGCCTGGGACCAGAGGGGCGACCCGCCGCTCGGCGTGGTGTACAGGCTGAACGTCATCACCTGCGTGCCGTTCACCGGGTTGCCGCCGCTGTCCAGAAGGCGGCCCTGGTAGGAGATGGTGTTGGAGAGGATGAGGGCCGGGGCCAGAGGAGCGGCCGGAGCACGCTCGCTGGGTCCGGCCAGGGCACCGGTGGCGACCAGCAGCAGGAGGGCCAGCGCCATCCCTCCTACAGCACCAGAAATGAGCAGAGGTCTTCTGTTCTTCATCTCTTCCCCCTTGGCTTGCCTGATAGCACTTCACCGATCATAGAACAAATCCTTGTCCTCCAACACACTCGTCATAACAGGCCTCCTTCTCCGGCAAGTTCCTCCACTTTCCCCTGCCCTTGTGCCGCTCCCTGCGGCGCGCGACGCTATGGGCGGACCACCTCCAGACCCTGCTCCTCCATTACGATATCCGGCACGTCCCACCCTTTTTGCTCCATCAGCCTAGCAAAGGCGCGACGGTAGAGCAGGGTTACCTCGACGCGGACCAACCCCTCCTCGGGAGCATCGAAGGTGTAAGTGCTGACATCGGTGGCAAAGGGGGCCAGCCGGTTGTCGCTCAGCACGCGGGTGGGGTTCCAATAGGCGCTGGTAGGCGAGATCTCGGTCCACAGCGTCTCCAGCACCTTGGCGAAGGCCTTGCCAGGCTGCCCTGCCTGCGGACCGCCCCACTCGGGCACCGTCGGTCCGCCTTGCTGCGGCAGGGCCTGCCCCTGCCCATCGATGGCCTGTACGGTCAGGATGAGGTGGCGCAGCGGAGAGCCGGTAGGAACGTAGTGACCGGTGCGGTCGTTGGTGATGCTCACCTCTACGACAAGCGTCCCTTCCTCCAGCCAGGCCGTAGCGGTCATAGCGACGGCGTTCTGCAGGAACGCCTCGTCGGAGGCACCGGGCATGCGGTGGCTGAAGATGCGGTTGGGATCGCGGCGCAACCCGCCCTTCTCAGGAAAGACGAAGTAATCGTAGCCCGCTATAGGCATATGGCAATCCTGGCAGGTCCGACCGGTCTCCGGGTCGCTGTAGGGACTATCCAGCCATTCCCCGAAGGAGTTGTAAACCAACGTGTCCCAGAACACCCCGAAGTGGCACGGCGCGCAGAAACTGCTCTCCTCCTCCAGCGGCAGGTAACTGACCCGGCGGGTCACGTCGTCGAAGTTGCCGTAGAAGAGTTGCTGTCCCTCCCCGGGGCGGTACAGACGCAAGGAGAGCACACCCGGCCTGTTGGGATAGGGCAGGCCCGTGGCGGGGTCCAGGATCACATCCCCGATCTTGTGGCAGAACTCACAGAACACGCCCTCCGCCTCGATCCCGGAGACCTGGTTCGGATCGACGCTGTAGGCCCTGCCGGGGTAGGCAGCAGCGGCTGGCACGTGGCAGGTTGCACAATTGCCGGCTGTGTTGGGAAAGTCCAGCCTGTAACCAGGGCCGTAGTAGGGTTCGTCAGGATCGGGGCGCACGGGGAAAAAGCCGTAGTTCCGGTTATAGACGTAACGGGCGGGCGGGCTCCGGTTCCCGTCCACGTCGGTGCCGTTGTACATCGTCAAGAAGCGGGGGTTGACGGCGGATTGGGAATGGGCGTCCTCGACCCACTCCTCGTAGGCGGGCATGCAGTGGCTGCAACTCCTGGACCCCTCGGCTCCTTCCATCGAGAACCAGGCGTAGTCGGGATTGTCGGTCGTGTAATAAGGTTTAAGGGTAATGGTAACGGGACCTGCACCGGACACAGCGCTGATCCAACCGACAAAGTAGCCCTCGGCCCAGGCAGTCACCGAGACGGGGGTCGTGGTTGTCAGGCCCAGGACGAAGGACCCATCGGCGGTGGTCGTCGTTTTGTTGTCGGTGGCTTGCACACGGACCGTAGCCCCGGCTACCGGCCCCTCCGCATCCCGCACCACCCCGACGATGGTGCCCGGGGCAAGGGGGGATGGGGCCGGAGAGGGCGTCGGCGAGGACGGACGGCAGGCAGTCAGTACCGCCAGGAGCAGGAGGAGACACAGTCCAGGACGAACCACGGTTCACCCCCGGCGTCGCCACACCCAGGCCAGACCGACCAGCGCCAACGGCAGGGCCGCCGCCCCACCGCAGAGGCCGCCTCTGCCTCTCGCCTCTGGCGCGGTCGTGGGCGTGATCTCCGGCGAAGCCGGTTGGGAGGGAGGCGTTGGCATCGGTGTGGTGGTCGAGGACGGCGAGGAGGGCCGGGGCTGCGATGGCGCACCCAGGCGGAAAACGCCCGCCCCACCCGCCCCCGAGGCCGTCCCCATATACAACACGGTCCCATCCTCCGAAAGCCCCAGTACCTGCGCGTCGCGGCGTTCCAGCCCCTCGTTGATCTGCCGCCAAGTGTCCGCCCCATCGGTCGATACGTATACCCCGGAGAGCCTTGAGGCCGCGTAGACGACCCCCTGCCGGTTGGGGTCGGGCAGGAGGTCCACGATCGGCTCGTTGGGGTCCATCCCGCTCGCCGTCTGAACCCAGGTCACACCACCGTCGGTGCTACGGACCACCGTACCTGGGCCGGAGGCCACGTAGATCACCTGGGAGTCGAACGGATCAAAGACCACGTCAAAGACGACCGGCGCGGTCATCTGGGCCAGGTCGGGGTTCAGCGCACCGGCGCTCAAGGCCACCCCGTCTACCGCGTCCACGTGCTGCCAGGTCAGGCCCCCGTCCTGGCTGAGGTAGAGGCCCTTCGCCGTTCCGACGTAGAGGGTCTGCGGGTTCTCGGGATGCACGACGATCTCGAGGATGGACACGTCTGCGAACGGCACGTCCAGTCGCTCCCAGGTCCGTCCACCGTCCCGCGAGCGGAACAGCCCCGGCCTCGGCTCGAAACAGGCTCTGTAGGCGTTATCCCCCCGGGCTGCGACACAGTTCCCTTCGGCGTAGGCAAGGTAGATGGTCTGTGGTTCCGAGGGGGCCGCTGCCATTGAGACAGCAAGCGGCTTGCCCTCCGTGTCGGCCACCTGCACAGCCTCCCAGGTCGCGCCACCGTCGGAACTCAGATGGGCGGTGCCATAGGTATCTCCGGTGACGATGTGAACCCCGGAGCCATCCGGTGGCGTCCAGGCGACGAAGGCCCTGGCCAGGAAGCCCAGCCCGGTCCAGCTCACCCCGCCGTCGTCGCTCCGAAAGTTGTTCGCAAAGACCGTCCAGCCGGCTCCCGGAGCGACCAACAACGATTCAACCCGAGCGCCCGTGTAACCGCGGCTGGCGTCCACCCAGGTCTCGCCGCCGTCCGTGCTCATCATGTTGCCCCCGCCGTAGGCGTTTTGGAAGATGCGATACGGGTCGCGCGGATCCACCTGCAGATCGATCGGCAGGCCGCCCTCCCGATCGGGCGTCCCCATAAAGAAACGCTGCCAAGTCTCGCCACCGTCATCGCTACGGTAGATGGCGCTCTCGGCCGCCGCGTACCAGATATCTGGATCGGCGACAGCGATCTCAACGGCATCCATGCCCGCCCACTGGAAATCCGCATCCAGGACCTTTCGCCAAGTGTCGCCGCCGTCGTGGGTCACGTACACCCCCTCCCCTCCTGGATCGGCAGGGTAGGTGACCGCGGCGACGAGCGTGTCCGGGTCATCTGGGTGCATAAACAGGCTCGGAACGTAGAGCCCCCCCAGGCCGTTGTCATAGCCGAGCACCTCCCAGGTCTGACCGCCGTCGTCGCTGCGCAGGATGCCCACCCCACCCCACACCCCGTTAGGGATGTCCGAATTGGCCGCGTCCCGGTCGAAGAGGCCCGTGGAGACGTAGATACGGTTGGAGTTTCGGGGATCCACCCAGATGTAGCGAGCCAGGTTCTCCCCCTCCCAGATACGGGTCCAGTGGAGGCCGGCGTCGGTGGATTTGTAGACCTCGCCCCGCACCAGTCCCATACGATGCACGACCTCGGTGCCCACCTCGACCCCCGCGTAGACCACGTTCGGATCGTTGGGGTCCACGGTGATCCCGCGCACGCTCCGGGGCCTCTCGTCGAAGATCAGGCCGTTATCCCGCTGCTCCCAGGTCTGGCCGCCGTCGGTGCTGCGATAGATATGCCCGGTCAACTGCAGTCCTCCCCAGATCGTGTCATAGTCGTGCGGGTCGATGGTGACACAAAAGGCGGTCGTCCCGGCGCCAGGGGAGATCTCTATGCCCTCATTGATCGGGAACCAAGATTGGCCGCCATCGACGCTCTTGAAGAACCCGGCGAAGGCGTCGGTGACGTACATAATGTCCGGATTGTCCGGCTGCATCCGAATGTCGTAGCCCAGACCACCAGGCGGACCTCCCAGGCGTATCCAGGAACCGGCCCGGTAAGCAGGGATGCCGCTGGCTGCGGGGGTATCCCCGGCAGTGGGCGCGATAGCGGCGCGGGTCGGTGTCGCGCCGGGACCGATCTCGCCACCGGCAGGGGTCAGGATCAGGTCGTCGAACCCGCCCGCCGTCTCGCCCAGCACGTTCACGGAGATGCCGCCTGCAGGCAGCGGTTCAGGATCGCTGACCGTCAGAACGGGTTGCGCGTTGATTGCGACCCGATGCGCATCCCCGTCCACCGTCACGCTGACCTGGAACCACTCCCCTGGCAGCACAGGATCAACCGGCACAACGCCCAGATCCGCGCTCGCGCCGCCCGCCCTGCGCTGCAGGATCAGCAGGTCGCGATTCAGCACCAGCGCATACTCCCCGACATCGCTGGCCCGATAGGTGAGCGCCAACGCCCCCTCCCCCGCGACCAGCCACCGCATACGAACGCTCAAGGTAAAATCACTCCACCCTCCGGGATGGAAAGCAAACCCTCCCGATTCGACGCGCAGCGCGCCGTCCACCACGGCCGCGCCGGGCGAATGCTCCCAGCCGGGGAGGGAAGGATCGTCAAAGGTCTCCGCTAGGGCCGTCCCCTGTGCGTCCACCCGGCCCACGAGGAGAGACGCCAGCCAGACGGCCAGGACCGCCAGGAAAATTACTCGCCTGGTACTCATTCCTTCGCTCCTTCGATCTCCTCTGGCATCCGTACCCAGCGCCGGAGGAAGGCCAACAGGCTGTCCTCGTCGAGAAAGGCGGCCTGCTCGCCCGATTGGACGTGCTGAACCCGTCCGCGCCAGCAGGCCCGCTCAGCCCCAACCTCGCGCCAGAAGCGGATGATAAATGTGTTCAATGGAGAAGGGGATTCCGGTTCGAGGGACATCAGTTTAACCTCTGGGCTGCAACCCCACCCGCTGAGCGATACACAGTCAGGTCCCTCTGCATCGGCGCCTCCTTTGCCAACGCCCACACGTCCAGCGGCTCGCCCTTCCTCTCGCCGCGCGCCAGCGACATCGCCCCGTTGGGACACTGTCCCACACAGACCCCGCATCCCTTGCACGCCTCCCAGTCTGCGAGGGCCTTCCCCTCCACCGTGACCGCTCCGAACGGGCAAGCCTCCTCACAGGTCCCACAGGGCCAGCAAACCTGCCACAAGGAACCCCACAACGGTGAGCACAACTGTTCCTATCATCGAGGTCTCCCTCCCTGGCACAAAGAAGCCGCGCTGGAGCATGCGACCGACATCTTCAACATACCAGAGGGGTGTCAAAGAAGTGTCAAGGGACGCGGAGTTTTTCCTTATGTGGCAAACCGGCGAGCGCTGCGCTCCCTACTCTGCGAACCAGGTGGGATCGATCGGTTCCGCCAGGTAGATGGCTTCGACAGGTAGCAGGTTCACCCCCTCCAAGGCCATCTGGATGGCCTCCGCGCTGGACGCCTCCCACTCGCAGAGCAGGCGCTCGTCCGCCGGGACGATCCACCCGCCCAGCCACCGGGCATCGTCGGAAAGCCGGGCGGCGACCGTCTTCCCCGCTGCGATCACCTCGTCCTGGGTAGCCACGTCCGGCAACCTGTGGACCACTATGAACTTCGTCATCTCCATTCCTCCTTTCGCCTAAAGGTCGAACACCGAGCCGAAGTGCATGCTCATCGCACTCAGGTAACGCCAGAGGGCTGCCACATCCGGGGGGATGAGGATGACGCGGTCCCCATCCCTCACGCTGGCTTCCCGCTTGCACTCCTTGCCGTTGACCATCGTGATCGATACCTCGTCCGAAGGCACACCCATTGCCTCAATGACCTCCTGGACGGTCTCGCCGCCCTGCAGGTCCAACTCGAACCAGCCGGGGAGTCCGTTCTTCTTATCCTGCCCGTAGCCCCGCACGTATAGCCTTCCCGAGAGCAACACTTTGACCGCCATCACGCTTCCTCCTTTCCGTCAGCCTGCCTTTGTCGTGCTTCCTCAAATGCAGGATACACCTATGGGAGTCCCACTGTCATGAGTCCCTGGTCTCATTCAGAGGTAAGAAAAAAGGCCCACCTTGTGATGGGCCTTAGGACCTGCCTCTAGTGGAGCGGCGTGACAGCCAGAGTCACCGTGCTGCGTGCTGGGGCTACTCTATCCTCACCAGCCCCTTTCGAATGGCGTAGAGCATCGCCTGCGCGCGGTCGTAGACGTGCAGTTTGGAGAAAATGTTGTTGATATGGTTCTTCACCGTCTTCTCGCTGATGCACAGCCGGTGGGCGATCTCCTTGTTCGAGTATCCCTCAGCGATGAGGGTGAGCACCTCTTGCTCGCGGGGGGTGAGGTCGTCGAGGAGGGGGGTCTGTTTACCGGGCAGGGCGGCGAACTGGCGCAGCACCTTCTGGGCGATGCGGGGGCCGAGAAGCGATTCGCCGTGGGCGACAGCGCGGATGGCCCGCAGCATCGTCTCCGGGTCGGCCCCCTTGAGGATGTAGCCCCGTCCACCCGCCTGCAGGCCTTTGAACACAAACTCGTCGTCCTCGAACATGGTGACGAAGATGACGCCGATGTGGGGCATCTCCCGGTGGATAGCGCGCGTGGCCTCGATCCCATCCAGGACCGGCTCCGGCGGCCCTGCGGGCGCTTCCTGCTGATCCCCCGAAGGGGGCGGCATCCGGATGTCCATCAGAATGACGTCGGGCATCAGCGCTCTGGCCTGCTCCAGCGCTTCGCGGCCTGTAGCCGCCTCGCCCACCACCTCTATATCCTCTTCCGCCTCCAGCATCCTCCGGACGCCCTTGCGGAAGAGGGTGTGGTCGTCGACGATGAGGACGCTGATTTTTTCCATCGGCTCCCTCCGAGCACCTGAAAGACTACACCCCCGCCTCCAGCGGGATAACCGCTTCTACTTTTGTCCCCGCCCCCGGCGCGCTCTCCACCTCAAACCGCCCTCCCAACTGCTTCACCCGCTCCCGCATGCTCCACAGCCCCACGTGTGCCCCGACCTGGGCCGCCCGGGGGTCAAAACCCTGCCCGTCGTCAGCGACGTGGAGGGTCACCCTCTCCTCGTCCCAGGTCAGCCGCACCTCTACCCGCCGCGCCCGGGCGTGCCGGGCCACGTTGTTCAGCGCCTCCTGGAGGATGCGAAACAGCGCGGTCTCCAGAGGGGCGGGCAACCGCATCTCCCCCTCCGGCAGGGAGAGGACCACCTCCAGCCCTTGTTCCTCCTGGTATCGGACCACGTAC
>Ga0209426_1001410_pt1 | contig 14724 bp, 13 predicted proteins | sample Deesub1362B_J571_FD_187697 | JGI IMG/M metagenome (GOLD analysis project Ga0209426, IMG submission 187697) | Deep oceanic, basalt-hosted subsurface ecosystem from Juan de Fuca Ridge flank, Pacific Ocean, CORK Borehole 1362B_J2.571 (SPAdes)... ...
GGACTACGCGATGAGCGTCATCGTGTCGCGGGCGCTGCCGGACGCGCGGGACGGGCTGAAGCCGGTCCAGCGGCGCATCCTCTACGCGATGCACGAACTGGGGCTACGGCCCGACGCCGCCTATAAGAAGTCGGCCCGCATCGTCGGCGAGGTGCTGGGGAAGTACCACCCGCACGGGGACGCGGCGGTGTACGACGCGATGGCGCGGATGGCGCAGGACTTCAGCCTGCGGTATCCGTTGGTGGACGGGCAGGGGAACTTCGGCTCCATCGACGGGGACAGCCCGGCGGCGATGCGGTACACCGAGGCCAGACTGGCCCCCATCGCCACCGAACTCCTGGCCGACATCGGCAAACAGACGGTCGATTGGACCGACAACTTCGACGGCAGCCTCAAGGAGCCCCAGGTCCTCCCGGCGCGGCTGCCGAACCTCCTGATCAACGGAGCCTCCGGCATCGCGGTGGGGATGGCGACCTCCATCCCGCCCCACAACCTGAACGAGGTCTGCGATGCGCTGATCTTCCTGATCGACCACTGGGAGGAGCGGGACGAGGTCTCGGTGGAGGACCTGCTCCGGATCCTGCCGGGGCCGGACTTCCCCACCGGCGGCATCATCGTCGGCGAGGAAGGGCTTGCCCAATCCTACGCCACCGGTCGAGGTCGGCTCGTGGTGCGGGCCCGCACCCACGTCGAAGAGATGCCCGGCGGGCGACACCGGATCGTCGTCACGGAAATCCCCTACCAGGTGAACAAGAGCCACCTCCTGGAGCGGATCGCCTCCCTGGTACGGGACGGGCGGCTGGAGGGGATCTCCGACCTGCGGGATGAATCGGACCGGCGGGGAATGAGCATCATCATCGAACTGAAGCGGGGCGCGCCGCCCCAAAAGGTGCTCAATCGGCTCTTCAAGTACACCCCGCTCCAATCGACCTTCAGCGTCCAACTGCTGGCCCTGGTCGACGGGGAACCCCGCCTCCTCACCCTCAAGCGGGCGCTGGAGATCTACGTCGACCATCGGCGGGAGGTCATCGTCCGCCGGAGCCAGTACGAACTGGAGAAAGCCCAGGCCCGCGCCCACGTGCTGGAGGGGTTGAAGATCGCGCTGGACCATCTGGATGCGGTGATCTCGACCATCCGCCAATCGCCCGACGTGGAGACCGCCCGCGCGCGGCTGATGGAGCGGTTCGGCCTGACCGAGGTGCAGGCACAGGCGATCCTGGATATGCAACTGCGACGGTTGGCAGCCCTGGAACGGCAGAAGATCGACCAGGAATACGAAGAGGTCATCCGCCGCATCGCCTACCTGGAGGACCTGTTGGCCTCCCCGCGCAAGGTCCTGGCCCTGATCCGGACCGAACTGGAGGACCTGAAGGAACGGTATGGGGACAGCCGCCGGACCCGGATCGTGCGAGGGGTCGATGCGACCCTGGACGAAGAGGACCTGGTCGCCGAGGAGGAGGTGCTCATCTCCATCACCCGCCGGGGGTACGTGAAGCGGGTGCCCGTCCAGACCTATCGCGCCCAGGCGCGGGGCGGTCGGGGCGTGCGCGGGATGGCGACGCGGGAGGAGGACTCGGTCCTCTACCTCTTCTCCGCTCATACCCTGGACTCTATCCTCTTCTTCTCCAACCGGGGCAAGGTCTATATGGAGCGGGCTTACCAGATCCCGGCGGCGGATCGAACCGCGCGGGGAGTGTTGCTGGCGAGCATCCTGGCCCTGGACGCCGACGAGCAGGTGACGGCTGCGGTGCCGGTACGGGATTTCCAAGATGGGCGGTTCCTGACAATGGTCACGGTCGGTGGGCGGGCCAAACGGGTGCCGCTCGCCGAATTCGCCAACGTCCGGCCGTCCGGCCTGATCGCCATCCGGCTGGAGAAAGGGGACGAACTGGGCTGGGTCCGGCTCACGCCAGGGGACGCGGAGTTGATCCTGGTGACCGAGCAGGGACAGGCGCTCCGTTTCCGCGAGGACGAGATCCGTCCGATGGGCCGGGCCGCCGCTGGGGTGAACGCGATTCGGCTGGAGGAAGGGGACCGAGTCGCCAGCGCGGAGGTGGTGGAGCCGGAGGCGGACCTCCTGGTGGTCACAGAGCGGGGTTACGGGAAACGGACCCCCTTGAGCGAGTTCCGCGCCCAGGGCCGGTACACCAAAGGGGTCCGCTGCATCGGCGGCAAGCCCCAGGTCCGCGGTAAGGTGGCAGCAGCCCGCATCGTCGGCCCCGACGACGAGGTCACGGTCATCTCTGCCGAGGGGATGGTACTGCGAGCCCCGGTGGCCTCGATTCCGCGAATGGGCCGGGCGGCACGGGGGGCGAGGGTGATGGACCTGAAGAAGGGCGACGCGGTGGCGTCGGTGGCGGTGTTGGAGGGCGAGGAAGAGTAAATACACGAGGAAGGTTATGCGTGAAAATGATGTTCTGCAGACCCTCCTGCAGGTGATCCAGGACATCTTGGCGGCTCACTCAGTCCATCTCGAACAGGTCTTTCTCTTCGGAAGCCGAGCACGGGGGCAAGGCGCTCCCCACAGCGATTGGGACCTCTATGTGCTAGTGGCCGAAGACCTTCAACCTCAACTGCGCCATCGGTTGATCACGGAGATCAAACGGGAACTGGCCAGACGTCGAATCCCCAACGACATCGTCATTCAATCGGTGGAGCGCTTTCAACGCATACGGATGTACCCTGGGCATCTCTCTTATGAAGTCGCACGCGAAGGAGTGCCGCTGCTATGAACTACGACCGTCAACTGATGGTCAGCAATTGGGTCCGCAAAGCCGAAAACGACCTCAAAATCGGTCGTGGTGAGATGGGCACACCTGATCCGGCCACCGATATGGTCTGCTTCCACATGCAACAATGCGTCGAGAAATACCTGAAGGCCTATCTGACGCTTCAAGGGAGAGAGTTTCGTCGCACCCACGACATTGCCGAACTGATCGAACTGTGTAAAGACGCAGACCCCGAGTTTGAGACCCTCTATAGTCTTCAAGCGGACCACCTCACAGTATATGGGGTGGAGATCCGGTACCCTGACGACTTCTATATGCCCTCCTGCGAGGAAGCACAACACTGCGTAGAGATCGCTCTTGCGGTCAGAGACTTCGTCCGCGAGAAACTGGGAATGGAGAGAGCAGGAAAGGATCGATGAGCCTTTATCTGCAATCGCGTCGCCCCGGCCAACTGCTGGCCCTGATGGCGGAGCCAGAGGCGGAGCGGCTGGCGGAGACGATGGTCGCCTTCGCCAACGCCGACGGCGGCACCATCGTCGTCGGCGTCGATGCGGAGGGGCGGGCCACTGGCACGGTCTACCCGGACGAGGTCGAGGCGGCGGTCCACGCCGCGATGCGGCTCTGTCGCCCTCCAGTGCAGGCAGAGATGCAGCAGGAGGAAATCGCCGGGGGGTTCGCCTTCTTCATCCACATCCCCCGTAGCACCGAACTTCACAGCCTGGCTGACGGCCGCGTCCTCATCCGCACCGGCGCGGAGAACCGTCCCCTCTCCGGCGAGGAGATCCACCAACTGGCCTCCACCAAAGCCACCGGCGAGTTCGAAGCGCAGCCGGTCCCAGGCGCACGGCGGGAGGATCTCGACGAGGAGATCATCGACGAGTTCATCGCCCGCTGGGAGGAGAAACAAGGGCGGGAATGGACCCGGTCCAAGGACGATCTGCTCTATCAGATGGGCGCAGTGGACGAGGAAGGGCAACCCACGGTGGCGGGGGTGCTTCTCTTTGGCGCAGAGCCCCAGGTCTTCCTCCCCCAGAGCGGCCTGGTCTTCGTCAAGTTCCCCGGCACCGAGCCGCGGGGGGAGGACGGCCGGGCGGGGTACGGCCGTCGGGAGGAGATCACCGGCCCGCTGGCCCGGATCATCCAGCGGACCTGGACCGTGATCATGGAGGAGATGCGGACCGGCGCAGTGGTCAAGGGGCTGGAACGGGAGGAGCAGACGGAGTATCCTCCGGCGGCGGTCCGCGAAGCGCTGGTCAACGCCGTCGCCCACCGGGACTACCGGCTGCGGGGACGGCGGATCGAGATCCGGATGTTCGCCGACCGGATGGAGATCATCAGCCCGGGCGGCCTCCCTGGCTACATCACGCTGGATAACATCGTCGAAGAGCACTTCTCCCGCAACCCCCGCATCGTCGCCGGGCTCTTCCAGTGGGGGTACATCGAGGAGTTGGGATTGGGGGTCGATCTGATGATCGAGGAGATGACGGCGGCAGGACATCCCCCACCCCACTTCCGGGCCGAGCCGTACCTGTTCAGCGTGACCCTCTACAACAAACAGGAGCGCCCCCCCATCGCCCGCTGGCAGTTCACGATGAACGAGCGGCAGGCCAAAGCCCTGGAGTACGTCCAGCGGCACGGCCGGATCACCAACCGGGAGTACCGCGCCCTATGCCCCGACGTCAGCGCCGAGACGCTGCGGCTGGATTTGAAGGACCTGGTGGACAAGGGAGTGCTGTTGAAGATCGGGGACAAGAAGGGAACGTACTACATCCTGAAGTGATGGGGGAACCGGAAGGCGGATTTATCCCAAATTTATCCCAAGTCCGGTTTGGGATAAACTTGGGGGACGACCGAAAGGAGGAGGGACGTGAACGGGCTGAGGGGGCAAATCCGGGCAACGATGGCCCTTGGGTTCGTCTCCCTGGCGGGTCTGGGGCTAAGCCATCTTGCCTTAGTTGACATCTACCACGGCGAACCCGATCTTTCCGTGGAGTGGACCGTCCTGCGTCTCAGCGCGCTGGTCTTTCTGATCTTCATCGCGCTGAGCCTGTTCACGCTAGGGCGGGTGCTACAGCGCGTCCGGTGACCAGTCCCTAGAAGGGGGCTCCTAGATGCTCCTCTTTGGCGCGCGCATACCCTCCACCCCCCACATTACGGCGATGCAGAAACGGGGGGACGTGGAGGGGCTGAGCCGGGTCCTCCTGCACGACGAGGACTCATATATCCGTTGCGCGGCCGCCCACGCGCTGGGGAAAATGGGGCAGCGGGAAGCGGTGCCGGCCCTGGTAAAGGCCCTTCGGGACGAGGAGACCTCCGTAGCGCTGTACGCTGTGCAGGCGTTGGGACGACTCGGCGACCGGCGGGCGGTTTCCCCTCTGCTGGCCCTCCTCCAAGAGGCAGAAGCACCACGCCGGGTGGCCGCCGCCGAAGCGCTGGGCGCGCTGGGCGACCGGAGGGCAGTGCCGGGCCTCCTCGCCGCCCTGCGGGAGCCCTACCTGCGGACGGCCGCCGTCCGCGCGCTGGGGATGCTGGGCGACCCGCGGGCGCTCCCCCACCTCACCCCGCTGCTCCGGGACAACCAAGGGGAGGTGCGCCAGGCAGCGGCATGGGCGCTAGGTCAGATCGGCGACCGACAAGCGGCTTCCCATCTCGTCACGGTGCTTGGGGACGAGTGCTCTAGAGTACGCGTCGCCGCCGTCGAGGCCCTGGGGCGGATCGGAGACCGCCAGGCGGTCCCGCCCATCATCCACGCACTTCGAGACGTCGACGATGGGGTTCGGGCCACCGCCGCCCGGGTCCTGGGCGACCTGGGGGACCGGCGGGCCGTCCAGCCCCTCATCGACGCGCTTCAGGATCCCTACTGGATGGTCCGCCAGTCGGCGGCCAATTCGCTGGGGCGGATCGGCGATCCCCAGGCACTGGAGCCGCTGATCGCCGCCCTCCACGACGAGGACAACCGTGCCCTCATCGGGCCCATCCGAGGGCTGGCGCGGCTCGGCGACCGGCAGGCGGTCCCGCCGCTCATCGACCTCCTCACCCACGAGGACACCCAGGTCCGCCAGGAGGCCGCCGAGGCGCTAAAGGCGCTGGCGGAGAGGGACTTCGGCGACGATCCGAGCCTCTGGCAGAAGTGGTGGGAGGTGCAACAGTAAAAAACCACAGAGACACGGAGGGCACAAAGGAGCCATCTGTTGAAGGCAAGGACCCCCCTGCATCTTTCCCAAAAGAGCCTCTGCGCTCTGAGACGTGGATCGACAGGCCCGATGGCCCGTCGTGGTTGGAGAGGTATAAGCAGTTCAGCCACAGGAGGTTAAGCGATGGACCTGCGTCTCAGCGACGAACACCGGATGATCCGCGATATGGCACGGGACTTCGCCCAGAAGGAGATCGCCCCGATCGCAGCAAAGTACGACGAGACCGGCGAGTTCCCCTACGAGACCATCCGTAAGATGGGCGAGATGGGCTTCATGGGGATCGAGGTGCCGGAGGAGTACGGCGGCGTGGGGATGGACACGCTGGCCTACGTGCTAGCGCTGGAGGAGATCTCTAAAGTCGACGCCTCCCACGGGGTCATCATGTCCGTCTGTAACTCCCTCTACTGCTACGGCATCCTCCACTACGGCACCGAGGAGCAGAAGCAGAAGTACCTCCGACCCGTCGCCAGCGGCGAGGTGATCGGCGCCTATGCCCTCACCGAGCCGCAGTCCGGCTCCGACGCCGGTAACATCCGCGTCACCGCCAAACTCTCGGACGACGGCTCCTACTACATCATCAACGGCACCAAGTCCTGGATCACCAGCGGCCCCGTGGCGAAGTACATCGTCCTCTTCGCCCAGACCGACCCCGACGCCCAACCCCGTCATCGTGGGGTCACCGCCTTCATCATCGACACCGACGAACCCGGCTTCGAGCGGGGGAAGACGGAGCCGAAACTGGGCATCCGCGCCTCCGCCACCTGCGAGATCCACCTGGAAGACTACAAGTGTCCAGTGGAGCGGCGGCTGGGGGAGGAAGGCGAGGGGTTCAAGATCGCGATGTCGGTGCTGGACGCGGGCCGGATCGGCATCGCTGCCCAGGCGCTGGGCATCGCCGAAGCGGCCTACGAGGCGTCGGTCCAGTACGCCCGGGAACGAACCGCCTTCGGCCAGCCCATCGGCAAGTTCCAGATGATCCAGCAAAAGATCGCCGATATGAAGTGCCGCATCGAAGCCAGCCGCTTGCTCATCTACCAGGCGGCGCTTGCAAAGGAAGAGTCCAAGAAGACCGGCCGCCGCTACACGCTGGAGTCGTCGATGGCCAAACTCTTCGCCTCCGAGACGGCGATGTGGGTGACCACCCAGGCCATCCAGATCCACGGCGGGATGGGCTACAGCAAGGAACTGCCCATCGAGCGGTACTTCCGCGACGCCAAGGTGACCGAGATCTACGAGGGGACCAGCGAGATCCAGCGGTACGTGATCGCACGGCTGGAGACCGGCCTCCGCTGATCACGGAGGGCACTGAAGGAGCTGAACCCACTGATTGGTTGTAAGGGAGGTGTGGTGTGAAAGCACTCTGCTTCTACGAGCACGGCGAACTGGATGTCCTGCGCTACGACGATGTGCCCGATCCCGAACCGGGACCGGGGGAGGTACTGGTACGGGTGCGAGCCTGCGCCCTGAACCATCTCGACGTGTGGGTCCGCCGCGGCTGGCCGGGCCTGAAGTTGGAGATGCCCCACTGGACCGGGGCGGACGTGGCCGGGGAGATTGCTGCGCTCGGCGAGGGGGTCACCGGCTGGGAGATCGGCCAGCGGGTGGTGGTCGATCCCGGCATTAGCACGCGCGAGGACGAGTTCACCCGGCGCGGAGAGCACTCCCTCAGCCCCGGCTACGTCATCCTGGGGGAGCAGATCCGGGGCGGGCAGGCGGAGTATGTGGCGGTGCCGGCCTCTAACCTGATGCCCATTCCCGAGGGGTGGGACTTCCCCCAGGCGGCCGCACCGCTCCTGGTCTCCCTCACCGCCTGGCGGATGCTTATCCATCGGGCCCAACTCCGCGCGGGCGAATCGGTCCTCATCGTTGGCGCCGGGGGCGGGGTCAACTCGATGGCCATCCAGATCGCCAAACTGGCCGGAGCCACCGTCTACGCCCTCACCTCCACCGAGGAGAAAATGCAAAGGGCGAAGGAACTGGGAGCGGACGTGGTCCTCAACTACCGGGAGGACCCCCAGTGGAGCAAGACGCTCTACAAGATGACCGACCGGCGGGGGGTGGACGTGGTGGTCGACAACGTCGGCCGGGCGACGCTGGCCCAGTCGATGCGGGCGGTGGCCCGTGGCGGACGGATCGTCATCGTCGGCAACACCTCCGGCCCCCACGCCGAGATCGACATCCGGTTCATCTTCGGTAAGCAAATCAGCCTCATCGGCTCCACGATGGGCACCCACCAGGACTTCCGGGATGTGATGAACCTGGTCTGGGCCGGCAAACTGAAGCCGGTGGTGGACCGGGTGATGCCGCTCTCCGAGGGCAAACGGGCCTTCGAGATCCTGGAGCGGGGGGAGCAGTTCGGCAAGATCGTGCTGGTGCCGTGAGGGATCCTTTCAACACACTGATGTTCGGTGGGCTCCGCCGACGGTATCCTCACGCCAATGAGGAAGTACTGCGTCGCCAGGAGAGGGCTCTTCAGAGGCGAAATGAGCGGAAAGGTAGGGTGAATGGACAAGAAAGGCCGGTACAGGCAATGGCTCCGCCTCCTCTCCCTCCTCCTCCTTGCCCTGGGCCTGGCCAACCTGGGCAAGGCCGTCGTGGCCGCCCGCTACGCCGCTCTCCTGCCCAACCTGCCGATGACGGTCCCGTGGGGATACTGGATAGCGATGGGGACTCTCTGGGGTGTCGTGCTCACCGGGTGCGGGGTAGCCCTCTGGCAGCGTCGCCCCTGGAGCCGGTGGGCAACTCTCGCGGCAGCCACCCTCTACCAGGCCCACGTCTGGCTCAACCATCTCCTCTTCGACGCCTCCGACTACGCCCGCCAGACCCGCCCCCGCGACCTGGTGCTATCGGCGCTGTTCCTGGCCTTCGTCTGGGGAACCCTGAACTGGCCGAGGGTCCGAAACCTAAAGAGGACGAGGAACCTATGAGTGAAGAGAAATCCGTTCCACCTTGCCGATCCGTTGTTCTCCTCGCCGACATCCACGGCAACCTGCCCGCCCTGGAGGCGGTCCTGGCCGACGTGGAGGCCCACGGCCCGCCGGACGCCTACTGGGTGCTGGGCGACCTGGTGGCCTTCTGTCCCTGGCCCGCCGAGACGCTGGCCCGGCTGCGGACGCTGCCCAACGTCCGCTCCCTGCGCGGCAACACCGACCGGTACCTGGTCACCGGCCGCCGCCCCGCCGCGCCGGTCCGCTCCGCCGCCGACTGGGCCCGGATACCCGCCTGGCTGCGGATGCGGGAGGCCAACTTCTGCTGGACACTGGAGCGCCTCTCCTACGACGACTACCTCTTCCTGCGCGACCTGCCGACCCGGCTGGAGATGGCGGTCCCCGACTATGGGCCCGTCCTCGCCGTCCACGCCACCCCCTTCGACGACGAGACCAACTGGCTGCCGGACACGCCCGACGACGACATCCGGCCCCACGTGGAGGACCTGAACGCCCACCTCCTTCTCTACGGCCACACCCACCGTCAGATGGACCGCACCGTGGGCGACGTCCGGCTGGTCAACCCCGGCTCCGTCGGCCTGCCGCTGGACGGCGACCCCCGCCCCGCCTACGCCCGACTGGAGTTCGCCGAAGGGACGTGCACCGCGACCCTCCACCGCGTCCACTACGACCGGGAGGCGGTGCTGGCAGAGTTGGAGCGGGTGAACCACCCGGCGCGGGAGTGGGTCGGTGGGATAATCCAGCGCGCCGCGCCGGGCTGAACGCCGAACCCTGAACCCTAAACCCAAAACGGAGGTGACCGTGTCCGAACTCTATGTTTCCACCCACCCGCTGGTGCAACACAAACTGGCCCTGCTGCGGGATGAGAAGACCGACTGCCGCAAGTTCCGCGAACTGGTCCGTGAGATCTCGACCCTCCTGATCTACGAGGCCACCCGCGACCTGCGCACAGAGCCAGTGACGGTCAAGACGCCGCTGGCGGAGACCGTCGGTCACAAACTGGCCGAGCGAGTGGGCCTGGTCCCCATCCTGCGCGCCGGACTGGGGATGGTCGAGGGAGCCTGGCAGATGATGCCGGGCGCGGAGGTCTGGCACATCGGCCTTTCCCGCGACGAGAAGACCCTTCAGCCAGTCGAGTACTACTCCCGCCTGCCCATCAGCCCCACCGTCGATGTCTGCCTCATCCTCGACCCGATGCTGGCGACCGGAGGCTCCGCCGTGGCGACAGTGGAGATCCTCAAGCGGTGGGGCGCGCGGAAGATCAAGTTCGTCGGCATCATCGGTGCCCGACCAGGCGTGGAGCGAATGCAGAGGACGCACCCCGACGTGCCGATCTACCTTGCAGCGTTGGACGAGGAACTGAACGAGCACGGCTTCATCGTCCCCGGCCTCGGCGACGCGGGCGACCGGATGTTCGGCACCGGCTGACGGCGATCGACGCTCACCAACAAGGACGATAATGACGCTTCCCTACGTGGTGGTCTTCGCCGTCGCGGCGGCGGCGGCGGCGGCACTTACCCCTTTCGCCGCATGGCTTGGACGACGGCTGGGGCTGGTGGACCGTCCCGGCGGTCGGCGGGCCCACCGGGGCGAGGTCCCTCGGATCGGCGGCCTGGCCCTCTTCCTCGCCTTTATGATCGCCCTGGGGGTCGGGCAGGCCTTCCACATCCCCACCGCCGACCCCAATGAGTCCCGCCGGTTCCTGGGCCTGATCCTGGGTAGCCTCTGGATGTTCCTGGTCGGCCTGGCCGACGACCGGTGGGACCTCTCCCCTTTGGTCCAATTCGGCGCCCAACTGGTCGCCGGCGGGATCGCCATCGCCACCCTCATCTTCATCGAGCGGGTCAACAACCCCCTCACCGACGAGGTCCTCGTCTTCCCGCCGGTCCTCGTCGGCCTGCTGACCCTCTTTTGGGTGACGGGGATGATCAACACGGTCAACTGGCTGGACGGACTGGACGGGCTCGCGGCCGGGGTCGGGGCCATCCTCTGCATCGTCCTGGCCGTCCATATGCACCGGACCGGACAGCCGAGCGTGGCGATCCTGCCGCTGGCCCTGCTAGGGGCGACGGTGGGGTTCCTCCCCTACAACTTCCATCCGGCGCGGGTCTTTATGGGGAGCACCGGGGCCTTCTTCCTCGGCTACGCCCTGGCCGCGCTGGGGATCATCGCCGGTGCGCGGGTGGCGACGGTGCTGTTGGTGATGGGGGTGCCCATTGTGGACGTGGCGTGGCAGATCCTGAACCGGCTCCGCCACCGCCGCTCCCCCGCCCAGGCCGACCGGGGCCACCTCCACTACCGCCTGCTGGACCTGGGGCTATCCCAGCGGACCATCGTCCTGGCCTACTGGGCCTTCTGCGGGCTCTTCGGGCTCTTGGCCCTTTCCATCTCTTCTCGACTCTACAAACTGATCGCCCTGCTCACCCTCGGTGGGTTGACCGCGGGGGCACTGACCCTTCTCTCCCGCCGCCCTCCTCCTGACCGGTGAAGAAAAAACCACAGAGACACGGAGAGCACAGAGTCTTTCTCCAAAATATAGAGACCTCTGCGTCCTCTGCGCCTCTGTGGTAAGACCATCCGGTCACCGATACTCGACGCGCATCCCGCGCACCCGCTCCAGTACGCGCTCGATCCCCAGGATGAGGAGGGCAAAGGGGAGATCGACCAGCATCGTCAGCAGGCTGGCGACGGCGAGCCAGCGCAGCGCGTCGGTCAGGGGGGAGACCAGGGCCGGTCCCATTCCCAGCAAGGCGACGATCCCGCCCACGCCGAGGAGGAACAGGAGGAGCGTCGGCCAGGCGCGGAGGTCGGAGCTGCTGGGGAGCATCGTGTTGCTGACGGCGAAGGCCAGGTAGGCCCAGACCCCCGCATCAGGGGCGCGGACGGCCTCCTGGAGTCCCGTCCAGGCCGCGCCCCAATCACCGACCGCCAGGGCCACCCCGACAGGCCCGAGCCGCAGGCCGAAGTGCCCAATGAGCAAGAGGGCAAGGCACCCGGTGACCAATGGGGCCAGGCCGATCACAGTGGTCCGCGCCGAGCCAGCCCGCTCCACCGGCACGAACCCCAACTGGATGCGGTCGCCCTGGCGGCGCGGCAGGACGGAGACACGCCCCACCCGCACGCCGAGGAGCCAGGCCGCCAGGGCGTGGCTCATCTCGTGGAGGAGGACGCCGGGCAGCAGGGGGAGGGCGTACAACCAGACCGCCATCTCCGGGTCGCCGGTGAGGAGAAGGGCGACCCCCTGGAGATGGCGGTGGATCCATCGCTCGACGAGCAGCAGGGGAACCAGCGCAGCGACGAACGCTCCAAAGGCGATCCAGAGGGAGTCCATCAGCCTGTCCCCCCGCTTCCTCGTTTCCCCGTTTCCCCTGCCTTTGCTCCCCTACTCCCCTGCCTCTCTGGCGATCCGCACGATCTCCGCAAAGTCCCCAGCCCGCAGGCTCGCCCCTCCCACCAGCGCCCCGTCGATCTCCGGCTCCTGGATGAACTCCCTGATGTTGTTCGGCTTGACCGAGCCGCCGTACTGGACGCGGATCGACTGGGCTACCTCGTCGCCGTACAGGTCGGCCAGCGTGCCTCGGACCACCTCCCCGATGATCCGTGCTGCGTCCGGTCCGTGGGCCGGCACCCCCGTGCCGATGGCCCAGATCGGCTCGTAGGCGATGACCACGGTGCGGGCCTGCTCCGCCGGGACACCCTCGAAGGCGGCACGGACCTGCCCGCCGACCACCGCCTCCGTCTGACCGGCCCGGTTCTGCTCCAGGTTCTCCCCCACGCAGACGATGGGGGTCAGGCCGTGGGCCAGGGCGGCGTGGAGTTTCCGGTTGACCATCTCATCGGTCTCCCCAAAGAGGGTCCTCCGCTCCGAGTGACCGATGATCACGTAGTCGCAGAGGCCCACCAGCATCCGGGGAGAGACCTCGCCGGTGAAGGCCCCTTGTTCCTCCCAGTGCATGTTCTGCGCGCCGACGCCGATGGATGAGCCGTCCAGCACCCGCCGCACCGGCTCCAACGCGGGGAACGGCGGACAGACAGCGACGTCGATCCCCTCGATCCCGTCGAGGAGGGAGCGCAGTTGGGCCGCCAGAGCGACCGCCTCTTCTACAGTCTTGTGCATCTTCCAGTTGCCAGCGATGAAAGGTGTGCGCATCGTTCGTCTCCTCACATCCGCTTAACCCGCCCAACCCGTTGTCTTACGGCCCCTTCATCCACTCGATAGCCCGCTCCGCCCTGATGACGATCTCATCCGTCAGTGGGTCCCCCAGGGCAGCCCGATGCTCCTCAGCCCATCCGATCAGATCCTTCGTCATCTGGATCGCGCCCTCGACGTTGCCCTGCTCCCAGGCCACGACGATCCGGTCCACCATCGCCTTGTACGCGTCGCGCAATCCATCTTCCTCGGGGACGTCCGCGGCCAGTGTGCGCAGATCCTCCCACACCTGATCGGTGGGAAGACCCGGTTCGATTTGCTCCGGAGCCAGCACCTCTACCATATACATCAGACGGGTCAACCGCCGCCCCAGGTCAATGACCAACTGTCCTCCCAGATCCTCCCATTTCCCGAGCAGCTCCACCCGCGCACCCCGCAGTTCCTGAATCGCCTTCTCGTTCCGCCCCGCCTGCCACTCGTTCCAAGCGCGATTGACACGCGCCGACAGAGCATCCTGCAGTTCCTTCTGGTCCGGTGGGATGTACTCGATGAGGGCCAGCAGGTCCTTCACACCTTTCTCCACCGCGCCCGTCGGACCCCGATCGAGCACGAGCAGCCAGACCTCCGCACTCAACTGGAGCAGCGGGCCGGTTCGCTGGCGATAGAGGATGGACTGCAGGTCTGCTCGGGCCCCCTCCGGGTCCCCCTCGAACAGTTTGCACAGTCCGCGGCCGAAGAGGGCCAGCGGATGGGATGGATCGACCTTCAGGGCCTGTTCGAACTGAGGGAGGGCCTCCAAACACGAGGTCTCATAAAAGGCGATCATCCCCTCACAGGCGGGGACCAGGGGATCTCCCGAGGCATGCTCCGCGAGCCAATCGATCTGGGCCCGCACGATGTCGGTCGCGCCGAGCAGGGCAGCCGTCTCAGCCAGCCGCTGATGGAGGTCGTAACTATCGGGGATGGCCGTCACCCCGTCCAGGTAATTCTGCAACAGCCGCTCGACCTCCCCCACCTCGGCCAGCAGGTCGCCCGCCTCGAGATAGGCGTCCTCCAGGGTCGGATCAGCCTCGATCGCCCGCCGGTAAAGGGCGAGAGCCCGGATCGTCTGCCCCTCGTCTTGAGCAGTGCGAGCCTCCTCCAAAAGCTGCTGTGCCGGCGAGAGGGTCTCCTGTGGACCAGGCCCGGGACCACCAATGGGCGTCCCGCCCGGCATCACTCCCCCCATCCCTTCACCGGAGCGGCTTGCCGCCACCGCCAGCAGACCGACCAAACACACTATCCCTCCCAATGCGGCGAGGGCCCACACCCACCACCGTCGCCGAGGTTTCGCCTTCTTCTTCTCTTCCTTTGGTGAAGGCTCCACCGGACGCGGCGCGACCACCGTCTCGGGCAGGGCCGTCGCCACGGTCGAGGCGTCCCCCAGAGCCTCTTCAAAGGCCTGGATCATCTCGTCTACGGATTGGAACCGGTCGTCGGGGTCTTTTGCCAACGCCTTGAGCAACACCCGCTCCAGCGCCTCCGGGAGGTCGGGTTTGAGGCTCCGGGGGAGGGGCAGCGGGGTGAAAATATGATCATGAATGACGGCGTAGGGCGTGTCGCCCTGGAAGGGAGCCCGTCCCACCAGCAGTTCGTAGAGCACCACACCCAGCGAGTAGATGTCGGTGCGGGCATCCAGGTTCGTCTCCCCTTTGGCCTGTTCC
>Ga0209426_1001411_pt1 | contig 14724 bp, 13 predicted proteins | sample Deesub1362B_J571_FD_187697 | JGI IMG/M metagenome (GOLD analysis project Ga0209426, IMG submission 187697) | Deep oceanic, basalt-hosted subsurface ecosystem from Juan de Fuca Ridge flank, Pacific Ocean, CORK Borehole 1362B_J2.571 (SPAdes)... ...
TCAACTATATTCCCGAAAAACTGATTGTAAAGGTTGAAATCACGCCTACCATGAAAACCCATGTGAAAAGAGTAATCGGACATATCAAACGCATAATAAAAGAAGAAACCCTGCCGCCAGTAAGAGTAGCAAAACATAAATGTGCTGGAGGATGCGGGCACAAACAGATCTGTCAGCCAAAATGAAAACTCCTAAAATAAAAGCAACGCTCTTAAGATAGTAGCTGTTGATGACAAAATTGTGCCGCGGTAGCCGAATTCTTAACAATAGGCCCAGAAATATTCATAATACACACCACTTTATTCGAGTAGTCGTTCCTTTATTGTTTCTAGTGATATAAGCCATTTAAGTTGTTTTGTTTCTTCGTATATGTAAATTAAAGGAATCCATAACTTCTGCGCTAGTTCATAGTACGCAATTGTTGCTGGCTTCGTTGCAGATGTACAGTCCATTATCACAATGTATTCTTTGAGTAGGCTTTTGAGTTGGGGCGAGATTTTCTGTTTTATTGCGTCAACGTTTATTATTTCGTCTTCGTAGCATAGTATCCACTGATAGGGTAGTTTCAGGTTTTTCCAATCGTTAAGTGCCTCTGGCGAGGTTGCAACATAAATGAAGTTTGGCTTCAATTTCTCTTTTTCAAGAAGCTCTATTGCGACTTGTGGCTCGGGTTTTTTCCGCGTGTCTCTTCTTCCAAGTAACCCGAAATAGGCTATTGGAATTTTTGTTTTTGTTGGAAAAAGGAAGCATAAAGGAGTTTTATAGGTGAAGCGGTATGTTCCTTTTGTTTCTTTTTTTATTACATGTAGATTTTGAAGCCTATTTAGATGATGTGTTAGCACGGAGCCCTTAACTCCGGAAAGGGCTTGTATCTGTGAAAAGGTCGCGATGCCGCCAGTTCTTGCTAGTGCTTTTACAATTTTTCTGCTATTTTCAACTGAAAGCGCTATTCGGTAGTTCGGCATTTTTTCACCTTTCATTTGCATTAAAGTTTCACTCCTTCTTTCGAATTAATAGTACATTGCTCTACTTCATTAGAGTTTTGCTCCAATAAGATTGAATAGGTTTTCTGTATTATTGAGATACCGGTGAGTGCTTTGGAAAGCGAACGTTTCTTTCCGAGGGTGGCTGAAGACAAGTCCCCTATGACCTTCAATTCCCTTTTTGAGGGGACGAAAAATTTAGAACTACTAAGCAATTTCGTTGCTTTCGATATTGAAACTTTTAGTCCCTACAGCTTTCCCGGTAATATGGAAGATCCCATCGTCAACTTTTCATTAGTCATTCCTCTGGTGAAAAAGGGAATCCTATCACTAGCTGTGATTGGAGAGCCATGCTTGGAAAACCGGATGTTGAATTTGCTTCATCGGCTTCTAGGAAACCTCAAAGGTAATTACCTGTTTACCTATAATGGCACTAAGTTCGATATTGAATACGTTGTTCAGCGCGGCAGAGATTATGGGCTTGAGTTCCAAACGGTTTTTGACGGTTTTTGGCACGTTGACGCTTATCGGTTACTAAAGTGGTGGAATATCTGTCTACCAAAATATAATCAGAAATTCGTTGAACGGCTCTTGGGTATTCCACGGGTGATTACTAATGTTTCTGGAAGATCTTACTACCTGTTTTACCAGGAGTTTTTGAAGGGAGGAAGTTTAGACCCCATGTTTTACAACATCGAGGACAGTTTCGGATGCTTAAGAATTACAGACACCATTTTAAAGATGCTAAGGAAAAGTCATTGAGGTTGACTCAATGACTCAAGTTCCTTACATCTACACTAGCAAGGTTATAATTGTAGATGTTGAGATAAATGCTTGAACGGGTAGTTATTTTTTTAAATTTCAACCTTTAATACTAATTAAAGCAAGAGGATTATAGACTAATGGAAAAGATAACCTTTAAGCTTGAAGCTGTTACTCCACTTTTCATCGCAGGGGCAGACCAGAAAAACATAAAAAATGAGGGGTTAAGGCCTCCAAGTATCAGAGGCCTACTAAGATGGTGGTTCAGGGCAATAATTGGCGGTATGGTTTCTCTTAGCGATCTTAGGAAATTTGAAGACGAAATATTTGGTTCACCAAAACAAAAGTCTTCTATAAGGATAACAAGTTTTGTTGATGAAGTCCCTGCAGTTATGAAAATAGAAAGAAGAAGGTCCATCAAAACCAACCGTTTGGAGTCATTTTTAATACTTAAAAAAGCTAATACCCCTCCCACCGAGTTTGAACTATCAAGTGGATTAGGATATCTATGGTTTTCTATATCTTTGCAGGTAGGGAAGGGACAACGGTTGGGATGCTATCCTCCTGGAACAATGTTCGGACTAACGGTAGCCTCGCCTAATAAAAATACCCTCAAAATTTTGTTAGGATGTTTATGGGCCATCGTTCACTTGGGTGGTTTAGGAACAAGAATGAGAAGAGGAGCTGGCTCACTCAAAGTAACACACATATCCGGCACGGTTCCCTATGAGTTCGTTTTTGATGGAACCACAGTAAACGAAGCAAAAAACTTTATTGAGGAAAACTTGGAAAGAATCTTTGAAGATTTTAGGGGATATGTAGGAGACAAATTTAACCCACCAAAAACACCAAGTTTTGCTGTTCTTTCTAAAAGCCATGCGAGAATAAGCATAGTTAAGTATGAGTCTACCAGGTGGGAAGATGTTTTGAGTAAAATAGGCAGCGAATATCAAAGATTTAGAAGAGAAATTAGACAATTAACAAATAGAAGCATATTTGGGCTTCCAATAATTAGGGATCCTCGTCTTAGAAATTTAAGACATGCATCCCCGCTCTTTATTGGTGTCACAAACTTGAACGGGAAATACATGGCGAGGCTCGTCAAATTTTACACATCTATTCACAATAAGTTTTCCTCAAAAATTGGATTTTTAAAGGAGAATTTAGAAAGATTTGACCGTCTACTGGACGAAATTGAAGTTGAGATACCCGAGGTGGGATATTGAGCGACTTTTGGCAGAGTAAGATTAAGACTTTTTTGCATGATCCCCCTGATAAGGCGTTGATTTTGGGGTCTGGTGTGAGACATGAAGATAAAAGAGATGTGATTTTGAGCGAGTTGAACCTTAAGTATAATGAACAGCTGAATACTGCTGACCATATTGCTTCTGCTATGCAGAGGTTGAATTTTCCTGAAAATCTGAGAAAATTCCATGTATACTTCACTGATTTGGTTAAACCCCTGTTTAAGCATACTTTGTCCGGAGCTGTTGAAAATCTTGAAGAAATAAAGAGTTTCATGGCTGAACACGGTTACGGAGAAGCACTTAGAGAATTTGGGTTTGATCCGGAGATTGTAAGAAACTTTTTGGATGAAGAGGATTGGAAGAAAACGTATTTTTCGTTATGGAGATTCCTACCTGAAAAATACAGCTTAGGTTATTTGTTGCCAGCTGAAACTAGAATACCTGACCACGGAATTTGGGATCATTTAGATGTTTGCGCTGCCATAAGCTCATGCTTAGGAGATTTAGGACTATTTTCAGTCAAGATTCCGGCGGTTCAAGATTTTATATCCCATTCGAGAAAGCTTTCGGATTTGTGGGCTGCAAGCCACATATTCTCTACAATAATTTTTGAAGGAATTAAAACAATCGCAGAAAAGTATGGGCCCGATGTTGTCATTTATCCTCAGCTAAGAGAAAATCCGATGGTTGATTTCAGTTTCAAGTTCACTGAAAAGAATAAATTAAAAAAGAAAGTGCAAATAGCTAACTTTCCGAACACTTTCCTCTGTTTTGTTCCAGCTTCGAAAGCAGAGGAGATTTCTGAAGACATTGAAGATGCTATTAAACGGAAATGGAAAGAAATAACAGATAAGGCCAAAGAGATCCTTAACGAAAATGGCGTAAACATAGATGAAGAACTATGGAACAACCAAATAGAAAATGCAATGGAAATAACTTCTGCATGGCTTGATTTCTTCAATCTGGACAGGTTCGAAGGAATTGAAAAAGAAAAAGAAGTTCCGGAAGACTTGAGGGAAAAACAGCGAAGATGGCTCAATTTCATAGAAAGACAAGAGACAAAATATGGGCACTTTTACTGGCTTACCTACGAAATTTTAGGAACAATATTAACGCAAAAATCAAGATTTTGGAACGCATGGGAAGAAAAGCCAGTGACATGCAAGAAATGCCTGATGTGTGGAAGAAGAAATGCCCTCCTTGAAAACAGCTCAGAAAAGGGGTATAGATGCTGGAATGGAGAGAGAGAAATCTGGGAAAATGTGAATATCGATGATAGGCTTAAGCATCTCTTAAAGGAAAATGAAAGGCTCTGTGCAGTTTGCTTGACTAAAAGGCTTTATGGCTGGAAGCCCGAAAGCCTTTTCGAGAAAATTTTTGGCAAGGGATTCAAACCGCCAGATCAAGAGTCGGTAGTTGAAATCGCGGCGAAAGACTTTATTAAGAAAGTAAAAACCGATGAAAGTTTGAAAGTTGTGTTAAAGGATGATGTAGAGTTAGTGTACAGAAGAGAGTGGGAAGAGAAAGAAACTGCAAAAAAGTTTTCACCAGAAATCAAGAAAAAATTTGATGAACTATGGATGATTTATGGAGAGCCAAACAAATATTATGCTATTTTGATGATGGATGGGGATAGGATAGGAAAAATGCTTTCCGGTAATATGTTGCCCAACTTTGGGGAATTTTTGCATCCAGCGTTTAAAGTTAAGATTGAAGAGTGGAGAATAGACAGCAAAGAAGTTGGTAAAGAATTAATAGAAATGCAAAGAATGCTTACGCCTTCGCATCATATTGCGATAAGTAGGGCGATGAAGGACTTTTCTATTCATGTAGTGCCTAAAATTGTTGAAGAACATGAAGGGCTTCTTGTTTATGCTGGTGGAGACGATGTTTTAGCTTTGTTGCCATCCGATAAAGTTTTGAAAGCGGCTGATGAAATTCAGGAGTACTTCAGAAAGGACTTTTATAAAATTGAAGTTGGTGGAAACGAAAGGAGAATTATGGGGCTTGGGAATAAAGCAAGCATGAGCGCCGGCATTGTTTTTGTACATTACAAGTGGCCTTTATACGATGCCGTTGAAAAAGTGAGAGCAGCTGAAAAAGATGCGAAAGAAATATACGGCAGAAACGCCTTCCGCATAACCTTCGTTAAGCGTTCAGGCGAAATTTTAAAGGCTGGCGGAAAATGGGACGTTGTTAACGATCTCGTTGACGTTGCGAAGGGCATTGTTGAAAGAAAAATTTCCCACCGTTTCATTCATGATTTTCTTGATGTTAGCGAATTCTTGGAAGGTAACATGTTAAAAGCGGAGGTCAGAAGACTTCTAAGTAGAAGAAAGGAAAAAGCAAGTGACGCCGAAATAAAGGAAATTGAAAGGAAACTCTTATGCGTTATCGACAAGTATAGTGCTCACGGTTTTAAGTTTAATGAGGCTGGAAAAGCGTTAAAAATTCTTTTTGATGCTTATAGGGGCGAAGAAAAATGAAAAGGTTGTTAATTGAACCTTTAGATGTTTTAATGTTTAGGAGTGAGAGGCCGTTCTCTGCAAGGGAATCTCACATAGCAAAAACTGGCGTGATTTCACCATTAACGTTTGAAGGCGCCTTAAAGTCAAAAATGTTTTTGCAAGAATTAGACGAAAAGTACGTCCCTTCAGATTTTCAAAGAGAGAAAAATGAAAATGAAAACGTTTTCAGAATGCGAATAAACGAAATGTTGGAAAAAGATGAAAACTTGAGAGGACTTTTGGAAGCCGTCGGCCACCCGGCGGTTGGAAAAGAATCGTCTATCATTGTGCTTGGAGCTTTCGTCTTTATGAACGGTACGGAATGTTTCCCTATGCCTAATGATATTGTTAAGAAGGCCGAAAACCAGCTTTTGAAGATGAACCCGGTTTTAAAAAATGAGATGAAAATTCCTAAAACAGATAAATGTGCATGTTTCTCCCAATTCTTAGACATCGAAGCTTCTCATGAATTAATTCCCTTCGACGCACTTGTAGAATATCTTTATGGGAAAAAACCAGATAAATCTTGGAGAGTAGAAAAACCTTACCTTCGTGAAGAAAGACCTGGAATTAAACTTGAAAGTGTGAAAAAGACGACCGTAAAAGGTTATCTTTATACTGCTGAGTTTCTGAGGCTGAAGGAAAAATGCAGCTTTATAGTTTGGTATGAATCTAAATCTCAAATCGAGATTCCAGAAGGGGTTCTCAGACTTGGAGGAGAAGGAAGAGGCGCAGTTTGCAGAAAAACAGTAGATGAGTTGAACCTCGCCGAAAAATTAAGATTTTCAAAATTGGTTGATGAAATAAATAAGGAGGGGAGATTCAAGCTTTATCTTGCATCCCCCTCTTACTTTGGTGGTTATGCGCCTCCAACGGATGAGCTTCAGGAAGTGTTGGGGGCGAATAGGTTACACTGTGTGGCGGCGTTACCGGGCAAACCTATCTACATTGGCGGATACGATTTTGCCTTGAATAAGGAAAAGCCGCTGCAAAGATGGGTAAATGCAGGCGCAGTCTATTATTATAAGTTTGAAGGAAAAATAAGAAGTAATTTGAATTTGCCCTTGAAAATTATTAACGGTCATGTTGACATGAGATGTGCATTCATAGGGAGGTGGTAAAGATATGTTTGAGAAAACCTTGTTGATGTACATATTTGCTGAAACACCAATACATCCGGGAAGCGGAGCGGGAACAACTGGAGCTGTTGACTTACCAATACAAAGGGAACGCCACACAGAGTTTCCCCTTATACAAGGCTCTTCACTTAAAGGAGTGCTGAGAAATGCCCCGAAAGGAGGGGGCATTGCGCTAAGTAGCGATTGTAAAGATTGCCCACGAAAGGAGAATGGGAATATAAAAGAAATCTGCCCGATATGTGGACAAATCTTTGGTAGAGAGGAGGGAGTTGGCGGAGTTTCGGTGACAGATGCAAGGATTCTTGCGTTTCCGGTTAGAACGCTAAAGGGTGTATTCAGCTGGATAACCTGTCCCTTGATTTTGGAGAGGTATAGAAGAGACTTGAGTTTGGTTGGAGAGAATCCCAACTGGAACTTAAGCCAATTAACCATTAAAAATACAGAAGCGATGATTTGCGGCAGTTCGACCGTTAAATCAACGTTCGGCGGAAAAGAGTACGTGTTCATTGAGGATCTTCAGTTGGACGCTAAAGTAGAAGACGAGTTGGTACGAAACATTGCAGCAAAAATAGCAAGGGCATTTCCAAACATGGATTTATACAAAGGAATTAAGGAAAAGCTTGAAAAAGACTTAATTGTGGTTTCGGACGATGTTTTCAGAGATTTAGTTTCCCTAACTACCGAAGTAATTACAAGGATTAGAATAAACCCTGAGACAGGAACCGTCGAGACGGGTGCCTTATGGTCAGAAGAGTACTTACCTACGGACACCATAATGTACTCCTTGATTCTAATACCAAAGAGGATAAACAACAAAAAGTCAGGCGCGATTACAAGTTATCTTAAAAAATATTCTGAAAGGATCTTGCAAGTTGGCGGAGATGAAACTATTGGAAAGGGATTTGCGAGAATAAAAATCATTGGAAGTGATGAAAGTGTTAAGGAGTCTTGAACAGAATAGGGCTGGATACGCTTTTGAATGCATTCAAAAGGTTCAAGGTTTTAATAAAGTCGATCTTGAAGATAAGTATAAGTCCTATGTAAAACGTGCGCCGTCGTTAATTCAGACCAATGGTTTGGGCAATACATTGGTTTTCTTCAAATCCAAGTTTGGAAGCGATCTGAAGAAAGAAATCGAGAAACAGAGGAAAGAGGGCAAAAGCGACAAAGAAGCCTACGAAGAGGCTTTTAAAATGCTAAGTAACGAGAAAAAAGCGTATAAGATGCTCTATGATCACCTTGATGGATGGTTTAAGAAACATTTTGGAAGAAACGATGATATTCTCGAGTGGATAACAAAAGAAAATACATCCTCAATAGATGTTTTCCAAGTTGCGAAGGAAATGATCGCTTTGCTTAACTGGATGAAAAGGTTTGCAGACGCTGAACTGAGGGATAAGAAATAGACAGAGGCATTTTTATCCCCAAAAAAATGGCGGAAAAAACAATCGACGTTATGTATTCGGCTATTCAAGAGAATAAACTGAATCTCGGCCTTTTATTTGACAAATATGTACTGTGGTGGTATAATAAAAAGGAAAAGAGGTGGGAATGCAACCTTAAACTCCAAGTCTCTTTAATCCGAAAAATCCACAATAACCCCCAAAAGGTTAAAACTTTGATATTTGACCCCAATATTCCCGTTGACGTCTTTAGGAAGAAACTGGAAAACGAGAGGTTGAGCATACTCTCAAATTTTTTTCCGAAACGCTATGTCTCCTATAGGGATAGAATTGATTATTTTCTTGACACACTTGAGCGTTCAGGTTTTCACGTGAGATATTTACCCGACAAGAATGGGGGGTTGCCTTTAAGCTGGCGTGCAATAATAAATTTGGGTGCTACAAGTGTCTACGAAACTTCTTTGCTTTTCCACCGAAATTACTCGATTCCTTACATTCCTGGAAGCGCCGTGAAAGGTGTTACAAGACAGTGGGTAATTCTAAAGGTTTCTGAGGTTTCGGGAAAGAAGCCAAAGGAAATTGATGACGCCCTTAATAAGGGAAGAAACTTAGGGTTGAAGGTCGACGACGTGTCTTTTAGCGACTTAATCGGAATCTTCGGAACCGAAAGTCAAAAAGGGGAAGTCACATTCTTTGATGCGTTACCCGTTATTAAGCCAAACCGTGAACTTGTTGTTTTGGACGTTATGAATGTTCATTACAAGCCATACTACGAAAAAGAAGAACCCCCAGGTGATTGGCATAAACCTGTTCCAATCTTCTTTTTGGCCGTGGAAAAAGGGACGGAATTCAGATTTGCCTTAGCTTCAAAAAACGAAGGTTTAGTTATAAAGGCGGTTAATTTGCTCGGAGAAGCACTAAAAGAAATCGGTATAGGCGCAAAAACATCCGCTGGTTATGGGTTTTTCGGGGTTTCTTATGGAGATAGAGTTTAAAGTGGACGAGAAAGCTGAACTTACGATCGTGCATTTTGATTTGAGAGGAGCTATAACCCCAGAGGAATTGAAAAAACTTAAACCGCCAAAGGTTAAAGGCACGAAGGGCGTTGTGTTAAGCGGACGCGGCCCAATATGGCTTTACTGCTACTTGATGTATTGCTATCATCCTACCAGGTTTATTGCAACCTACGATCCGAGGGTTGGAGGAGCCGTGATAGTTGAGTCTCACAGTCAAAATCACAAAGTGGGAGAAATACTGGAAGTAGACGTTAATGAGCTGTAAACTTCTCAGTTTTATAGGGCCCAGCAAATACCTCGAAGCCTACTACATGTACAATGGGAGGAAATCAAAGAAGCCTTGCCAGTTTATTCAAGAGGCATTGGTTGAGTTTTTCTGCGAAAGGTTGCGAGATGAAGGTCAAATAGTCATTCTCCTCACGGATCTTTCGAGGAGAAAAAATTGGTTAGGTAAAGACGAATGTCAAGACGCGAACTTTGAGAGGGGGCTAAGAGATCGGTTAATCGAACAAGTAGAGGCTCTGAAAGTGGAGGTTCAAGTGAGGTATATCGAAATACCCGAGGGAAAAAACGAAGCCGAACTATGGGAAATATTCGAAAAGATAAACAGCAACATTGATGAGGGTGACCTTTTGGTCCTTGATGTTACCCACAGCTTTCGTAGCATTCCAATGTTGACGCTTGTAGCTTTGAATTATGTTAGGTTCTTGAAGGATGTGAAGATAAGCCGAATAGTATATGGGGCCATGGAAGCTTTGGGCTCTCTCAAAGAGGTTGCTCAGTTACCCTTAGAAAAGAGGATAATACCCATATTTGACCTAACGCAGTTTGCAACCTTGTTTGACTGGACGGTAGGCATCGAAAGGTTTCTGCAAACAGGAAATGCCACGATGATACGCGAACTTGGAATAGAAGAGCTAAAGCCTTCTCTTGTGGAGAGCAGAGGTAGGGTTGGGGCCGGACTTAAAAAGCTGATCAACTCCCTAAACGCTTTTTCCCAGAACGTTTTAACGTGCCGTTGCCCCGACTTAAGATGTAACATCAAAAGAATTCTAACATCTTTGCCAGAGGCAGAGAAAGAACTTGAAAAACTGAAGGCCTTTAAACCGTTATTTAGAAAAATAAAGGACGAATTTTCAACTATGCGCACGGAAAACGATGTAGTCTGCGGATTGAAAATTGCATCTTGGTGTTTAGAAAAGGGATTTATCCAACAAGGTTTCACGATTCTCAGAGAGACAATAGTCAATTACGTGATAGTTAAGGTCTTGAAAAGCCATGATCTAAAAAAGCCTGGGAAAAAGAAAGAAGCGAATCATAGGGAAATTGCAACGGTAATGTTGAACAGCAGATACAAGGAAATACCGGATGAAATCCTGAAACTCTGGGACGAAATCGTAGACTACAGAAATGACATAAATCACGCGGGATGGAGGGAAAAAAACTACCATAAAGCAGGCAATTTTGAAAGTAAATTAGGAGACTTCATAAGAAGATTTGAAGCATTTTTACAAGTAAACCGCCTTAACCATCCAAGGAAATCCACTTAGAGGATAGTTCTTAGAGTGAATTCAGTTTTAACCGTATGCGGCCTTAAAACGCATGCTCCTTGGACAGGAAGAGTTTAAGAATCGTAATTGTGGCCAAGTTCGACGTCAACATTTTCAAGATGGGCAACTTTTCCGCAACACGAATAATATTTAAGCAGACTTTTATACGTCTTATCTGCAACCTATTTTTCGATTTCCTTTATAAAGGAAGTCGCAATTGAGCGATAATCGAGAAGAGTTTCCCCGTCAACTGCAGAAAAAACGTTAAATGAACAAAACACAAAAATACTATTCTGAAGGTTGCAAAAGGAAAATCCCAATAAAGGGAATTGAAAGCTTTCAGTCATCCCCCTCTCTGCTATGAGCCAATCCCAAGTTGCAAAAGGAAAATCCCAATAAAGGGAATTGAAAGCTTAAATCAGGTATGTTTTTTGCTTCATCAAAACGCATGTTGCAAAAGGAAAATCCCAATAAAGGGAATTGAAAGAGAAATTGTTTGTATTCTGGTTTAGGTGATGTTAAAGGGTTGCAAAAGGAAAATCCCAATAAAGGGAATTGAAAGATAAGCCAGTTTATTACATCGACTTCGAGGGGGTATCGTTGCAAAAGGAAAATCCCAATAAAGGGAATTGAAAGAAATCTTGAAGGTATTTCTATGAAGCCTCCATATTTTTTGGTTGCAAAAGGAAAATCCCAATAAAGGGAATTGAAAGGCAAATTGGTATGATGAGATTATGCATAGCTCTGTTCCAGTTGCAAAAGGAAAATCCCAATAAAGGGAATTGAAAGACAATTATCTGGTCATCATGGGACATTCCACTATAGACAGTTGCAAAAGGAAAATCCCAATAAAGGGAATTGAAAGTGAACTGTTCGCTATCATATACCAAGCTATAACTGTTCGTTGCAAAAGGAAAATCCCAATAAAGGGAATTGAAAGTGCTAGTTTTAGTAGTTGTTTTGTTTTTTCTGTTGGGCGTTGCAAAAGGAAAATCCCAATAAAGGGAATTGAAAGTGAAGAAGTTCCTCCGTTATCAACTTCGCGAATCCGTCATGATTCAGAAAGAAAATCCCAATAAAGGGAATTGAAAGAACTCTTCCATATTTATCACATTTTTCTCTAACATTACAAAGATTTTGCAGGATTTTGGGAACGTGAGAGAGATTTTTGTTTTCAAATCTACTGCGGACTGGTTAAAGTTTAAACAGTATAAGCCCTACTAGACTTCGGGTCTAACGCTTGATAGATATCGAGAAAAATCGGGAAATGTTTCCAATAACTCGGAACAGGGCTTTCCTTAATCATGCAAGCCAGTCGCCTCTTCCTAAGCCCGTGGCAGAAGCAATGCGAAAATACGTTTACGAATCCTCAAATTTCGGGGAAATCTCCACGGAATGGGATGACGGTGGCAAACCTTTCTTTGCAAAGTTGATAGGTGCCAGCAAAGAAGAAATCGCTTTGGTTGAAAACACTTCAGTAGGCTTAAACATAATTGCAAATATGCTGGACTATCCTCGTGGAGCTAATGTGGTTACAACGGATCTGGAATATCCATCGGTTGTATATCCATACCTGAAGAAAAGACAGAACTTGGAAGTTCGCTATGTTAAAAACGTGAAGGGGAGAATCTTGCTTGAAGACTTTGAGAGAGCAGTTGACGACAGTACGGTAGTTATAGCGGTGAGCCATGTTGAATACGTTAATGGTTTCCGAAACGACCTAAAGGCATTATCTGAACTGGCTCATCAACATGGTGCCTTTCTGGTTGTTGACGCCATCCAATCCGCAGGAGCCATACAAGTTGACGTTAAAAGAGACAAAGTAGATTTCCTCGCCGCTGCATGCTACAAGTGGCTTCTAGGCCCATGCGGTGCAGGCTATCTCTACATTAGAAAAGATTTAGTTAAGGATTTCGAGCCACCATTCATTGGCTGGGCAAGCGTCAAACCCGAGGTTTTTGAAACCATAGATTTCTGGGACATATGGCACCTAAACTTTCCCGAAGACGCCAGCAAGTTTCAGGTGGGCTCACCAAGCTTCATAAGCTTCATAGGCGCTACTGAAGCTTTAAAACTGCTACTGGAAGCAGGAATAAAAGAGGTTGAAAAGAGAATTCTTAATTTGACAGATTTGCTCATAGAGAAAATCAAAGGGCTAGGGCTGGAGCTTCAAACCCCAGAGGAGCCGGAGTATCGGTCAGGCATAGTTAACTTCAAAATCTCTAATCCTGCTGAACGCGTAAGGAAACTCGCCGAAAAAGGCTTCATGGTTTCAGCGCGTTCCCATGGAATAAGAGTTTCACCCCATTTCTATAACACCGAGGAAGAAATCGACAACTTCGTGAAAGAATTAAAAAGAACATGAAAAAGGAGCTAAACGGAAACGTTATGAGAATAGTTAAGGTGAACGAAGAAAACAAGGCGCAAATACTTGATTTCCTACGAACCGACATAGTAAGACATGTCTTTGCGTATTATGACATCCAGCACAAGCCTGAGCACACCACAATGTATGTTGCAATGGACAACAAAGGCTCCTTGGAGGCCTACATCCTCGCTTACACAGCCCTAAAACATCCAAGCGTAGTCTTATATGGAAAGATAGAGGCAATAGAGAGGCTTCTGAAATATGCGCCTAAACAGCCCATGATTATTCATGCTGAACCTTATCTTCTGGAGGCTGTTAGACGGATTTTTCCACAAGCAAAAGTGTACACCGAAAGATGGATGTTAATAAGAAAAGGGGAGGGACGCTTCTTTGATTCAGAATTGATTCGTAAATTAAGAGTTGAAGATGCAGCTAAACTTTTACAACTGCTTTCCACCCGAGAGGGACGTACTCTAGAAAGAACGGAGAAGTATGAGGAATGGATCCGAAACATGCCAGTTTACGGGGTTTTCCTAAACGAAGAACTTGTTTCCTATGCTGCCAGTTTTCTGCAGCTGCCTCAAATCTGGATGATAGGCGGAGTTTATACGCATCCCAAACATAGGGGGAAAGGCTACGCTACCCTAGCCGTTTCAGCTGTTACGAAACACGCTTTAAACAACGCGGAAACGGCCGCTTTGCTAGTAAGGTCTGATAACTATCCCGCCATACGGGTCTACGAGAAAATAGGCTACAAGAAGATTGGAGATAGACTTTGGATAGATGTGGACACAGGTCTAAAACCCTGAAGTTTGTTTTAACCGAAAAAGATTAAAGTCTAGATTGAGAGTTGTGGTAAGTCAATGACTGTCTTGAGATGAATATTATGGCTTTCGAGAAGGGCGATTTCATTCTAATCGATTATGTGGCAAAGGTTAAGGAAACGGGAGAAGTCTTTGATACTACCTTGGAAGAGGTCGCGAAAAAGGAAAGGCTCTATAAAGAAGGCGAGATATACGAGCCCAAACTCGTTGTGGTTGGCGAAGGATGGATGCTAAAAGCTGTGGATGAAGCCCTTCAAAGCTTGGAAATTGAAAAAACAACCGAAATTGAAGTTCCACCAGAAAAAGCCTTTGGAGCACGGGACCCTGAAAAAGTTAGGATGATTCCGTTAAGACGGTTAGTGGCGAAAGGAATTACCCCTCAAGTTGGAATGCAAGTAGAGTTTAACGGAAAACTTGCAACCATCCGCACCATAGGAGCTGGAAGAGTCCAACTCGACTTTAACCCGCCCCTAGCGGGAAAAACCCTAATCTACGAAGTCACGGTGAAAAAGAAGATCGAGGACCCCAAAGAAAAGGTTCTAGCCCTTATTCACAGGCGAATACCTGCCGTGGAGATAGAAAAGTTTACGTTAAAAATGAGAGAAACCATAATTGAACTGGAAATGCCTGAAGAAGCCTTTTATTTGGAAGGAGTCCAGTTAGCCAAGAGAGGAATAGCCTTGGATGTGCAAAAGTTTTTCCCGAAAATCCAAACCGTTAAGTTTATTGAAACCTATGAGAGAAAACCCGGCGGAGCTTAACCTTAACCAGCGAGAGCCCATCTTCGCATTCGACCTTCTCTTCAACAGCAAGTATAACGCATTTATCCCCTTCCATGAGCCCAACTGGACGGCATAAATCCACTTTTTTACATAGATTCTCTCCGCATTCATGAAGCCTGAAAATGATACTCGCGCCTTCAACG
>Ga0209426_1001412_pt1 | contig 14702 bp, 15 predicted proteins | sample Deesub1362B_J571_FD_187697 | JGI IMG/M metagenome (GOLD analysis project Ga0209426, IMG submission 187697) | Deep oceanic, basalt-hosted subsurface ecosystem from Juan de Fuca Ridge flank, Pacific Ocean, CORK Borehole 1362B_J2.571 (SPAdes)... ...
CATAAAGATGGTATTGAATATCTTCAATAGTACAATCATCTGGAAGTTTTTCCAGTAAGGTCTTAACTTCTTCCTTTGCCGCCTTCATTATTAACCTCGCGTTTTTGTTTTTTATATTTTACCATAACGGGGAGCTGAGCTGAAGTCTGGTAACAGAACAAAGTCCTTGTTCGCCAGCTTCCTGCTCCAGCGTCTTGTTCTCGGCGTGCCATCCTGTCCTGCCTCACAACTACCTCCTATCCCTTTCAATCTATCACTAAACATCTCACCCTCTAACAAACCTTCTACTTTTCTGACGCACGCCGAGTTTATTGTCTTTCTCCCTCTATATTATATACTCCCTCTCTCTACCAATCAAGAACAAGATGCTGGAGCTCCTTCAGCTCAGCTCCCCATTCTCGGCAGGCCTCAGCACGCCGAGAACCCCTACCCTCACCTGCCAAAAATGCGAGAGCATTTTTCGGTCAGGTGGAGATGCTTGTTATGTTTTTCCTTTATAGTCAGATAATATCAACGTTAAATTGTTTATTTCTTCAAGTACCCTTTGTGTATCCACTAAAATTTTATTTAACTCCATTTTATCCAATAGCTGTAAGCGAGCATGAAAGGTTTCATTTCTTTCTTTTGTTATGTAATTTTCTAAGTATGCTAAAATATTTTTTACATGTTGTTTAACTTGATAAGAGTTTTCGGACTTTTTAGAAAGAATAGACTTTGTCCAACTTAAAAGACTTCTTATATGAGACAAATCAGAGTAATATATCAATAGTTCATCTCTTTTCATTGCTCTATTTTTTGTATTTGTCCATTGTTCAAGCCAATCTGCCTTGTCTTTATCTTTTAATAATTTTAGTAATTCTTCCTCAGAATAATTTAAAGCAAACATGATGATATTTCGCAAAAGATGTTCAATATGTTGAATGTTTATTGAAATTTCTTTAATAATTTCTTCACACTCTATCCTTCTTTTTTCTTTTTTGGCTTTGTTATATATATTTATACAGTTTTCGTCCTGATAACAAATATTTTTATAATCTTCAAAAGTAATAATAATTCTATCATATTCTTTTTCTGATGCTAAAATTTGTAATAATATTCTTAAAGCATTTTTAGCATAAAGATTGTTATCTTCATCAGCATGAATCCAGTTTAAGATTTTTCTTGCCTCCTTTTTAGCTTCATCATACTTTTTGGCATTAAATAACCTGTTAAGGTATTTTACTCTTTCATTCATAGAACCAATAATTGATCGTTCAATTATTGATATTTTTCTCTTAATTTTATTAATTCTTTTATAATCTTTAAGCCTGTTAGCAGAATTTAACTCTTCACGCAATAGTTGCAACTTTATTTCCTTATCGGCTTCAAAATCTATTAATTTTTCAATAACTTCAAAATATTTTGTTTCTCCTTTATCCTTAAACAATTTGTATTCAAGCCCTTTCCAATTTCGTAGTAATTTAATATAATCTTCTTTTCTATTCTCTCTTTCATAAAACTTTAACTTATCTTCAATTTCTTCACGAAGTTCTAAAATTTTATTTTTATATTTGAGAATACTTACTTTTTGCAGTACAATTGATATATTATTATGTGTTTTCAATAATGCTTCTTCAATAATTTGCATAGCTATATTATAACGATTACGATTATCTTCCATATTAATCCAGTCATACCATATTTTAGAATTAGTAGGATTTAATCTTGTGGCTATACGGTAATTATCAGCGGCTTTGGAAAACTTATTTAAAATTCTCTGAATCTTAGCAAGTTCATAAAAAATTCTATAATCTTGACTAACATCTAAAGCCTTTGATAATGTTTTTTCAGCTTCTTCATACTCATTCTTTTCTATTAAACTTCTTACACTATTGATTAGAATATCTACTTTATCAAGCTTATTTATAGATGTTCTGGATAGTAAGCTCTGTTTCTTACCTATAACTTCATCTTCAATCTGTTCAAAATTATCGTAATATTGTTTCACAAAATTTATTGCCATCTGAGAAATAGTATAGGAGTTAGACTGAAATTGAGAAACTAATTTATTTTCAATTAGAACCTCTAAAGATGTTTCTAAATCATTTCTTGACATGTTTGTTATACTCATTAACAATTCCAATGATATTTCAGGATCATTTTTCGTTTTATTCTTCTCTAATGCAGCAATTGTCTGAAATATCTTCTTTTCTTTATCATTAAGAGCTTCATACATATTTTGAAAAGAAAATAAAATAATATCTGATAGTCTCTTTTTTCGTTCTCGTTCATCTATAACTCCTTCTAAAGAAGGATAACCTTCCAACTCAGAGTAAATTTCTCCTCTTGACTTTCCTTTTGTCATCTGTCCAATAATAAATTCAATGCCTAAAGGGACACCACCTACTTTTTCTATAAGTTTTATATTGTGATGATCTGTTGCATGAAGAATATCTTTTATGTTATATGTTCTTGCTAAGTATTTTAACATTGATAAAGCATCTTCAATTGCTAACCCTTCAATTTCTATAGGAAAATCTATTATTTTCTTTCTTTTTCTACTAGTAGTGATAACCTTCAATTTTTTATTTAAAACTGCAAATTTATTAAAATCATGGGTTATATATTTAAAAAACTCCTCATCTTCTACATTCTCTAAATTATCTAATACGAAAAAGACAGGTTCAGACTTAACAAACTCTTCAAACAGCTCTTTTTTATCTTTCATAGGTTGATCTAACATGTCTTCAAAGCCTATAAGAGCAAGAGTGGTATCTACTATTGTTTCAACTCCACGAAATTTGTTATCAATATTTTTTATCATGCTTTCTGTTGAAAAAGGATCAAACACAGACTCTTTTGCCGTTATCCACACAATCGTATCAAATTCTTTAGAAGGTAATAGAAATTCTTTACAAAAATAATATGCTAATGCAGTTTTTCCTATACCACCAACTCCATCAATGGAAGCAATAAAAGTAGCTCCTTCTACCAATGTACTTTTAATTTTTTCTATCGAATCTTTTCGGCCAAAGAATTTTTTGTAAGGCTGCTCTGGCAAATTATGAGTAACCATATCATTATTTAAACATAACGCCTAATCTCACCTGCCGCCATGAAGCGCAGCGGAATAGCGGTCAGGTGGAGCGATTTGTTATGTTCAATAAGTTTTTTTCATTATTTTTTATTTTCTCATGCCAGAAAAATTAGAACGTGTCCTAAAATTAGAAATACTATCAAGTTTCTGAGTAATAATCCTGAGCGTCTTTTTATGGATTCTACCAGACGCCTTAACTTCACATCCAGCCATTTCGAGAGCCTTTAAATATCATTCAGCTTCCTATATAATAATGGGTTGTTGTATAAATACATCCCAGCTGGTCGTAGTATCTCAGCTACGATTGGAAGATGATCGTTATGCGATATCTGCCTAAAATGAGATAACACAGCATCAAAATTTTCAATTTCCATAAAACCAGAAATTGCAAAAACTACAGCTGCCCTTTGCTTCTTACGCCTTCTTGGATGTCGTGTCTTATAAATGCCTTTTATCATATATGGATGGTTTGCTGATACCATTCTTTCCCAGAAATCTTTCAATATTGAAGGCATACCGTCAGTGTAAAGAGGAAAAGCAAATATAATCAAATCAGCCTGTTCATATATTTGTTGAAGTTCTTTAAAATCATCCTTTCCATCAAATATACAGCCCCCTGAGCCAGATAACCAGCAGTGCCAGCAACCAGTACATCTATTAATTTTTAATTTATATAAATGAACAATTTCACATTTGACTCCATCCCCACAAAGCCCTTTAATAAAAGGCCTTAAATAAAAATATTTATATCCTCTTTTACCTCTTGGAGATGCATTGAGAACAAGAATTTTCTGTGGTTTTTTCCAATACTTATTCGGTTTTCTTTCAAATTCTGTTACTGGGTCGTCAAATTGGTCAATATCTACTTCAAATTTACATACTTTTGTGAAATTTGAAAGAAAAGATCTGTCACCAGTAAATTTAAGTTTCTTTGTAAGGACACCAAATACTGGATTTAATCTGCCTGCTGCCAGGTCTAGCCAATCATACAACGATGATCTCACCGTTACATTAGCATTATCAGCAATACCTTTGTGGTATGAAACGCCATCATTACTAATCTTAAAATAACAATCAATATTATTTCCTTGATGATTTAGACAGAATTGTATTATCCCGTTAAATCTGTTTTCTTGGTTTAAGTAGGCTTTATTAAGATTTTCAGATAACAACTTCATTATGCCGTATGGTGTATGATGAAGCTTCATGCTCTTCTAATTTCAACATAACGTCAAAAATTAGCCGCCGCTGTAAGCGGTCGGCTGGATTGCCTTGTTAGGGATAAAAAACTTTTTCTTGCTCATGAGAGAAGCGATTCATTGTTTTTCAAGCGATGAAATTATGTTATAAGAAGTTCTTTCAAATGAATTCTTAATATTTTCCAGAATTCCGGTTACTTTATCATAATTTATTAAAGACTCACGACCTAAAGTTTTTATTCTTTGTTCCTCCTTCTTTGCTTCATTTATGATAAATTCTATAAAGAAATTAGTAGCCTCAAGCCTATAAGAAATCCTTTCTTTCTTTGATAAATGAGGATTTTTACCTTCTTTGATAAAATCATTAATCATATCTATATAGTCACTGTCCATATATGTAGCATTCTTTACCTCACCTAAATAAATATCATTAAAAATTAATGTATTAAGATAGTATTGTCCAGCTAAAGTTAATTTCAAAGTTTTAACATCGTCTTTTTCAATATTACAACCTTCATAATAAGGAGATTCTACCAAATCCCAATCCATTAATAACTGTAACACCTTCTTCACTTTTTCTTTATGGTAATTCAAGGATTCCATAAAGTTTAACACTTCCTCAATGGGTGCTTTATCTCCATGAACTTTTATTGCTTGTAAGGTTCTTAATCTTATAAGATTATTACCATCATAGTTAGGTTCCTCGTTATCAAAGAGATTTATAACCATAGTTGAAGGATCATTAGGAAAATAATATGGATTATTTCCACACATTATAGCTCTCAGAAAATCCCGTTCTCTTACCGTATCTCTTCTTTCTCTATCTTCAGGAAAAAGATAACCAGATGATAACGCTACCCTTACCATTTTTAACATAGCTCGCACATCGTAATCGGAAAGATTTTCTAACATTTCAATTATCTTATTATTAGTAAGTAGCGCATTAAGAATCGTGTTAAATTCCTTTTGGAGGCTATCGTGATCGAAGACATAACGAATCCCAGAAGGGGCGTGTATTTCAATTTGATTTTTGCCAAGGTGTTTAAATATTTTTTCTATAAAATTTGATTTAAGTAGAAAGGATATTCTCTTCTGGAGAACACCTTTTGTATCTGGAAGCGATAGATGTAAAAATCTAGGTTCAAATGCAGATAATGGTACGTGTCTAAATGCAGATGGTAAAGTATAATCTCTAGCACTCATTATAATGCCTGTTTCCAATTCGTTTAAAAGTTTTGTACACAGACTAAATATTTTTTCTTGGGTCTTTTTCCCAAAATGGTCAACATTATCTATTACTATAAAAACCTTTTTATTATTTACATTCATAATATACTTAAGCCGTACTCTATTAAATAATTTTATGTCACTTATAAAGCTATCAATTTTTGAAACCAAATAATCTTCATAATCTACTTTATTCCTTTCTTTTTTATATTTAATAACACCTCTATAAGGTATTAATTCTTGTTTAAAAAGTTCTTCTCCTAACTTAATATCTGGTGAACTAATATCAGGATAATTTTTGGTTAAATAACTATCAATTTTTTTATGAACAAACTCTTCTATTTTAGGGAAGGGTATATCTTCTCCTTCACCAAACTCTCTAATATTGATAAGGATACCATCGATTTTATCGTCTAAATGATATTCTTTTATTCCGATTAAGAAATAATAATAACAATACGTTGTTTTGCCAGTCCCTACGTCATTAATGATTAAGAAGGGATGATTATAGTTAGAGATTGGAAGGTTATCTGATAAGAACTTATCAGGTGTTATATCTTTGTTGCATATTAATGCACTTGGAATCCCAGTTGTTACTTCAACTATAAACTCCTCATCAAAATCTCGACTTCTTATTGGACAATAACACTCAGAAAGCAAATTTTGATCATTGATAATTTCTGAGAACACTCTAGATAACTCCGTAGCACATAGCCTCCAAAACGAGTGAGGTGAAGCTCTATCTTTACCTTTATGGATTACCTCTATTATCCTTTTTCTCTCCATATACGCTCCTTTTTATGAATTTAAGAAATTTTTATAAATTCTGTATACATAGATAAATTTATTACTATAGATTCTTGGTATATATCAAAAAGAGGACTTCTATAAGATAACTTACAAGTTATAGTTTGAATTTCTTCATTTTTTTTACTAAATGAACTTTGATCGTCTAAGAAAAGTTTAATTTCAACACCAGGCCCAATAATCGGGAAGCTTTTTTCTTTCAATATATTATTGTTACAAGTTTTAATTGGCTTATCAAATTGCATTGAGACATCTATGGCAGGAATCACTCCAGTATTTTTAACCCTTAAATCAAGAAATTTACCCTCAGGATATAAATCGACTATAATAAAAGGCCTTGAAACTCTTATTATAGCCTCCTTCGTTATTTTATTTGAATGTTTTGCTGAAAGCAAAAGTCCTATTGTAGTCACAACATAGACTATAGTTAAAATTACCATCAAAAAACCTTGATTATTATTAAACCATTCTACCACTTTAAATTCCCTCTTATTAAATTCCCTCTTATAAATGATATACCTAACGCCAATTTCTGCGGCGGCTACAGCCGTCCGCAGGAAAGGGTTGTTAGAATCATTCTGTCTCAAATTCTTCTTTTGGTATTCCTGATTGTCTAATAATAGACATCAATGTCCCTCTTTTTATTTCCTTATGATCTGGGACTGGAACGGTTATCGTGCTTTTCTCAAGTTGTTTTTGCATTACTATCTGGCTTCCTCTTTTCCGTACTTCCTGAAAGCCATATTTTTGAAGTATCCTGCAGACTTCCCTCCCAGACAGAACCTTCAGTTTAGGCAACCGCTACCTCAAAAGGAGATATGTATATATCCTCTTTTAACCTTTCTTTGATTTCTTCAGATGAGGCATGTTCAAAAAACAGAGTTACCGCCTCTTCTAAATTTTTCTTCGCCTCTTCAATGGTGTAGCCCTGGCTTGCTATGTCCAGTTCAGGACATAGGGCAACAAACATGTCATCTTCTTTTTGAATTATGGCTGTAAATTTATGCCTCATATTCAAATATTACCCTACACACCTTTTATTATTCAAGTATCATTGACGAGATTTTTATTTTTATAATGGGGAGCTGAGCTGAAGTCTGGTAACAGGACAAATCCTTGTTCGCCAGCTTCCTGCTCCAGCGTCTTGTTCTCGGCGTGCCATCCTGCCCCACATCCCAACCACTTCCTATCCCTTTCAATCTATCACTAAACATCTCACCCTCTAACAAACCTTCTGTTCCTCTGACGCACACCGAGTTTATTGTCTTTCTCCCTCTATATTATATACTCCCTCTCTCTACCAATCAAGAACAAGATGCTGGAGCTCCTTCAGCTCAGCTCCCCGTTCTCGGCGGGCGTCAGCACGCCGAGAACATACTTTATCTTATTGTCCAACTTGCATTAAAGTATATCCCAAATTAAGACAAATGTCAAGAGATTTTCTTGAAAATGCTTGATTAAACTAAGTTAATGCAGTATAATCAGGAGTGAGCCTACCAGGGACACTTGAAAGAAAGTATCCAGAGGTGGGCAAGCAGTGGGGGTGGTTCTGGCTGTTTCCATCAGGTTATCTCTCCATAGACCCAAGGAGTAATACAGTCCGCCGTCATCATTTGCATCCTGCCACACTACAGAGGGCCTTCAGAAGGGCTGCGAAAGAGGCCGGTATCACGAAGCCTGCCACAGTGCACACCCTTAGGCACAGCTTTGCCACGCACCTGCTTGAAGACGGCTATGACCTGAGAACAGTGCAGGAACTCCTCGGTCACAAACACATCAACACCACCATGGTCTACACCCATGTGGCAAGGAAAAATATTCTTGGTGTTAAAAGTCCTCTTGACTGAAAGTAGGTTTTTAGAGTGATTTAAGAAAACTCTCCAGATTCCTTTTCGTCTCTTCAATAGAGTCTCCTCCAAACTTCTCAAGCAACGCATCGCCAATAACAAGCGCCAGCATAGCCTCTGCCACCACAGAGGCAGCTGCCACTGCACATATATCAGACCTCTCATATGCAGCCTCTACATAGCTGCCTGTTGCGAGGTCCACTGACCTCAGAGGCTTCCGCTGCGTGGGAATGGGTTTCATGGATGCCTTTACAACCACCGGCATCCCATTGGTTATACCACCCTCTATACCACCGGCATGATTCGTCTTCCTCTTTATGTTTTTTAAAGAAAAACTCCCCTCAACAACCATCTCATCCATCACCTCTGAACCTCTGCTGGTTGCCATCTCAAAGCCCTCTCCTATTGATACAGCCTTTATTGCCTGTATGGACATCAATGCCTGTGCTACTCTGCCATCCAGTCGCCTGTCCCACTGGATGTGGCTTCCGAGCCCTGGTGGCACGCCGGTTGCGAAAACCACAAATCTGCCTCCCAGAGAGTATCCACCCTCCTTGGCCCTGTCGATTTCTTCTTTCATCTTGGATGTTACATCAGCAGAAGGACATCTTACTTCAGAGCCCTCTGCCTGGCTGTAGAGTGCCAGCAGATCTTTAGGCTTCAGCACTGAGGTATCCACCTGAAAGACCTCTCCTCCTACAGAGGTTACAAAGGAACCTATGCTTATCCCGAACTCATCAAGCATTCTCCGTACCACAGCCCCAAGGGCCACTCTCATTGCTGTCTCTCGTGCTGATGACCTCTCAAGAACATTCCTTATATCCTGTTGGGCATATTTGATAATGCCTGCAAGGTCTGCATGTCCTGGTCTTGGACGAACAACAGGCTCAATACTCTGTGCATCCTCCTCCGAGACAGACATTCCCTTCTGCCAGTTCTGCCAATCCCGGTTTTCTATATAAAGGGCCACTGGAGAGCCAAGGGTTCTGCCCCACCTTACGCCGCTTATGATCTCAACCCTGTCAGATTCTATCTTCATCCTCCCGCCTCTGCCATATCCCTTCTGCCTTCGTACAAGTTGCTGATTGATATAATCAGCAGAGATTGAGAGATTGGCAGGAATACCCTCTATTATTCCCACCAGCCCTCTGCCATGGGATTCTCCTGCGGTCAACAGTCTCAGTCTTGTCATCTGCCCACCTCCTGTGCAATATCCATTAACCTCCTGCTCTCCAATCTGCCTGAAGAGTATATTAAAACTTTTCTCTTATCACTGAAGACCCTTTCTGGCACAGCAACCCCATTCAGCCTTTCCTTCAGACATCTCAGTGCATAAAGCCCCATTCCCACAGTCCTTGGATTCTCATCCCTCAATGCATCTTCTATAAGCATCTTTATTATATTCCAGTCCCTTATCAGATTTGGATTTGTGGTGCCAATCCTACAGATTGCATATAGTACCCCGGGCCTCAGAAACTCCTCATCATAAAATCCCACAATCATCGGAACAAGATCTCCATACTCTCCAGGAGCATGGACCACTATTTCTGCAAGCATCTCTATTGCAGACCATCCAAGCCCTCCTGATTCTTCAGTAATGGACCACAACAACCTCCTTGCAGTATCTCTACCCTTGTCTCTTGATATATCCGTGAGTTCCTTCACCACAGGCCCTATAGCCTCTATAGCCCGCCAGGTAAGAAGAGAATCCTTATCATAGCTCATACTGAGGAGTATATTCACTACTCTATGCTGCTGCCTTACAAGAGCCCTTAGGGTATCAATATCTCCTTTAAAAAGCGCCTCTTTTACCTTCTTCTTTCTTTCACCTGTTGTCATCACAATAGATATGGAGGATTTAGTTTAGCATAGGGCAGTATTTATCAGGCCCTCGATCCACTCAGGCGCTGAAAGAGTATGCAGATGAGTATAGGTGGCAAAAACCTTTCCTATCAGAAGACCATCGAACCCATCCTTGATTCCTCTGCCCTTTCTCATCTGGAAACAGAACCGCATATCTCTATCATAACTGACAACCCTCGAATAATGAAACTCATGCCCCTTGAGAATGGTGCCTTTTTTGTAGTATGTAGAATCCTCAACCACCTCCACCACTGTATAGCCATGAGCAACAGGGGTGATCTCCATCCTGAAATCCAGTGGTAGCACTCCAGTCATGGGATACACCCCTTCAGCATACTCTATCTGCCTGCCAAGATACATCAGGCCTCCACACTCTGCATACACAGGCAACCCCTTCTCCACTTCTCTCCTCAAAGCGGTCATGAATGCTCTATTGCCTGACAATTCTAATGCATTTGTCTCAGGAAATCCTCCACCAATATACAGAAGGTCTAAAGAAGGCAGAGAGTCCTGCCTCATTGCATCAATAAATACGATCTCCATCTCATACTCTCTCATTATCTCTAAGTTCTCAGGGTAGTAAAACTGAAAGGCCTCATCCCTGATAATACCTATCCTTAATCCTTTGGACCTTCTTTTGAGTTCTTCATTGATCTCAAACAGAGGAGGCAGTTCTTCTAAATGAATCGGGGCTGCTGAGCATGCAATCTCCATCATCTCATCCATATTGATCGTCTCTTCTACAAGTGCTGCAATATAATCTATTGTCTCCTCCACATCAGGATGTTCCTGATAAGGAGTAAGCCCCAGATGCCTCTGGAGGATGGGTGTCTGTACTGAACGCCTAATTATACCCAGCACTTTACAGTCAGTATACCTCTCTATCGCTCCCCTAATCACAGACTCATGCCTTCTGCCAGAGATATTGTTTAAGACCACTCCCTTAATGGCTACACCCTTGTCAAACTCCTGCAGTCCCTTTATCAATGCTGCCACTGTTCTTGTCACTTTGGTGCAATCAACAACCAGTACCACAGGGGTCTTTACCAATTTGGCCAGCTCTGCAGTACTCCAAGAACCTTCAATATCAACCCCATCATAAAGACCACGATTACCCTCTATTACTACTATATCTGAACCCTTTGAATGGTGTACAAAGGATGCTATTAATTTAGAGGAAGGAATCATAAAAGGATCAAGATTGTAGCAGTCAGTGCCACTGGCCTTTGCCAGCCAACCAGGATCAATATAGTCAGGCCCCTTTTTAAAACAGGTTACTTTTAATCCTCTGTTTTTAAAAAGTCTTGCTACTGCAATAGAAAGGGTGGTTTTGCCAGAGCCTCCTCTCAGCCCTGCTATAACCACCCTTGGACAGTTATACAACATTCAATTGATCCTCGAGACAAACTACTTTGACCAGATGCTCTCTTCTAAAGGTGATGAACAGAAATGTATTTGGATATACTTTTAAACAAAAAATTAGAGACAAACCCCTATATTTACCGAAGCAACCCCTCGGCCTTTCTCTATCTCTTTATCTGTTTTTAAAGAAGCCCCTTCTCTCTCAGATACTCCTCAGAAGGTATCTCTACAGAACTTGCGCCACCTGTGTAGGAGTAACAGAGCTTTCCTTCATCAATCAGCCCTCTCAGAACCTTCTTAACAGTATTTTTATCCTCGCCTGTGTCCTGAGATATTATCCTTATAATATCCTTTTCTTTTAGCTTCTTCTTCCCCTTTGACTTCTCCAGCAGCTCAAATATCTTTTTTTGGATTTCTTCTACCTCCATCTTTTACCTCCTCTTTCTAAGATTAAGGGCAGGAACTCCATCAGCTCCTGCCCCTTGATTTTTATTTAATATTTGAAAGTAGCAGCAGTCCTGAATGTCTCTCTTGCGAAGGTGAAGTCATCTATGTGCTGCCAGGTGAATTCAATTCCTGTCAGGCTAAAGAACCTTTCCCAACCTATCCTCTCAATCCACTCACCTACTCTCTCATGCTTCCTTGCGTGCTTTGCATATGTCTCCAGGATCAGCTTAACAGCAGCAACCGCCTTTGGCCATCTTGGAGGATCATTGGAGATGAAGGGGATAACCATCTTTGAGAACTTGGGATTGCTTCTCAAGCTACCCACTTTTCCACCAACCACTACTGCAACCCCGTCCCTGTCAGGGTCTTTAATCTCAATAGCAGGACATACTGTAAAACAGTTACCACAATACATGCACTTTTCTTCCTTTATCTTAACACTCTTCTTTGCAGGATCAGGACTTATAGCTGCTGTAGGACAGGAGGCAATGGTGGTGGGAATCTCACACATATCCTTTACTCTCTCGTGCTGAATTGTGGGCACCTTGGTATGCACAGCCACCAATGCAATATCAGAACAGTGCACTGCACCACACATGTTAACACAGCATGCAATAGCAATTCTTACCTTGTTAGGCAGTTCCTTTGTAGTGAAGTACTCAAAGAGTTCATCCATAATCGCCTTCACAAGACCAGAGGCATCTGTTGCAGCACCATGGCAGTGCACCCAACCCTGAGTATGAACAAGATTACTCACCATCGGACCAATACCACCCATCACATAGCCCCTCTCCTTAAGTTCATTCTGTAGGGGCTCTACCTTACTCTCATCAGAGACCAGAAACTCAATATTATTTCTGGAGGTAAATCTCAGATAACCATCACAGTATTTATCAGCAATCTCACATATCTCTCTAATGGTATCTGTGGCAAGCAACCTTGGACTGGCAACTCTGATTGTGTATAGCTTATCACCACTTTCAGCCACATGAACCATGAGTCCAGGTGAAAGTCTCTCATGATACTTCCACTTACCATAATTCTTCTTAATAACAGGTGGCAAAAATTGCTCATAATGTGGTGGTCCTATGTCAGTTCTTCTTTCTGGTACAGCCATTTTAAATTTCCTCCTTCTTTATTTTTTTAGAAGTTTTAGAACTTATACTGACCAGTCTTTTTCTCTTCCTCTTCCCTTTCTTTGATCTTCTGGATATCCTCCTCAGTGAAGAACCAGAATGGGTCTCTCCTCGGCTCTTTAACCTGCTGTGGCACTGGTGGTAGTCCAACATACTCAAGGAATGACCTCATACCAAGTCTCTCAATCAGCTCACCAATCCTCTCTCTTGGTTTTCCATTCTCATCCCACCAATCTATAATGTTTCTGATGAGCTCTTTCAGTTCATCATAGGGAGGCTCTACCTTCATGAAAGGAACTATTACCCAGGAGAGCATTGCACCGACCACTATAGGGGCCTTACTGCCCACACATATAGTTACTCCCTTCTCATCTCCTGGTCTGAGTGCCTTTGTCATCTTTGCTATGCAATGCATACATCTGTTACATTCTTGATTATCTATCTTAAGTTCATTTCCATCCCAGGACATACACCCGGTAGGACACATATCAACTATTTCCTCTTGGATGTTCATTCCACCCTCTGCATACTTTCTCACTTCATCCTGATCGATCTTGATATCACCCTTCCATGTTCCAATTATGGACAGGTCAGCACGGGCAATAGCAGCAACACAATCACAGGCACAGCCAGCCACCTTTATCTTGAACTTATAAGGATAGGCAGGCCTGTGAAGCTCATCCTGGAACTCCTGAGTAAGTTGATAGGTAATCTCAAGTGTATCAATATTTGCCCATTCGCACCTGGCAGGTCCTACACAACAACTGGGTGTCCTCATTGCGGAACCAGAACCTCCAAGGTCCCATCCCCTTGATGAAAGTTCTGCAAAGATATCCTCCAGTTTCTCTGTCCTTGTGCCGAGCAGAATCATGTCTCCGGTAGATCCGTGCAGGTTTGTAAGCCTGCTACCATATTTGTCCCAAATATCACAGATCATTCTCAGGGCCTCAGTCGTATAAAACCATCCACTCGGCTGATTGACCCTCACCGTATGGAAGTGTGCAACATTGGGGAATTCTTCTGGTAGAGAGGAGTATCTTCCTATAACACCTCCTCCATATCCTCTCACACCAACTATACCACCATGCTTCCAATAACCTAATTTTGTTTTGTAAGATTTTTCAAGCTGTCCCAACTCATCAGCAGCCATCTCATTCTTTTCTGCAGCCTTCTTGAGCTCCTTCACAAAACTCGGCCACGGTCCTTTCTCTAGTTCGTCAAGAAGGGGTGTCTCATACTTCTTACTCATAACGCCTCCTTGTTTTAAGAAATTAATTGATCTTAGGGCCTAAATTAAAGACGCCAATATCTTAAAACAGAATTTACTGATTGGTCAAATTAAAAAAATTTATAAACGAATCATCTCAGCTTATCTAAAAATCAGAGATTTAAACAACCTGATGGTGCCCCCTAGAGGATTCGAACCTCTGACACCAGGATTAGGAATCCTGTGCTCTATCCTCCTGAGCTAAGGGGGCTCGAGTTGATTTTAAAGAATTTTTGATTGTTCCGTCAAGACAGAAGGGTAAGGGAAACTCACTTAATCGTTATTTGATTGGTAGGAATTGAGAATACTGAAAGGGGGAAGGCCCCCTTTCAGCAGTAAATTATTTATACACTGTTGATTCTGCCTCTTTTGCCTTCGGCTTTGCAGCAGTGCTCACCACATCAACTACATACGCCAGTGCTGTACCCAGTACAGCTCCAACTACTATGCTAACCGCAGCTATGCAGAATA
>Ga0209426_1001417_pt1 | contig 14598 bp, 11 predicted proteins | sample Deesub1362B_J571_FD_187697 | JGI IMG/M metagenome (GOLD analysis project Ga0209426, IMG submission 187697) | Deep oceanic, basalt-hosted subsurface ecosystem from Juan de Fuca Ridge flank, Pacific Ocean, CORK Borehole 1362B_J2.571 (SPAdes)... ...
AGGAAGAACACCGCCAGCGCTGGGGGCGGCCCCCCGGCCAGGGCCTGGGCCAGCCGGACCGACTTGGCCACTGGGTCCGCCCGCCGCACCACCAACACCCGCTCCTGGGAAAACAGCCCCGGGGTGCCCAGGTGGGCCAGAAGCTCCCCCAGGGAGAGCTCGTCCCCGAACACCACCTCCCGCTCTCGGGGCCCCAAGGCGGCCAGGGCCTGCCCCAACGCCCGCTCCACCCCAAACGGGTCCCCCCACCACACCCCGAACCTGACCGGCTCCTTCATCCCTGCCCCCAAGGAGCTAGTTAAAAGCTGGCCACCAACGACAGGCGACCGTAAAGGCCGTGGTCCAGGGAGTCCCTGCCTCCCACCAGGTAGCCCAGCTCGAGGCTCGCGTCCCAGCCTTCGGCCACCGGCTGCCCATAGCGGGCCACCACCTCTCCGGTGAGCCTTTCCTCTTCCCAGCGGCCACGGACCTCCACCGTCACCGTGCCCAGCGCCAATGGCCAGCTCCACCGGTGGCTGAGCCGGAGGCTGGGAGGTTGGCTCCGATAGGTCAGGGTGAGATCGGCCGTCCAGGGCTCCCCCTGCCAGGAAACCCGGAGGGTGGCATCCGTCTTTTCCGTCATCCGCCGGCCGTAGGTAGGATGGGAGAGGAGCTCCCAGGCCCGCCGCCAGGTGAGGCTGGGGCGTACCCCGGGCCAGCCCGTGTACTCCCACCGCAGGTTGAGGCTCAAGTCCTGCTCTTTGCGCTCCCGCACTTCTCGGTAGTTCTCCCCGTAGGTGGCCCCCAACTGGAGGCTGGCCTGGGAGAAGGCCACCCGGGCGGTAGTGGAGAGCTGCCAGTCCCACTCCCCGGGCTGGAGGGAGACCCGGGCGCTGGCCCGGGGGGAAACCTCCCCCAGGGAGAAGCTCCAGCTGGGCCAGGTGAGGGTGAGCTGGCCGGAGGCAGTGCGCTGCCACCCGCGGCCCTGCCGGCGCCAGTTCTCACTCCACCTTGCCTGCCAGCTCGTCCCTTCCCGCCGTCCCTCCCAGCTAACCTCACCCACCAGCTCCTCCCCGCCCCACAGGCCGCGGTGGGTGAACGGCTCGCGGAAAGTGAGGGACATCTCCCAACCCGCCAGGGGGCGGAAGCGGAGGGAGGCCCGCAACTGCCCCCGCAGGCCGAAGGTGGGCCCCTGGACGGTGCCGGCCAGGGTGAGGTCCCCCCACCAGGCCTCCCCCTGCCAGCTCCCCCCGGCCTGAAATTCCAACCTCAGCCGATCTCCCGGCCAGTCCCAGCTCGGCGCCAGCCGCAGGGAGAGCTGGGGGTCGGTGAGGGAAACCTCCAGCGAGCCCGAGAGCCGCCCCGAGGGCCGGTCCGCCAGGTTCGACAGGCTAGCCCTCCCCCCCAGGGCCAAGGTATAAGAGCCGGTTTGGTAGCGGGCGGTGAAGCCGAGCCCGTGGCTGTCCTGACCCCCCTGGCCCCCGATGGGCTGGTACCCCGGCCAGCGGCTGCCCAGGTCCAGCCGCAGCGCCCACCCCCCCAGCTCCCGGGACAGGCTCAGCTCTCCCAAAGCCCCGACCTGGCTCCGCCCCCTGGGGGGAGGGTCGTGGAACTCCCCCAGGTCCCGCCCCTCCAGGTGAGTGAGGTCTTGGGAAAACCTCTCCGGGTCTGGGGAGAAGCGCCACAGGTCCAGGCGGTACTCTTGGTCGGCCCGGGTGCCGGCCCAGAGGGTCTCTTGGTCGGTCCACAGGGCGGTCACTGCCCCGGGTAGCACCCGCTCCCCCTCCCGGTACAGGCCCCCTCCGGTGCCCCACCACAGCTTCCCTTGGTAGTGGGCCAGGGCGAGCACCGGCTCCCCGGCCACCAGCCACCCGGCTCCGGCCCCGGCCCGCAACGTCCGCACCCCCTGGCCGGTGGCCACGTAGATCTCCCCGTCCACTTCCAACAGGTCCTCCACCGGGCCCGGCACCCCAGACACCCGCTCCCAGTCCCCGGTCCAGCGCCACAACCCTTGCTCCCCGCCCAGGTAGAGCACGCCCTCAGTCCACAGCAGGGTCCGGGGGCGTTCTCCTTCCGGCAGGGGCCACACCTGCCAGGCAGCCGGGTCCTCTGCCTCGGCCAGCGGGAAGGCCGCCACCCCCTGATCGGTGGCCAGGAACACCTCCCCCCCTCCCGCGGCCAGGGCCAGCCCCTCCTCCCCGGGGAACGGCTCCCCCTGGATCCTGGTCCAGCTCCCCACCCGATCGAAGGGGGCCGGTTCGGTGAGGGCAACCAGGGTGAGCCCGGCGTCGGTGGCACAGAGGAGCTTCCCCGGGAAGGCCAATAGGGACCGCACCCGCCGCCCCCCCAGCCCTTGCCCCACCCCGTAGGAGGTGAACCGCCCGTCGTGGTAGACGGTGAGCCCATTCTGATGGGCGAACACCAGGTAGTCCCCGTCCGGGGCGGAGGCCAGGGCGATGTGGTTCACCTGGTTGGGGGCGGCGAGGCGCTCGTTCAGCCCCGGGGGAAACAGGTTCTCGGACGCCCCCAGGGTGAGCCGGTACCGCCAGCCGGCGGACTCCCCGGCCAGGGAAATTCCCCCAGCAGTGTGGGTGTTGGGCATGTAGCGGCTGCTGGGGCCGGGCCGGCCCAGGTCCACCGCCCGGTACACGGTCAACTCCAGCCCCTCCCCAAGCTCAAAGCTCGCCCCCAAAAGCACCCGCTCGTACTCCGCATAGCCCCCCAACCCACCCCGCTGGCGCTCGAAGTCCACCCGCAACTCGTCCTTCTCCCCCAGGGTGCGAAATAGCACCAACAGCCCCACCTCGTAGTCGATGGTGTAGTCCACCCCCCGCTGGAGGAGCTCCCCGTTTAGGTACACCCGCTCCGAACCCGGGACCACCGACAGGCCCAGCATGAAGGTCTCCCCGGTGCGGCGGTATTGGAAGGCCACCTTGAGGGCAGCCTCTCCTTGGAAGAACTCGGCGGGGAACGAGACTTCAAGCACCCCCTCCTCGGCGAACAGCTTCCAGGAGAACTGGGGCAGGGCCGGGTCCGGCAGGGGGCGGAAATCCCCTTCTCCCGGAAGCCGCACCCACAACTCCAGCGAATCCTCGAGCACGTCCTTCTCCCCCAGCAGGTAATAGCGGCGCTGGCCGGCAGTGGCCAGGGGGTAGAACTCCCCGTCCACTTCCAGGGAGGCGAGGGCGGCCAGCTCGGCGAGGAACTCCCTCTCCAGCTCGCTCCCCAGCACGAAGGGGTACCGCTTGGCCTCCTCCTCCGGGAGCTGGTGGAGGTCGTTGTAGGCCTCAATGGCGTCCTGGATCCTCCCCCGCAGCAGGGAATCGCGGGAGACTTTGAGCAATAGCACGTCTCCCTCATCCCGGAGCACCAAGTACTGGCCCGGGGGGAGCTCCACCCGCGGCTCTTCCCCCAGCACCCCTGCCAGGTACTCCAACCCGTAGCGGGAGAGCACTCCCTCCAGCCCCTCTTCACCCATCACCAGTGCCACGGCGGAAAAGCCCTCCACGAAGGGGAGGGTCAGGGGCCAGAAGTGGGCCCCGTCCAGGTTTTGGGAGTAGGGGGCCGGCTCCCACGGGCGCTCCGGGTCGACGAACGAGTAGAGCACTTCCGCGGAGGCGGCTTGCCCCCGGAAGACGCGGGACTCGGAGATCCCTTGCAGGCGCGCGGCCAAAAAGGAAGCGGAAAAACCTTCCCCATCGTAGGTGGCCCTGACCCCCAGCACCTTCTTGTTGTAGATGCCCAGGTTCCCCTGGCCAACCTGGAAGTCCCCCACCTCCCCTTGCCAGGGGGGTTGGTCCAGGGTGAGGAGGAAATGCTGGAACCCAGGGCCCAGCTGGTCGTTGAAGCTGGCCTCCAGGGTGATGAAACCCAGGGCGGTGCCGGTGATCTCCGCCTGGAGGGATTGGTCCAGCTGGAGCTGTCCGGGGGAGAGCCCCACCTGGGCCAGGAGCTCCGGGGCCCCCAGGCCGAAGTTCACCGTCCATGTCTTTTGCCCGCTCACTTCCAGGGTGAAGGAGGAGGTCTGCTCTTGCCCCAGGGCCAGCAGGGGCAGGAGGAGGACCAGGGTCAGCAGCAAGCCTTTGGTGGACACGATCCTAGAAGTTGACGATCAGGGAGGCCCGCAGGGTCGGGGCCAGTGGCCCTAGCAGGGCGGCCAAGTGGAGCCGGAACATGCCCCAGCCCAGGGAAGCCCCCACGGCCAAGGTATCGCTGGTGATCCCGGCCCGCAGGCCGAGCTCCCCGGCCCACAGCTCCACTCCCAGGCCCCCGGAGGGGGTATCCTCCCCCAGGCCGGTCACCACCAGGGCCAGCCGGCTCACCACTGGCGGGGGCAGGGGGAGGTCCAACCCCAGCCCCAGGGAGGCGGAAACGGGCCACTCCTCGCCGGGGGTGGCGGGCTGGGAAAGGAGCCCCTCCACCAAAATGCCGAAGTAAACCGGACCTTGGATCAGAGCCGCCAGGTCCACCGCCCAGCCCCAGCCCTCCTCCGGGAGCACCGGATGCAGCACCTTCAGCCGCCCCCCGAGGGCGAACCCCGGGGCCACCGGCACCCCCACCCCCAGGGCGGCCCCCTCGGAGTGGTAAGCCACCCCCCCGTCCTCGGGCTCGGAGCTGACCACTACCCCGCCCAACCCCAGCCAGGGGATGGCCACCGCCAGGGAGGACACAGAAGCGACGGCGAACTGGCCACCGTAGGAGGACAGGGCGGACAGCCCCCCCTGGTAGGCCAGCCCGGCCGGGTTGAGGAACACCGCCCCCGGGCCCCCCTGGGGCAAGGCCAGCGCCGCCCCCACCAGGGCCAGGTCCCAAGCGTCCAGCCCCAGCCGGAAGGTAGTTCCCACGCCCACATGGCCGGCCCCGGCCAGGAGCCCCAACCCCACTGTCGTCAACACCACCAGCCAAAACTTCACCTTTGCACCACCACCCGAACGATGGGGGAACTGGTCCCCCCACTCACCAACACGGCCAGATATAGGCCGCTGGCCACCGGATTCCCCCCGCCAGTGAGCAGGGGCCAGACGAGCTCCCCGCGCGCCTCCCCCACCAGCCGCTTCCGCCACAGGAGCCGGCCGGTGAGGTCGTAGATCCTCAGCTCAGCCCAGCTGACCTCCCGGGGGAGCTGGTACCAAAAGCGGGCTTCCCTAGCTACCGGGCTGCCCAGCAGGATCAAGGTGGGGGCCTCCGGTCCGGGACTGGGCCCCAGGGCCTCCACCGCCCCGGGCAGGGAGAGCTTCCCCCACCCCCAGGAGAGGTTGGGCACCGCCCCCACCCATTGATCGGCCCGCGCCCCCTGGGTGAGCGCTTCCCGCAGCTCGTCCCAGGACAGGCCCGACTCCAGGGCCAGGAGCAGTGCCCCGGCCCCGGCCACGTGCGGGGCGGCCATGCTGGTGCCCAGAAGCAGGTAATAGCTCCCCCCCGGAAGCAGGGTCCAATCCGCCACCTGGGCTGCCTGGGAGCGGGCGGAGGCGATCCAAGCCCCCGGGGCACACAGCTCCGGCTTGAGTCTCCCGTCCCGGGTGGGGCCGCGGGAGGAGAAACTCGCCAGCCCCCCCACCTCCCCCTCATAGGACTGCTCCCCCACCACCGAGGTCCAGCTGTTTTTGGTCACATAGGCCCCCACGGTGATCACCCGTTGGGCGTTGCCCGGCTCGGCGATGGTCAGCTGGGCATCCCCCTCCAAAAAGTAGCCCTCTCGACTGTCCTCGATCCAACCGTCCACCCTGCCACCCACCCCCACCGGGGTGAAGGTGAGCCGCCAGCGGCTGCCGGCCGGAGCCCCGGTGAGGGTGAGGTAGATCTCCAGGTCCCCATTTCTGGGGTCCGGCCCCCCCGAGGCGTTGTCCACCCACACCTGTCCCACCGCCGCGTTGAGGTAGGCCTGTTGGCCGGGGAGGACGGTGATTTCTTCCCCGCTGGGGGCGAGCACCTGCAGCCGGAAGGCAGCCGCGGGCGGGTGCCAGAAGGAGGCGGCCACCCAGGAGGACTGGGGCACCAGGTGCCAGCTGATGGGGGAGTGGACATCCGCCCCCACGTGGAGCTGCTCCTGAGCTTCGTTCCCGGCGGCCACCACCACTGCCCGGCCGGGCCGGTCCACCAGCGAATCCAGGGCCTGCTCGAACAAGCTCGTGCCGTCGTGGGGCCCGGCGTGGGTGCCAAGAGAGAGGTTCACCACCGCCGGCAGCCCCAGCTCCCAGGCCCGGTCCAGCACGAAGGTCACCCCCTCCAGGACGCTGTCTTGGAAGAACGTGGTGTTGACTATGACCAGATTCGCCTCCGGGGCCACCCCGGGCCAGCCGCCCCCGGAGCCGTCCCCGGCGGCGATCCCGGCCACGTGCGTGCCATGCCCCATGGTGTCGGTGCTGGGGAAATACCCCCCCGCGAAGGCGGCCTCGATCTCCCCCTGGGTGAACACCTGCCCGTAAGTGCAGCCGTAGGCGGCCGCACTGCCGTCGGCGGGGAGATTTTGGTCCCACAAAAACAGGATGCGGGAGCCCTCTTCAAACCCGTCCCCATCCCGGTCCACCCGGAAGGTGGGGTGGAAGGGGTCTATCCCCGAGTCCACGATGCCCACGATCACCCCGCCTCCCCGGGTCCCCCCCGGGCCCTGCCACACCGCCGGGGCGCCCACCTCGGGGACCGACACGTCCAAGCAGGGCCGAGTGGGGCGGACCAACTGCAGATAAACAAGCTGGGGGTGATCGGCGAGCTCGGGGAGGGCGCTTAAGGGGACCACCCCGGCGGCGTAGCGGCCGGCCACCCAGCTGGGGGACAGGCCCGGAAGCCGCCAGGCCCCACCGAAGTCCCTGGTTTCCACGAGCACCCGCACCTTTCCCGGGGCTCCCCACCCCAGAAGCTCCAGGGAAAGCGGGGTCAGGTTCGGATCGGGGGGGGAGAGGAGCCTGAGGAGGGGGTCCATCTTCTCCGGGCCGGCAAAGGCCAGGCCGAAAATCAAGATCGCCAAGAGGATCAGACGTGATTTTTTAGTCATCAAACGGGCATTTTACCCCGCCCCTTGGAGGCCCACCAAACCGCTGCCGGATCAGTCCCCTTGGCTCTCCTCCAATTGCAAAAACAGCCGCTTGGCAGCCGCCTGCTCGGCTTCTTTTTTTGACCTCCCCCGCCCCAGCGCCTGGCTCCCCCCCAGCTGGACCTCCACGGTGAACACCTGCTCATGGCCAGGGCCTTCGGTGGAAACCAGGGAGTAAGCCGGCAGGGCCCCGTAGCGCCGCTGGCCCAGCTCCTGCAACAGGGACTTGTAGTCCGGAGAGCGAGAGGCGGCGTAGCGGGCCACCTGGTCCCCCAGCAGCCCCTCGGCGAGCCCCCGGGCCGCCTGGTATCCCCCCACCAAAAAAACTGCCCCCACCAGAGCTTCCAGGGCCGCGGCCAGGGTGGAAGGCCGCTCCCTCACCCCCAACCCCTCCGCCCCCTTCCCTACCCGCAGGCACTCCCCCACCCCCAGCTCCCGGGCCACCTGGGCCAGCACCGGCCGCGATACCACCACCGCCCGCAGCTTGGAAAGTTCTCCCTCGTCCCAATCCGGGAACCGGTGGTAGAGGATGTCCGCCAACGCCAGGTCCAACACCGCGTCCCCCAGGAACTCCAGCCGCTCGTTGGAGTTCCCCCCGCGTTCGTGGGCGAAGGATGAGTGGGTGAGTGCGAGTTCCAATAGCTCCCGGGGCAGCTCCACCCCCAGCCGGGCAAGGAGGGACTCCTTTGGGTCACGCGATTCGGCTGGGGTTCGCATCCTTTCCTCCTTCGCCACTGCCGCCATGTACAAGGGACGTGGTTGCCAAGGGGAGCACCGCGGAAAGACAAGCTGGCTAGGGCGGGAGGATTCGAACCTCCGATCACGGGTCCAAAGCCCGCTGCCTTACCGCTTGGCTACGCCCTAGCGCCCGGCTGAATATAGCGCGTGGCCCTCAGGGAGGCAAGTTCTCCCGGCGGAAGGCCCGGGGGAGGAGCTCCCCCAGGGAAAGCCTCTCCACCTGTTTCCCCTCCCCGTCGGCCATGAGCACCATCAGGTCGGGGGCGAACTCGGCCAGCACCTGGCGGCAGGCGCCGCAGGGGGCACAGGGTGCCTCCCCTCCGGCCACGGCCAGGGCCTGGAATTCCCTGGCCCCGGCGGAGATGGCCTTGAACAGGGCCACCCGCTCGGCGCACATGGTGAGGCCGTAGGAGGCGTTTTCCACGTTGCAGCCGGTGAAGAGGCGGCCGTCCTTGGCCAGCAGGGCCGCCCCCACCGGGAACCCGGAATAGGGGGCATAGGCCAGCTTGCGGGCCGCCACCGCCTGCTCGACCAGCTGCCTTTCATCCATCCCTCAGCCTCCCAGCTTGCGCTGCCGCTCCCGGGCCCGCAGCTCCGCCCGCTTGATCTTGCCCGAGGAGGTCTTGGGGAGCTCTGACACGAACTCGATCTCCCGGGGGTACTTGTAGGGGGCGGTGATGCGCTTCACGTGGTCCTTGAGCTCCTGGACCAGCTCCTGGGAGGGCTGGTAGCCGGGGGCCAGGATGACGAACGCCTTCACGATCTCGCCCCGCTCCGGGTGGGGGGCGCCCACCACCGCTGCCTCGGCCACTGCCGGGTGGGACACCAACGCCGACTCCACCTCAAACGGCCCGATGCGGTAGCCGGCCGACAAGATGATGTCGTCCGCCCGCCCCTCGAAAAATAGATAACCTTCCTCGTCCACCCGCGCCAGGTCCCCGGTGCGGTACCACTTCCCGGAGAACACCTCCGCGGTCAGCCTCTCCTCCTGCCAGTAACCATCGAAGATGCCAGGGTTCCCCACCGGGACGGCGATCTCTCCGATCTCCCCTGCCCCCACCGGGTTCCCCTCCTGGTCGATCACCGTGGCCTCCGGCCCCGGGGTGGGCACGCCCATGGAACCGGGCTTCACCGGCAAGCCAGGATAGTTACACACCAAGCAGATGGACTCCGTCTGCCCGTAGCCATCGCGGATGGTTAGCCCCAACGCCTCCTGGAAGGTCTCGATCACCTCCGCGTTCAAGGGCTCCCCGGCGGACAGTGCCTCCCGCAGCTTGAGCTTCCCCCGCCAACTGGCCAGGTCCGACACGTGGGCCAAGATCATTCGGTACTCGGTGGGGGTGGCACACAGCTTGGTGATGGGGTAGCGGGACAGGAGCTCCAGATAGCGTTCCGGGTCGAACCTCCCGTGGAACACGAACTGGGTGAGCCCGTGGGAGATCCCGGTGCCGATGGGGGACCAGTACCACTTGGCCCAACCCGGGGCGGTGGTGGCCCAGATCACGTCCCCCGGCTCCACCGCCCACCAATAGCGGGCAGTAACCCGGTGGTGCCCGTAGATCCAGCGGTGGCGGTGCATGACCGGCTTGGGCTCCCCGGTGGTGCCGGAGGTGAAGTTGATGGTCAGGGGGGAGTCCACCCGCAGCGGCACCGGGGGGATGGGCGAAGCCTGGGCCAGGGCCTTCTCGAAGGACAACCAGCCCGGCCGCTCCCCCCCGATCAACAGCCGCTTCTCCAGCGGACATTTGCCCCAAGCCTCCTCCACCTGGTCCGCGGTGGAGGTGTGGGCGATGATCACCCTGGCCCCGGACACCTCTGCCCGGTAGATGATGTCCTTGGGCCGGAGCATCTCGGTGCAGGGCACCGCCACCCCGCCCGCCTTGAAGGTGCCGATCTGGGCGATGAACGATTCGGGAAGCCGGGGGAAGATGTGCATCACCGGGCTCCCCGGCCTCACCCCCAGGCCCTGCAGCACCGCGGCCAGCCGCCCCGACTGCTCAGCCAGCTCCCCCCAGGAAAGCTCCCGTCGCTCCCCGGCCTCTGATTCCCAGAGCACCGCTGGCTTCTCCGGGTCGCGGGCGGCAAAGCTGTCCACTACCTGAGCTAGGTTGTAGTCCTCGGGGATGTCCCACCGGAAGTTCCGGCGCTCTTGCTCGTAGGTTTCCTTGGTCCACTGCATCCAAGTCCCTCCTTTTTTGGCTACTACCGGCCGCTTCCCCTGACGGGATTACCTCACCACCGAACCTAGAAGGCCGGAGGCCAATCCTGAAAATCCAGCTTGGGGAAAGTTATAGCCACTTGGGGGAATGGCATCCACCCCTGGGGGGGAGCGGGGAACCGGGTAAACTCCCAGGGAAAAGCTCCTCTAAGGAGGCCGTGGTGGCGAAGGTCAAGGAAAGCCAAGCAGTGGTGGTACTCCATTCCGGGGCGGCCAAGCGGCTCATCGCCCGGGGGGTGGGCGCCCTGCCCCAGGTCCAACGGGCCCTGGAAACAGGGCTGGTGGTGATCACCCTGGGGACCACCAACGCCTACGTGGCCGAGGAGCTTTTGGGCAAGCCGGTGGACAAGGTTGGGCACTGCGCCGGCTACATCGGGGGGGAGCTGGCGGTGGTGCCGGCGGGGCGGCGGGGAGGGGACTTGGTGCTGGAGCGCGGCCGGCCGGTTGAGATCACCGGGGAAGAGGTGCGGGAGCGGCTGGGCCCGGGGGACGTGCTGATCAAGGGCGGGAACGTGTTGGACCCCCAGGGGGTGGTGGGGGTGATGATGGCCTCCCCCAGCGGGGGCACGGTGGGGCGGTACGTGACCCTGGCGCTGGCCCGGGGGGTGGAGATCGTGGTCCCCATCTCGCTTACAAAGTGCATCCACGGCTCGGTGCCCCAGCTCGCCCGGGCACTGGGCTCAGGGAAACTGGCCCACGCGAGCGGCCTGCGCATCGGGCTTTTCCCCCTGGTGGGGAGCATAGTGACCGAGAGGGAAGCGATCGAGCTCCTCTACGGCGTGACCGCAAGCCACCTGGCCAGCGGCGGGGTGGGGGCCGGGGAGGGGGCGGTGACCCTGCTTCTCTCAGGGGAAGAGGGGAAGGTGGCCCAGGCATTCGGCGAGCTGGCCCGCCTGGCCCAGGAAGAGCCCCGCTTGGAGTTCCATGCTGACCCTGGCTGAGGCCGGACAAGCCAAGCTGGTGGAAAAGCGCTCCCGGTTCTTGGCGTTCGCGTTCCCCATCCAGACCCAAGAGGACATCCAGCGGCATCTGGCCGAGCTGGGGCGGCGCCATCACGCCGCCCGCCACATCGCCTATGCCTGGAGGCTGGCCGGCGAGGAAGGGGCCCACGACGCCGGCGAGCCCCGGGGCACCGCCGGCCTGCCCATCCTACAGCTGTTGCGGGCCCGGGGGATAGAAGGGGCGCTGGTGGCGGTGGTGCGTTACTTCGGGGGGGTGAAGCTGGGAGTGGGAGGGCTGTGCCGCGCCTATCGGGAGGCGGCTCGATTGGCCTTGGAGGCGGCCGGGGTGGTGGAGCGGACCCCGGTGCGACGGGTTCGGGTCCGGACCCCACTGGCCAAGCTGGGAGCCACCCTAGGCGCCCTGGCCCGGCTGGGGGCGAAAGTACACGCCCAGGATTACAGTGGCGCGGTGGTGTTGGAGGTGGAGCTCCCCGCGGGGCGGGAGGGAGAGCTGCGGGAACTGCTCGCCGCTTGGGCAGAAGTTGAGGGGGGATAGGGGATGCTGGAGTTCCTGGAAGGGCCGGTGGCCGAGCGGGGGGAGGATTTCCTGGTGCTCCTGTTGGGAGGGGTGGGCCTCAGGGTGACGGTTCCCCCGCGTACGGCCGGGTCGGCCGACACCACGTTGGTGAAGCTCTACACCCAGCTCATCGTGCGGGATGACGGGCTGGAGCTGTTCGGCTTTGCCACCCGCGAGGAGCGGGAGATGTTCGCCGGGCTGCTCACGGTGCCCCAGCTGGGGCCGAAGCTCGCCTTTCGGCTGGTGGCTGCCCTGCCCCCGGAGGAACTCCTGGCTGCCATCAGAAACGGGGACCTGTCTGCCCTGGAGCAGGTGAAGGGGATCGGCCGGCGCACCGCCCAGCGGGTGATGGTGGAGCTTGCGGGGAGGCTTGCCAAGCTGGCCCCCCCGGTGGTGACCCCCCTCTCGGAGAAGGAGCAGGTGGTGCTCAAGGCCCTGACCTCGAAGGCGTTGGGCTTTTCTGAGGCGGAAGCCCGGCGGGCACTGGAAAAACTGCGGCGGGAGTGCCCTCAGGCCCCGGTGGAGGAGCTCATCCGGCGGGCATTGGTGTTGCTCTCCAGCCCATGAGGGTGTTGGGATTGGACGTGGGAGACCGGCGCATTGGGCTCGCCATCTCGGATGAAACCGGCACGGTGGCCCAGGGCCGGGGCGTTTATCACCGGCAGACTGAGGAGGAAGACCTCGCCTTCCTCGTTTCCCTGTGTGCGCGGGAGAGGGTGGAGAGAATCGTGGTGGGGCTGCCTCTGAACATGGACGGAAGCGAGGGGGAACAAGCGGGCAAGATGCGGTCGTTTGCCCGGGCGCTGGCCGAGGCGAGTGGGCTTCCGGTGCAGCTGGTGGATGAGCGGCTGACCACGGTGGAAGCGGACCGGGTGCTCTCCCAGGCCGGGCTGCGGGAGCAACGGCGGCGGAAGCTGCGGGACGAGCTGGCGGCGGTGCTGATCCTCCAGGGTTTTCTGGACGAGCGGCGGGGGGCGAATGGGGGAGACCGGCAGGTTGACTGAGCCCGCGGGGGCGATAGGGTGCCCCGCGTTAATAGAGCCTGGTGTGCAGATCGGCCCGCCCAAGCTGTGAGCTCACCCGCTCGGCCAGTCACGTAGCCACGGAGATTTCCCCCCACCAGGCAAGCCCTGCCAGGTTGATCCTGGAAATTGGCCTAACCCCGAAAACGAACCAGGCCCAGCCCATCGCAACTAAATTGAGGGTTGAACCCGTTGCACATTCCCGCCCCGGGATCTATAGTCCTATAAACTGTTGGGAGGGATATGAATGTGGGCGCTGCTTCCAGCCATCCTGATGGGCTGGGCCCTGGGGGCCAACGACGCGGCCAACGTGTTCGGCCTGGCCGTGGGCGTCCGGGCCGTGCGCTTCACCGTCGCCGTCAGCTTGACCGCCGCCTTCGCCCTCTTGGGCGCCTACCTGGGCGGGGCCCAAGGGATGCATACCTACAGCTCCATGGCCTCCCAAACCCTCACCAGCTCCTTCTGCGTGGCCCTGGCCGCCGGCCTCACCGTGGCCGCCATGACCTGGCGGGGGCTGCCGGTGTCCACCACCCAGGCCGCCGTAGGGGCCATCCTCGGCGTAGCCCTGGCCGCCGGCCAGCCGGTGCAGTGGGGAGTGTTGGGGAAAATCCTGACCTCTTGGGTGGTATCTCCCTTGGCCGCCCTCACCATGGCCTACCTCGCCCACCGCTTCCTGAGCCCGGTCCTCCAGGCCCGCCTGGGCGGCGCCCTCCTCTACGACCAGGCCATGCGCTATGGCATGGTGCTGATCGGCATCTGGGGGGCCTACGCCCTGGGGGCGAACAACGTGGCCAACGTCACCGGGGTGTACGTGAGCACCGGGCTTCTGTCCGTGCCGGCGGCCACCCTGGTCGGCGGGGGGAGCATCGCCCTGGGAGTGCTCACCTTCTCCCGCCGGGTCATGGAAACGGTGGGGGAGAGACTGGTGCCGTTGGGGCTGTTGCCCGCCCTGCTGGCGGTGGCGGCGCAAGCCGCCAGCTTGCAGGCGTTCGCCATCCTGGGGGTGCCGGTCTCCGCCTCCCAAGCAGTGGTGGGGGCAGTGGTGGGGATCGGGTTGGCAAAAGGGGTGGGGACGGTCAACCGCAGACAGCTTCTCAGCATCGGGCTGGGGTGGGTGTTGACCCCGGCCCTGGCGGGGATGCTGGGCGCCCTTATGTGGCTGGGGGCAAGCCGCCTCCTCCCTTAAAGTACCCCGGCCCAACCTGCCCGCCGAGACCCAGGCTACCCTGGAGAACCTGCACTCTCAGCCACGAAGAATGCTCTCAGTCGCTCCCACAGATTCTGGGGACTACCCCGAGCGCCCGGGCCCAACCGACCCCAGGCTCGGCCAACTACACCGGCCAAAATAGATCAGAAAATTCGTGCTGGTCTTCGAAGTGGAAAATCCAAGGCTGCACAGAGGAGATTACGGCCCCAAGAAATCCATGATCCCGCGGAGGATGCCCCGGGCGATTTCCTCCTGGTACCAGGGGTCCAGCAGGCGAGCCCGTTCAGCGGGGCAGGTGAGGTACCCCACCTCTATCAGGGCGGCGGGCAGATGGGTGTGCCGCATATATAGCCGTTGGCTGCGCACCCCCCGGTCGACGGCGCCGGTGGAGGCACACACCGCCTTTTGCACCGCTTGGGCCAAGGCCCAACTGGGATCGTCCGGGGGACGGGAGTCGTCCACCAGGGTCTCCACCCCACAAATAGCAGGGTCGGGGAAGGAGTTGGCGTGGATGGAGAGGTACAGGGCGGCCCCAACTTCTTCGGCGAACCTGACTCGCTCCCTCAACTCTGGGTAGCGGTCGGACATCCGGGTCAGCACCACCCGCAACTGGGGGATCGCCTTGGCCAGGGAGAGGACCCGCAGGGAGATCTCAAGGGTGATGTCCTTTTCCTGAATCCCGGCCACGATGGCCCCGGGGTCATGGCCCCCGTGGCCGGGGTCCACCACCACCGTGAAGGGAGGCTGCCAGGGAGAAAGCTCCGGCGAACTCGCCGGGGGGGGAGGAGCGGTGAGCAGGGCCACCAGCAGCATCCCCAGGCCCAAGCCCACGGTGAACAGGAGGATCCAGATCTTGGTCATGTTGCCGGGAGATGGTAGCCGGGAG
>Ga0209426_1001419_pt1 | contig 14587 bp, 3 predicted proteins | sample Deesub1362B_J571_FD_187697 | JGI IMG/M metagenome (GOLD analysis project Ga0209426, IMG submission 187697) | Deep oceanic, basalt-hosted subsurface ecosystem from Juan de Fuca Ridge flank, Pacific Ocean, CORK Borehole 1362B_J2.571 (SPAdes)... ...
GATGTTGTACCCTTGCAGATCGCTGGCTTGCACCGCCTCCCAGTGGATCCACACTCCGGAGCTGTCCGTGGCGACCCTCACGCCCTGCGGAGCGGGAGGGGCCGTCAGATCGCGTGGGACGACCGCCGTCTTTTCCGTTTTTTCGCTTTCGTTTCCGGCTTCGTCCAGGGCGGCCACCTGGTAATAATAAGTACGGCCCTGTTCCGCCGTGCTGTCCACCGCGGCAAAGGTGCTGTCGCCGGTTTCCAGCAGCAATAGCGGGGGCTCCTGTTCCGTGCTGCGGTACACGCGGTAGCCCTTCACGTCCAGTGCCATGCTCTGCTGCCAGGTGATGCGTACCTGGCCTTCCGGCGTGGAACGGGCGTGGCTGCTCAGGGGTGGCGTTGGCGGCTCGTCGTCCGGTATGTCGACCTGAACGGTGGCCAGCGGGCTTTCGTTGTACATGTTATCCAGGGCCGATACGGCGTATTCGTAGCGCTTTCCGGGCCACAGCCCTTTTAGGCTGTAACCGGTGTCCCGGAACGTAAGGCTGTCCGGTGGCAACGGTTCGGCAGCGATGCGCAGAAAATTCTCTCCATCCCGGCGCCGGTACACATAATAGCCCAGGAGATCCCTGTCCGGAGGAGCGACCCAGCTCAGCGTCACGTAGCGCTGTTCCGCATGGGCTGTGAGACTGTCCGGGCGCGACGGCGCCGAAGTGTCATTGGGCCGGCCGGATATGGCATTGGAAAACTCGCTCTCGTTTCCGGACCGGTCGATCGCCTTCACCTTGTAGTAGTACAGGGGACCGTAATAGACATCCGTGTCCTCGTAGCGCGGCTGATCAACCCGTATGGGCTCCGGGTTGATTTTTTCGTAACCTTTGTTCATTTCCAGGCTTTTGTAGATGTCATAATGGGTCACATCCAGCTCCAGGTTCATCTTCCAGGTGATCAGGACTTTGCCTTCATCTGGGAGAAGCTGCAGTCCCTGCGGGAATTTCGGCGGGGTGAGGTCCCGCGGCACGGCCGTAACTTTTTCCGAAGGATCGCTTTCCCGTCCGATGAAATCAACGGCCGTGACATAATACGTGTAGGATTCGTTGTTGGTCACGTTGACATCTGTCCGGTGCTTGAGGTTGTCCTGGCGGAGGATGAGCACACGGTTGAGCCGGGTAAAGGGGCCATCTGTGGCTTTGCGGTAAATATGAAATCCAACGGTGATGTCACCGGGATCGCCCGCGTAGGCCGGAAATTCCCACGAGATGCGCACATTGCTGTCGCCGGCTTTTACCTTCACGCCGGAGGGGGAGGGAGGCTTGCGGTTCCGGACGGTTACGGTCCGTTCTGCCGTTCCCAGGGATTCTCCGTCGTAGCCCAGAAACTCCACGCGGTAGGTATACCGCTCCCCGGATGCTACGCGGCTGTCGGTGAAGAGGCGTCCTGCCACGCGGGCTGCCTGCAGGCTGGCAAACGAAACGGCCACGGCCGCGCCGAGGTCAGACCGCAGGCGCTGGACCACGTCAAATTCATCTTCTGCGCGCAGGGCCCGAGCAACCCAGGGGTAATCGTCACCCAGCATGTCGCGCGCGGTAAGCGGCTCGATGACCGGCACCACCGGTTGCGCGGTCACCAGCCGGAAATCGCGGTCACCCGGACCTTTGCGGTAGACGTTGAACCCCTCGGTCCCTGCCGGAGGATTCAGCAGCAGGATGAACACCTGCTTGCCGGTGGTGGCCATCAAAAAAGGGAGGGCTTCGTGCTGGGCCGGCACGGGGGCGTTCCAACCGAGCGTCAGAAAGGCCAGCAGGAAAGCGGTTCGTTTCATGGACATTACCTCATGTTCTGTTGAACCCGGCCGGGTTTTCGCTGCGGGGCCGGGCAAATCGTTATTTTATTGCACAACCAGGGCCGCCGAAACGGGCGGACCCAGCACGCCGATACCGTTCATGGCACGGACAGTGAAGTAGTACGTTTTTCCTTTTTGCAGGGGCTGCTGCAAAAACTGGTTCAGGGCCGCGGCGTTGAGCTGCAGGTTCGTTTGATCCGTACTGTGCCAGTCGATCAGATCGGTGGCGCCTGCCTGCGTTCCCAGAGCAAATATGTAGGCAATAATCCCTGATTCCTGATCCGAAGCTGCGGACCAGGTTGCCGAAAGTCCCTGATCCAGAGAAGCTGCCTGAATGGCCGGTGCCGAGGGCGGAGTGGGATCGCTGAGCTGAATGCCGTCTGATGTTCCCTCCTCGCTCCAGAGACCAGCACCATTCCGCGCCCTCACCCGGATGTAATATTTCCTGCCGGGTTCCATGGGCCTGTCCAGCCGGATGTTCTGCTCCGTCTGGCCACCGGCAGACAGCCACGGGGTGATCGGTTCCCTTATGTCTGTTTTCCAGACGGGCTGGTAGCTTAAACCGTTCCGTACGTAACCCACGAGCCTCTGTGTGGCGAATTCTACCCGGTACTGGTACTCCTGGATACCGGATTCGCCATCCCAGGCCTTCCAGCGGGCGTACAGCAGCGTCCGGCTGGACGTGGAGTCGCCGGCATCGTAAACCACCGGCCGCGAGGGTGGGGTGCTGTCGGCAATGTTGAGGGTTGACTGGACCGTGCCGGGCCCGAAATCACTGGCGGTTTTATCCTGGCGCTGGTACGGATATCCCACGGTGATGGTGGCTTTCCGTTCGATGGTGTACCCGCCTGCGCCGCGGGCCCGGAGCCAGATTTCGTATGAGCCGGGGGCGTGGATATCGCGCAAGAAGGGGATGACCAGAACTTCGCGTTTAGCCACCGACCTCCAGTCCTGGCGCGAGGAACTGCCTTTCGGGGACACCCGGTTTGCCGATGCGCCCAGGATGCTGATCTGACCCGCGTCGTTCGGGCCCGGCTCCTGAATCCATATTTTCCGTTCTTTCTTTCTCTCCGCCTCCAGCATCAACTGAAGCCAGCTTTCCGACATGATGTCGCCCTGCGGAGTTCCCGTTTTTGGCTGCTTTTCTTTTCCGGCTTTTCCAGATTTCGGGAAGAGATCACGGATCGATACCGGCTGGGAGTACCCGGGCAGGGAAATGCTGTATTCCGCAATCCCGATGGGATGTTCGGCCTTCCAGCGCAGGGTCAGTTTGGCGTACCAGGCGTTGGTGTTGTAATCGCTTACCAGCGAGCCTTCCAGCTGTACGATGCGGGGAACCTGAAGCACCTGTTTTACTTTTTTGCGCTCTTTTTCAAAATCCCACTCCCTTGCCCAACGCGGTTTCCGGTAGGTGGTTTTCTGACCCGTTCCGGTTGGACCTGGAACTAACGTGCTTACATTTTGCTGCCGGCCTCCCTGCACGGGCTGGGCCCAGTCCGGCGATCTGGCGGGGTAGGACGCTCCTTGCCCGGAGGCTTCCAGCGAACCGGTGACTGACCAGCCCGGGGATTCCACCAGCAGACCGGAACCTCTGTCCGTGCTCAGATATGCGGCGTCGGCGGAGGCAAGCCGGCGTGTTCCGGCTTCCAGCGACAGCTGATCCAGCAGATCGTACAGGAGAGTGTAGAGGCGGACCTTCCGGCTGTACACCCGGTCTGCGGAGAGGGTGAATAAGCTCCAGCGGGCCTGATAAAGGTTGTTGCTATTCTGAAAGCTGGCGGCATATAGCAAAGCCGCTTTGTCAACATGCTGGACAATACCATCCAGTCCCGTTGTGGGGATGTGATACCACATTTCCATGCCCAGGTTTACGGCCAGGTTCACGCCGCTCATAGTATCAGGGGGGCTCCATCCGGACTTCCCTCCCACCTTCAGCAGCTCTTGGATGAGCACGATGCGCTGGTCAATCAGTTTCTGTTTAAACGGACTGCCCGGCTGGGCACTCATCCGCCGCGCCTGGCTTTCCAGCGCATTGCGGATGGCTTGTTCCCGCTGGCGGAACCAGGCTACCGTTTTTGAGCTCCAATCCCGCTTGGCGTTGAGGTAGTTGAGAAAGTTCAATGTATAGGACGAGCTCCGGGAGAAAGTGGCACCGTAATCTTCTGCGAGCCTGGAGATGGATGTCCCTCCGCCGCAAAGCAGCTGATCCAGCTCGTTCAGCTTTTTGGAATAGTCTTTCACCATACTCACCAGCTTCTTGCGGTAGGCCTGGATGTCTTCCTTCTGTTTGCGGGCGGAGGCTTCAAGGCTTTTTGCTTTATTCGGATCGAAGCTGTACTCGTAAATCTGTTTTGTTTGGCCTCCAACGGTAACCTGGCGGATCTGGATCGGGCCTACAGGACTTCCTTTACCGCCAAAATCGGCGATGGAGGGCAGATCTTCTTCCATGAGCTGACGTTTGTCCTGGAGCCGCTTCTGCATCTCCTGGGTTTTGATCCGCAGGGTTTCCAGGGCCTGGCGGATTTTTGTCGAGTCCTCCTGGAGCTTTTTGTAGGAACTCTGCAGGGCGGCAGCCCGCGGGTTCCAGATCAGTTTGTGCAGGGCGTCCAGGGTTGGGTTCTTGCCGCCGGTCTGGGCGTCTTTCATGTAAGCATAGGCGAATGCGGTTTTGACGAAGGCGGCGCCCGGATCGAACCCGGCCATCTGCACCAGGCCGAGCAGGGCCTGACCGGCCGCCTGGCGCTGTTCTTCGTTTAGTGTGAAAAGAGCTTCCCGCGCCTTTGTCAGGTTGTCTGAAAGCTCCTGCATGTCCGCTTCCATCTTCTGGCCGATTTTCCGCGCATCGGCGATGAGGCGGTCATAGCGGTTGTTCTCGCCTTTGCCGCCGTCCCAGCCTCCCGAACCCAGGGTAACCCACACCCGGCCGTTGAATATCTCCACCCAGCAGAGTTCTATGCTCAGATGCCCGGAGGCGTAAAAAACTGTGCTGCGGATCGAATGGGCGTTGTATAGCAGGGCCCCTTCCATGCCAATTTCCGCGCCTACCAGCCCCCACAGAACTTCGCCCCAGGCCTTTCCGCTGGCGTAGATGCCCCAGCTTACATCGGGCCGCCACCATACCATCGCTTCCAGCCGGATGCCCCCTTCAAGTACGCCGATGTCAAGGCTTGCTTCGATGGCTGTGTCAAACAGAAAACCCTGATTTCCGATGTAAATCTCTGCCGTTGGATTGAGGATGAACAGCAGCGTGATGTCCAGCTTGCCAATAACCCCCCATGCTTCTTCGCCATAGATGTAAATGTTGAAGTAATTGTCCGATTCTTTTGCGGAGACCAGTTTGAAAAAGTCAATGCCCATGTTGAGCTGTCCTTCAAAAAAGGCAGGGTCCCAGCTCACATTGAGGCTCAACAGGCCCTTTACCCTGTAATCTGATCCCACTTTGATGGCCTGCGTTTCGGCGTCCAGAGACCAGTTTCTTCCGGTTATTGTCATCAGGGCCCGTCCGTGGAGAAACGCATCCGAACCGATATAGATGCCAGCGGCAAGGAACACGGCGAATCCGGTTGTTCCGCCGATATTTGGAGCGGCCCTGTCAATTTTTGTGTTGATTTCTGCACGCCGGAACCCCGCAGTGGCGCGAATGCTTTTGATATCTTCTTGCGTGGGATTGTAGAAGAAACCCCCTCCAATTTCGTCGAGGGTCACGGCAGCAAGGTTGATATCAAGGCCGGAGGCGGCGAGATAGAATCCCCAGGTCGGCTCCCCGTTGGCCAGCGCGCCCACTTTTCCGTAAATGGTCCCCCGAATTTTGTTGACAATGGTTGCTCCACCTCCGACACTCAGATACTGGCCCAGCTTGGCGTTGTTCACGTATTGAAAGTCCACCGTCAGATCAACTGTGTTTTGAATCTTGAGATTGCCGCGCCGCAGGAGAAAGCTGGTCTGGTTGCCAGCGTCGGTAAATACCGTGAGTTCATCGAAACTTCCGGCTCCGCCCGCTCCGTTTTTGCCGATATTCAGGTGAGCTCCGCGCAGCTGGAAGTAGCTGTTTACCTGGATGCTGGTGGGCCTGGCCTGCTTGCCCACATTTTTCATAAAAGATAGGGAGGTCGGCTGGTCGCTGTACTTCACATCGCCGATACCCAGGCTTACCACTTTGAGGATGGAAAGATTGCCGCCTTTCACCACGTCGCTGAAGTTGGTGAAGTTGCCATCCTTGTCGATGGTCAGGCCCTGAAAGGCGATTTCGCCTTCCACCACGCCGGACATGTTCACGCCCAGGCCGCCGGAAAGATGCAGAGCAAATGGGTCCGGTGTGATGGCCAGAGAGGCCAGCCGGATAAAAATGGGACCCAGGTCCAGTGTTTTTCCGGAAGCTACCGTGATGGTGCTTGCCTGCACATTCCCGTTGAAGTCAATGCGGATGCCGGGATTGCCGACGCTGCCAATGGCGATGCGGCCGCTGGGATCGCCAAATACTTTGCCTTTGAATGGCAGGTACAGATCCAGGGCCAGCCCCACAAAGCTCTGAGCCCGGTCAAATTCCCATGTGGTGTCCGGTTTTCCGTCCGTAGTGGATATCTTTTGGATACCGGCAAACTGGACGCCCAGGTAGGTGAGGTCAATTTTGCCCCATTTACCAAAGGAAACGACGGTTTTGTCGTTCTCGATTCCCGGTTGGGTTTCGCGCACCGGCTCCAGCCTTCCGCGGATTTTTCCGGATCGCTCGTATTCCACCGTACCGGTAAGGGGACCCAGCTTCCCAAAAATGGGAAGATTGCTGGAAGCAACGCTGACGGCGAGTACCCAGTTGTCGCTTCCCACTTCTTTGAACTCAAAGGATGTAAAGTTCAAATAATCGGTGCTGGGAATCAGCCGGACCGGCTTGCCTGGGATGGCCTTCATCTCCACCTGCTGGCGGCCATTTATGTCTTTGATGACCAGTCTGGTTGCGGCGAATTCTTCGGATTTCGGCTTTCCTTTCAGACGAAGGTTCACATCCAGGGAGAACACATCTCCCGTCACTCCGGATTGCCATGATAGATTCTTGACCCGGAAGGTGAGACCAAAAGCGGAAATCTCCTGCTCGGAGATTTTTAGGTCAAGGCCGTTCTCGTTGATGATCAGGTCTTTGAAGTAGATCTTTTTGTCCAGAATGGGGATTACCGCGTTTGCTTCGTTGATGAGGAGCCGGTTGGCTCGCGCATGGTCGTAGCTGATGCGTGTGACGTTAAGGAGCCCGCGAATCAGCGAGAAGAGCCGTTTTTCGGCGGGAGCTGCTTCGCCGAAAATCTTTCCGCCCTGGGCTTTCCAGGTTCCCTTTCCTTCAGGCGAAAAAACCAGATTGACCGCTTCGGCAATGACGGCGAGGGAGTCGAACGGGGAGGGAAGAAGGATGAGTTTCACGGATCCGTCGAGCACCCTCTTCTGGCCCTGGCTGGAGACTCTGGTGGCGCCCTGGATGGCCTGCACCTCGGCCACTTTGGGAATGAGCACATATTTCTGTCCGGTGGTCTGCAGCGTGTCGGCACCGGCGACCTGCTTTGCTTTCGTCACCGTAATCGGCACATAAACTCGTCCCAGTACGGCTTTCCCAAGAGAATCTTTGGCGGTGTAGGTGATAATTGCGGCACATTTTGCCTGTTCCTCTCCGGCCAGCAGCCATTCCAGATTGAGCGGGATATTGGCCCGGTCGACATAACTCCCTTTCGCCTGCAGAACGTCCAGGGAGCCAAAGGCCAGGAGTTCTTCCATGTAATTTCCCTTGGTACCGGAAAGTGGCGGCCCGATTCCGGGCCTGGGCATGTATTCCTCGCCTTTGCGCACACGGATGGTACGCGTTTGCAGAGTTACCGGATACTTCAGTGTGGAGACCAGGGTTAGGCCAACAGAGGCCAGAGGCTCGCTCGTGACGATTTCCGCAGGATCTGCTTCAACCTCGATAGGATAACGGGTCTCCATCACAACAATGCGTACTTGATTTGTACGGGCAACCACCCTGCGTCCCAGGCTGTCCTGGCCGACATATTCCAGCGCCATTTTGTAATCTGCTCTCAAAGAAATGCTGTCCGGTCCCTCATAGGTGACTGGCCCCTGCACTTGAGGTGCGAAAAGCCCGTGGAGCATTTTGACCCGGCCAAAATCGGATACCATTTGCCGGGCGGAGATTTGCTGAATTCCGGATGGCGGAGTGAAGGCATCGGGAGGATCATTCATTTCTTCCGGCAGGCGCGCCAGAAAAGTTTGCCCGGATTCCTTAAACCAGATAGAATAAACGGAATCGAGCCTGGCGGGAACTTTGCCAGAATAGTTGAGCCGGACATTCCAGTATTGAACAAGATGATTCTGATCGAATACTGAACCAGAGGGTTGCACGGTGGCCGTGATTTTCACCGGCGGTACGGAATAGGCCGTGTCGGTTTCTGCAAAAATGGGATTGCCATCGGCATCGGTTCCGGAAAAATTAAAAGCAATGCCGTAAGTGGAACTGGTATGGCCGCTCAGCGCCGCAGCCACCGAACCGGGAAGCGGAAAGGATGCTCCAGTAAGAACGTAAGGGATTTGAAATGTCTGGCCATTGATCATAATGGTGCGCGTTTGCGGACCCGGCACCAGTTTAAGAGGCCGGGGCAGCGGCAATTCGGGGAGTTTCTGCCTCACCACCTGGGAAGTGCCGACATTGTACAGCACCACCGGCTGGTAATGGGTGAGGGTGGCCGGCGCGAATCCGGTCCATTTGAACTGGAATTGGATCGGCTGATTGGGCCTGGAAGGATCGTACCGGAACATGGGCTGCACCATGGAAACCGCAAGAGAGCGCCAGTCTTTCGTAGCTGAATAGCAATACACCTGCAGAGGTTGCTCCGTAATCCCTCTGACCGATATTCCTCGCTGATCTTTGCCGGAATATTCTACCTTCAGGCTGAAATTTGCTTCGCTTTTGCCAGCCAGCATCTGCTTCAGCCACGCCGGAGAATAGCTCAAATGGAGTGTCCGGGTGAATGTTTTATTGAGATAGGATGAAATGGGAATTGGTGGCTGAATGGGGCGCTTTTCCGTTTTCAGCAAGGCGCCTTCGGCGTCATACCAGTAGAGCACTTCTGTGTCGATGTTTCCGTTCTTTTTTCTTCGGCTGGATAGTTCCAGCTTCATGAGGAGGTCGTTGGACAATCGACCCGGGGAAAAAACAATGCCACCGGCGATGGCGAATTCCACCGAGAAACTCAGGTAATTTACACTGCTATAATCAATGAGCGGTATGCGAACCGGATCGGTCTGAATGGGGATCTCCTGCAAAGCTTGCTGCTTTTGAAGGACAATGCCTCTGTATACCAGTTCAATTTGATGCTCTACGTCTCTGCGGATTTTGTTTTTTGTTCGGTATTTATTAAGAGCATCGTAGGGCAGCCGGAAACCGCGTATCATCTTCGCTTCACCTGCATTGAAAATGACAGGCCGAAGCGGCACCGTTGTATCCGCGTAGCGTATCCCGCTGGCATCGTACCAGCGTATTTCCACTTCATTCACGATGCAGGTCAGACCATCCCCGGCGACGAATTTCAGCTTGCTTGCCGGATGAGCTACGGGGTCATCCACAGAAATTATTAGTTGCAAAGGTGCCGCCAGAACGATGAGCTTGGGTGGCTGTGACGCTGTCGCGGGGACCCTGGTTACCGTGTCCGGACTGGGGGGATACGCCTCTGCATTTCCGGCTTTGTCCACCGCCCGGGAGCGAAAAGCGTAGGTGTGGTTCGGGGCTCCCTGATAGAAACCGGAGGTGTCAATCTGATTCACCCGCCAGTCCTGCCACGGCCCGCCATCGATTTGCACCTGAATGTCATAGGATTCGATACCCGATAGCGAATCGGAGCCGGACCAGCTTACGGTAAACGCGGTTGAAGACTGCTGGGCCGCCAGCGGTGTGACCCTGGATGAGGGCGGTTTTGTGTCCACGATGGTAGCGGCTTCTTCCACATCCCGGAAAACACTCTGGTTGCCCGCGGCATCGGTGGCGCGGCTGCGGAAGGCGTAACGGCCGTCTCTGACGGCCCGAAAAGTGGCGGATGTCAGGTCCGTACCGGACAGCCATGTTTTCCAGGCTTTTTCTCCGCCGAAGCGGTACTGGATTTCGTAACGGGTGACGGGCGAAACGTCGTCGCTCCCGGACCATGAAACCTCAAAGACCTGCGTGTTCTGATACGCAGCGGCCGATTTTCCCGGTGGCGGGGTAATGGCAACCCGGGATTCCGGCCGGGAGGTATCCACGCGGATGCCGTCCGACGAGACAGCTCTGCTTTCTTTCCCTCCGGGAAAAACGGCTTTAACGGAAATGTAGTACATCGTATTGTGGGACAGAGACAGTCCGCCGCGGGTGACCTGGGTGGAAAGGCCGGCGTCGGTCCAGGGAAGCACGTCGGTTGCTTCCAGAGATGTGCCGATTGCGTAGAGGTAACGGGTGGCACCCTGTACGGCGGCCCAGTTGGCCGAAAGGGTGGAGGTGGAACGGGTAAAATCTTCGTCCTGACTCGTTCCGTCGTAAACAAATTCCGGACCGTCCAGGGTTCCCTGGAGCGTGCCCGCCGTAAAGCTCCAGATCTGGCTTTTGCCGTCGTTGCTGGCCGCCGGCTGGTCCGATGCGTCCAGGGCCTGCACCTGCCACGCATAGGTTTTGCCTTTTTCAAAAGGAAGGGCTTGCAGCGGGTACACAAAAGAGGTGCCCGTCAGTCTTTGTTCGAAATGCACGTAATTGCTGGCGATGGCCTGTTCGAGCGTCTGGCCCTGCAGTACTTCCACAATCCGCACGTGGTAGGTGACCGGTGTATTCGGGGGCACCTGGACGGGGGTCCACTGAAACGTGGGGAACGGTGTGAGCAGTATTTCCCGGTGCGGCGGCGCAACCAGGTAAGGCGGGTCCGGGTAGTGGATGGAAAATGACGTGCACGCCCTGGTTAGCAGTGTGCCGCTGGGGCCGAAGACATCCACACAGACGGTGTACTGGCCCTCGGGGAGCCGGCCCGTCTGGCGCACCTGATTTTCAATGACGGCATTCCGGGTGGTGTTTTCCCAGTCGATGATGTAGGGTGTCTGAATCTGGCGGAGCTCCGGACCGGTGAACAGGACGGGACCGCCCTCCCCCTGAAGCACCTCACCGTAGCGGTCCGAGGTCAGGCTCATCCGCAAAGTGACCTGAACGGGCGCGCCGCCGCTGTACTGCAGAAAAAAGCTGCCGCTGTTGGGATTGTTTTCCCAGTCGTTGAAGTAAGGCGAGGGATTTGGAGCCAGTTCGATCCAGCTGTTCCACAAGGGAGCCTGGCTCCAGGCCGGAGTATGCAGCATAAAAGCGGATGTAAAAACAAAAATGACACCCCAAAAAATGATGCGTTTCATGATGTTTCCTTGATTCTTTGAATCATTTTTGTTTTGCAGCGGAGCATGCACCGGGGTTTGTTGAACGCTTCTTCTCAAAGAACCCGGAAAGTTGAATAGGGATTGCACCGTTTGACCGGCTGGACCTGTGTAATATGTTCTGCATGAAATACGCAACCAGAGGGGAGATTGCATAAAAAAACGAGGCATGTTCCAATTTCAGGCGGAATGTGCCGCGGCGAAGCCCTGGGGCCTGACCACCTGGCGGCTGAAGAAGAAAGATGAATGCCTGTTGCACTTCCGGGTTGCTTCTCACCGGAAGATTGGTTATTATCCTTCAGCAATCTTCGGATCGAAAAGCCGGGAGGGATAATGGTTCGCCACATTGGCATTGTAGGCTGCAGCGCAGAAGGGGCAGCATTGTGTTACCGTACCATTTGCGAAGAAGGCGAACAGTGGCTGGGAAACCGCTACGCGCATCCGGAGGTCAGCCTACACACATTTTCTTTTGCGGAATATATGCGCCGGATCGAAGCGGGTGATTGGCCCGGAGTGGCAGATCTGATGGTGCGTTCTGCCGAAAAATTGGCACGTGTCGGTGCGGATTTCGCCATCTCTCCGGACAATACCATTCACCAGGCCTTTGCCTGGGTGGAAGATCGTTCACCCATACCGTGGCTGCATATTGCGCGGGAAGTGGTCCGCGAAGCCCGGAGACGGGGCTATCGGCGGCTGGGCATTCTGGGCACCCGCTTTCTTATGGAATCTTCGGTTTATCCGGAAGAATGCGAAAAAGAAAGAATTGCGTGGGAAATTCCACCGGTTTCTGATCGCAAGGTGGTTCACCGGGTCATTTTTAAAGAGCTGGTCTACGGCAAATTCCGGGCGGAGTCGCGCCGGCAGTTTTATGATATCATGGCTGGCCTGAAAGGCCGGGGATGCGATGCTGTGGTTCTGGGCTGCACCGAGATCCCACTGCTGGTGATCCCGGACGAATCGCCGCTGCCAGTGCTGGATTCCACCCGGATTCTGGCCCGGGCAGCGCTGAGGAAGGCAGTTGGAGAAGAGTGATCCGGAGAGTTAGAAACCTGCGGTCAGGAGGGGTTCTGTCAATCCGGACGGGGTGAAAAGAGACAGGGTGTGAGCGGCTAATGGTAGGAGAGAGCATGAGAGGCTGGAGGAACGTGCGCGGAGCGCTGCTGATCGGGCTGATTTTCATGCTTGCGGCCGAAACAACATGGGGCCGCGTGTTACACGTGGAAGTGGTGCGCAGGGTGCTGCTCCTTCATGGGCGGCCTTTTGGGGCAGCGGGACCATACGAATTGCTCGAAGGGTGGATCGAATACGGATTTGACCCTGCCAATCCGGCCAACCGGCGGATTGTGGATCTGATGCTGGCACCGCGCGGAGAGGACGGCCTGGTGCATGCGCGGGGCAATTTTGTGGTGCTCCAGCCGGCGAGGCCGGAAACGCGGCGGGGTATAGCGCTGGTGGAAGTGAGCAACCGCGGCGGAAAATTTTCGCTGCGCTATTTTAATCATGCGGGCGTCCGCCAATTGGAACCGGACAACCCGGAGAGTCTGGGTGACGGCCTGCTGATGGAGGAAGGGCTAACGGTGATCTGGGTGGGCTGGCAGTTTGATGTACCGCGGCGTGCCGGGGCGCTGTATCTGGAGGTCCCTACGGCAAGGCATCCCGATGGTTCGCCCATTTTTGGGCTGGTACGGGCCGACTGGACGGTGCTGAGGCCGGCAGACGTTCTTCTGATCAGCCACCGGGGTCATGTTCCTTATCCTGTGGCGGATCCTGCCGATCCGGTGAACCAGCTTACGGTGCGTGATGGGCGCGAGGCACCCAGACGGGTGATTCCGCGCCGACAGTGGCGCTTTGCCCGGCTGGAAAACGGCACCCCTGTTCCAGACAGCGTACACATCTACCTGGATGGCGGGTTTCAGCCAGGGAAAATCTACGAACTTGTGTACCGGGCCCAAAATCCTGCGGTGGTGGGATTGGGGCTGGCGGTGATCCGCGATATAATTTCTTTTGCTAAATACAGTCCCGAATGCCCGTTTCCGGTCCGTCTGGGGATTGCTGCCGGGGTGTCTCAGACAGGCCGATTTTTGCGGCATTTTCTTTACCAGGGGTTTAATGTGGACGAACAGGGCCGAAAGGCGTACGACGGGATGATGATCATGACGGCCGGTGCGGGCCGGGGAAGCTTTAATCACCGGTTTGCCCAGCCTTCGCGGGATGCCCACCGTTTTTCGGCTTTCTTTTATCCGACGGACCTCTTTCCGTTTACCAGCCGCACCCAGTTTGATTCTCTGCAGTGGCGCAGCGATGGGCTGCTGGCGCATCTGGAAAGCAAATATTTACCCAGGATTTTTTACATTAACACTGGCTATGAGTACTGGGGACGGGCTGGGGCGCTGATCCATATTTCGGTGGATGGCCGCCGGGATGTGCCACCTTTCGCGAATGAGCGCATTTACCACTTGGCCAGCTGTCAGCATTTCGTGGGACGGTTCCCGCCACGGCAGAGAAAAAGGCAAAGCGGGCCGCCAATATTCCGGGGAAATCCCGTTGATTTCTCCGTAAATTACCGGGCTCTTCTCCTGCATCTAATAAAGTGGGTGGAAAAAGATGTTCCTCCGCCCGATTCAAGATACCCGCGTTTGGCAGAAGGTGAGCTGGTGACACCGGCCGGCCTTCGGATTCCCGGCATTCCTGGGTTGAAGCCGCCCGCTGTGGGGCATGTGGCGTACCGTGTGGATTATGGTCCGCGGTGGGAGGAGGGAATTGTGGACTGGCAGCCGCCGCGGATTGGCAGGCCATACCCGCTTCTGGTTCCCCAGGTGGATTTAATGGGGCATGAACATGGCGGAATCCGAAATGTGGAAATCCGGGTCCCGGTGGCTTCGTACTTCCCGTGGAATTTGCGCTGGGAAATGCCAGGCGATACCGCAGAGCTGGCGGATTTTCTGGGGACCACCGTGATGCTTCCGCGCACGCGGGAAGAGCAAAAGGAATGGGGGGATCCGCGTCCCTCCCTCGAGGAGCTGTATGGGAATAAGGCTCGGTATTTGAAAAAAGTGTCGCAGGAGATCAGTATTCTGGTTGGGGAGGGATTTGTTCTGGAACGTGATCGTTCACGTTTATTGAAGCGGGCCAGCGATCTGTGGGATTGGGTGTGGTCGCAGGGGAGTCAGTGAAATATGGTTAGATTCTTCTTGCCTTTTTTCTGTAGATTTTGTAAGTTTTAAATGTTGTCAGGACATGGAATTTTGACGGATCGATTTTGGGAAAAGCGAAATTTTTCGGAAGTGAAGGAAAAACATGGAGTTGTTGCAAAATCGATCCGACGACCATAAAAAACAAGGACTTACTGCATTTT
>Ga0209426_1001420_pt1 | contig 14583 bp, 12 predicted proteins | sample Deesub1362B_J571_FD_187697 | JGI IMG/M metagenome (GOLD analysis project Ga0209426, IMG submission 187697) | Deep oceanic, basalt-hosted subsurface ecosystem from Juan de Fuca Ridge flank, Pacific Ocean, CORK Borehole 1362B_J2.571 (SPAdes)... ...
ACATCGTCGAGCATGGCCATCGGGCCATCGGGCCATCAAACGACGAGCACGACCCATGCTCGGGTTCAAGAATTTCCGTTGCGCGCGCATCCTTATCGGCGGCATCGAAACCATGCATATGATCGCCAAGGGCAGATGCGGGGACCCGAAGGCATTCGCTTGTCCGCCGCGCAGCAATTCTATTCCCTGGTTTCATAGACCAGCGCACTCCAGCCCACCGGCTTCGACCAACTGGCCTTATCGCGACAGAACCAAGGGCGCAGGTGCTCCAGCCTTTGGAATTCAGACACCATTCGATAGCTCACGCGGCTCGTTGCTACTGCAATGGCAGACCCGCTTAATGATCTTCGATGCCCTCTCACCCACTTCCAGATTTCACTCAGTGCCGGAGGCAATGCATCTTGGCAAAGTCGTGGCGGATCGCGGCTTCCGCCGCCCGCAAAGCTCATTGGGAGTCGACACCGCTTCATACCGGATCAACCTCGCAGGAGAAAGACATGTATCAAGAACACACCAATGACCGCGAGATTGTTGTCATGAGGAGCGCACGCAGTATTTGGACCTCACGTTCTGCTTGCCTGTCAGTGATCGTTGCGATTGCATGCCAGTTTGTGGCAGATACTGGAGGATCGCCCGCTCGAGCGGGCGAGTCGGGCAATGACGCCGCGTCAGCCAAGCCTGCTACACACGCCGAAACCGTCCTCATCCCGGCGCCTGGTATGGGCACGTTCGGCGGCACGGTCGACATGCACGCGGATTTGTTCAAGCCCGATGGCCCGGGTCCCTACCCGGTGCTCATTTTCTCCCACGGCCGCGCACCAGACCGGCTTGCGCGTGCCGGGCTGAAGCACCCCATCCAGGAATGGCACGTCCGGTATTGGCTGGAACACGGCGTAGCCGTGCTGGCGCCCGTCCGCGTTGGATATGGCGAAACGGGGGGGCCGGATCGAGAGAACAACGGCGCAATCTTCGACGCTTCGGGCCGTTGTACAAGCAAGCCAGACTACGCAAACGTGGCCACGGCGCTGAACGATGCCACCCTGACCACCATCAACTGGGTTCGGAGCCAACCTTGGGCAGACGGCAACCGCATAGTCCTGGAGGGCCGCTCGATGGGCGGGTTCGCCAGCGTGGCAGCTGCAGCCAGCCGGCCTGATGGGGTAGTTGGGTACATCAACTTTTCGGGTGGGGCAGGTGGTTCACCGGACCGCTCGCCGGGGCACAGTTGTGACCCGGACCAGATGCGAGAGGTGATGGCCGAATTCGGTAAGCGAATGACCCTGCCTGGTCTATGGCTGTATGCAAGGAATGACCGGTACTTCGGCGCTGAGGCTCCGCTCGGCTGGTATGCCGCGTTTGCAGCCGGCGGCAGTCCCGCGAAGCTGATCAGTGTGCAAGAGGTACCTGGCAGGGACGGGCATCTCCTGCTTTCCTATGGTCAGGAGTTCTGGCTTAGTGACCTGGACGCATTTGTGAAATCGCTGGGCTTGTAGCACTGCGGTTCCGCTCGTGCCCTGGTCAACGCCAGCGCTCACAGCACGCATATCCAGGTGCAGGTGAATCTGAAAGCCGCGCCGGCCGAGTCTGACAGACAGAGCTTTCTGGGGCGAGATTCGTCGGGGGAGTCCGCTACAACGAGGACCATGCGATAAACCGATGATCGAAAATTATCGCAACAGTTCTGAAAAAGGATGCAATAGGGATACACACCGCTGGTGTACCTGGTCATTGCCGTTCCCAAACTGCGGATGCGTGCCAAGGTCGATGGCGGGACTCGGAACATGCCTGTGCTCATGTGGCTTTACCCGTGGCTCACATGAGCAGGCATCCTGATCGTCATCGGCATGCTAGCGGCTCTGTTCCTTCGCCCCAATCACCGCATGGAGGTCACGGCAACAGCCGGGCTCGCGGCCATCGTGCTCGTAGCCGCGAGTGTTGCACGCAATGGCGGCTGAGACTTACTCGACCCTGACCTTCACGTACCGGCCGGGCGCGGGTTCGATAGGCTGGAACCGACTGTCGCCGAGCTTCGCCGGCGCCGCCTTTTGCTTGCCGCCGTGACGCTTGAGCCAGGCGCTCCAGTGCGTCCACCAGCTTCCGGGCGTGGACTGTGCGGAAGCGAGCCAGTCCTCGGCATGATCTCCCTGCGCGCCGGCGCTCCAGTAGCCGCGCTTCTGCTTGGAGGCCGGATTGATGACACCGGCGATGTGGCCACTTTCGCCCAGCACGAACTCGCTATCGCCACCGAGCAGTTGCGTGCTGCGATAGGCTGACTGCCAGGGGACGATGTGATCTTCCTTGGTCGCCAGGATGTAGCTGGGCACCTTGATCTTGCCCAGGTCGATCGAATGCCCGCACATCGACAACTCGTCGCGTTTGCATAGCCGGTTTTCCAGGTACATATTGCGCAGGTACCACGCGTACATGGGGCCGGGCAGGTTGGTCGCATCGGCGTTCCAATAGAGCAGGTCGAACGCCGCCGGCGATTTTCCCTTCAGGTAGTTGGTGACGACGTACGGCCAGATCAGGTCATTGGGCCGCAGGGTCTGGAAGACGAAGGCCAGTTCCTTGCCCGAGTAAATGCCACCGGTGCCAATGGTCTGCTCGCGCGCCACGACGGTGGCTTCGTCGAGGAAGAAGCCGAGGTCGCCCGGGTCGGTGAAGTCGAGCATGGTCGTCAGCAGGGTCATGCTGGCCACCATGTCTTCGCCGCGTGCCTCCTGGACTGCCAGCGCCGAGGTCAGCAGCGTGCCGCCGACGCACCAGCCCAGTGCGTTCACCTGGCTGGCGCCACTGATGGCACGGCTGACCTCGAGCGCCTTGATGACACCTTCCACATAGTCGTCCCAGGTGGTATCGCGCATGTCTTCCTGCGGATTGCGCCACGAAGTGACAAAGACCGTGTAACCCTGTTCGCAGGCAAAGCGGACGAAAGAGTTCTCCGGCTGGAGATCGAGGATGTAGTACTTGTTGATGCAAGGCGGCACGATCACCAGCGGGCGCGACATCACCTTCGATGTCAGCGGCTTGTACTGGATCAGCTGCATCACATCGCATTCGAACACCACAGCGCCTTCGGATGTGGCGACGTCACGGCCCACCTCGAACGCCGACTCGTCGGTGATGGCGATGCGCCGCTGGCGCATGTCCTCGACATAGTTCACGAAGCCGTTCAAGAGGCTTTCACCGTTGGTCTCCAGTGCGAGCCGGATTGCTTCCGGGTTGGTTGCCAGGAAGTTGGACGGGCTCATGGCATCGACGAGTTGCCCCAGGAAAAAGGTCAGCTTGCTCTTGTCGTCGTCGTCCAGATGGATCGACTCGGCCAGTTCGGCAATCGTCTTGGCATTGAGCAGATAACCTTGCTTGAGCATCCGGTACCACGGGTTCTCGTCCCAGTCCTTCACCGCGAACCGGCGGTCCGGTTTTTGGTCGGCACCGGCCTGGCCGAATGCCGAGGCCAGTATCGAAAACTGACCTTCAAGGTGCCGGAAGCCGGACTGCATCAGGCGGGGCATGTCGATGCCGCTGGGCAGGTAGCGCGGGTAGGCGAATAGATCCGCGAGCGTCGTCAGCGGCGAGGGAAAACCGCTCAGCAGCGGATTGGCATGCGGTGTCGGCACAGGCATTGGAGTTCTCATGACGAATGGCGTGTTGTTTCGGGCGGATGCGCGGCTCATTGCTCGCGTCGTTTTGCTGACGTCGGCATGATCAGGGCGTCACCGTCGACCACGACCTTGTCCTGGACCATGCAGACCGTGCTGAGCGCGACACGCCGCTTCTCCGGTTGGAGATCCGTGACCGTGACCGTCACGTGCACGGTTTCACCAGGCTTCACCGGGGCCCTGAAGCGCAGGTTCTGGCTCAGGTAGATCGATCCCGGGCCGGGCAGGCGACTGGCCAACGCTGCCGAGATCACGCTGGCCGTCAGCATCCCGTGGGCGATGCGCCCGCCAAATGGCGTGGTCTTCGCAAAGTCTTCGTCGAGATGGATGGCGTTGTTGTCGCCGGAGGCCGTCGCGAACAACTCGATATCGGTTTCAGTGATGGTCTTGGCGTAGCTTGCGGTCATGCCAAGCTGCAGGTCTTCGTAGTCATAGCCATTCAGGGTGTTCACGAGGTCTCCTTGATAGTGTTGAAAGCTGTTCGGGCGCCAGATCCAGGCGATACCCGCACGCCGGCGCGCGCGGCGCCGGGTATCGTTCAATGGGTGGTCGCGGTGTGTAGCCTGATCCCGCGCCCCAATGGGTGCGTGCCCCATCTTCAGTGCATGGAGCGCGCGTGCAGACTGTGTCGGGGACTAACGGACGATCGGTTCTTCATCCCCTGCAATGCGGGGTCTGCATATTGATCGACGATCCGGGCGCATTCACATGCGGAATGTCCGGGCGTGTGTCGTGGACGGGGTCGCTGACGGGGGCGCTCAAGCATGGACCAAACATGGATTCAAGAGCCCCCCCAGCATAGGTGGGCAACTGGCGATCGACTTTGCATGGACAGCCAGGGCGTTGACATTTCGTGCCATGCCATCCATGCATAGCGATGGAAATGGAGGGCGCGTTACCCGTGGCAGCGGGGTTGCCCACCCAATTTCAGACGTTTCCAGTCTGAATGCCAAACGCGTGGGGAGTACCGATTTACCGCGACGTTTGTAACATTACCCAGATGTCGCCCCGACGTCTCTGCAAGCCACTAAAATCGCGGCACTTCTCTCTGGTGACTAACAATGCTCTGGATACTTGGCTTGATCGGCCTGATCGTGGGGGCCTCGGTTTGGGGCGGTGAAGGCGCTGTCGTCGGCGCCGCCGTTGGGGCAGCGCTGGGTTGGGTGCTACGGGAAAACGCCCAGCAGGACGCGTTGCCCGTGCGCAAAGGCGAGGCACCCTCGCTGGCGCAGCGGGTTTCCGCCTTGGAGCGCGAGGTAGCGGAGCTGAAGCGAGCGCTTGGCGCGGCCGGAGCCGGGTATGCGAATGGCGCCGTCGACTCGGAGACTTCCGACTATTCTGAGACAGTGCGGTCAGAGGTGCCAGAGCGGCCGCCGGTGATCCCCGTCCCGGCGAGCCATAGCGGCGTCGCCGCCACGGCGGTTTCCGCCGTTCCTATTCCCGTGGCAGCGGCACCGGGCTCTGCACCAGCCCCAATGTCGCGCACTCAGGTTGTCGGCCACCAGGACGTGCCAGAGATTGTGCCTGTATCGGCGGCCTCTCCCAGGCCGGCATCGTCGAGCGATATGCCCTCCGTCGTGGCATCGGATATTGATTTTGCCAAACACCTTTTCCGGGAAGCGCTCGACTGGCTGCTGGGTGGCAACAGCGTGGCGCGCGTTGGCATCCTGATTCTTTTCTTCGGCGTCGCATTCCTGCTCAAGTACGCGGCAGACAACAGCATACTGCCCGTGGAGTTCCGACTCGCGGGCGTGTGCCTGGGCGCGGTCGGGCTGCTCGCATTGGGCTGGCGCTTGCGCACCCGGCGCCCGGGATACGCGCTGGCGGTGCAGGGCGCGGGGGTGGGCGTGCTCTATCTCACAGTATTTGCCGCAGCCCGGCTCTATGACCTTCTGCCGGCCGGCGCGGCTTTCGCGCTGATGGTATTGGTCTGTGGTCTCGCGGCGGGGCTGGCGATTTTGCAGAATGCCTCGGTGCTGGCAGTGACGGGAAGCGCAGGCGGCTTTCTCGCGCCGGTGCTCATTTCCACGGGCGGCGGCAGCCACGTCATGCTGTTCAGCTACTACGCGCTCCTCAATGCCGGAATATTCGTGATCGCCTGGTTCCGTGCCTGGCGTGTGCTGAATCTGCTCGGCTTCGTCTTCACGTTCGGTATCGCCACGCTGTGGGGCGTGCTCAGCTACAAACCGGCGCTGCTTTCCACCACCGAGCCTTTCCTCATCCTCTTTTTCCTGCTGTATACCGGTATTGCCTTGCTGTATGCGCTGCGTCGATCCGTCCAGCTCACCGGATACGTGGATGGAACGCTGATATTCGGGACGCCGCTGGCAGTGGCGGGCCTGCAGGCAGCGCTGATGCGTGGCACGCCTTTCGGCATGGCATGGAGTGCAGTGGTGATGGCGGCGTTCTACTTCGCGCTGGCGGCCGGATTGCTGCGGCACCGCCAACGGTTGGGCCTGCTGTTCGATGCACTGCTTGCCTTGGGCGTCATCTTCGCAACGCTCGCGATTCCGCTTGGATTCGACGGCCGGACCACGTGTGCGGTGTGGGCGCTGGAAGGTGCGGGTGTCGTGTGGATCGCCATGCGCCAGCAGCGCCGACTGCCACTGTGGTGTGGCCTGCTGCTGCAGTTCGCCGCTGGCTTTGCATTCCTTGCCGGGGCGCTTGGCGACACCGAACCGGGCGCGTGGCCGGTATTCAATGCCCGCTATATCGGCACGATGCTACTGGCGTTGGCGGGGTTCTTCAGCGCGTGGTGCCTGCTCGCGCGCGAGCAGGTCCGTACCTGGGTGCCGTTTGTTCAGGAGTGGGGTCTGATGGTGGCCCTGTGGGGCGTGTGGTGGTGGCTCGGCGGCGGTGTTTTCGAGATATGGCATTGGCACGTCGAGCAGGGCTGGTCCGTTCAGGACTTGCTGCGTGGCTGGCTGCTGTTCGCCGTGCTGTCGGCATGGCTGGCGCATCTTGGTAGCCGCGCCGCGGATTGGCCGTTGGCGGGTTTTCCTGCACTGGGGTTGACGCCGGTGCTGGCCTTGCTGGGCATCGCGAGTTGCGCCGTCTGGACTGGGCCGCCGCTGGGCGGCAGCGGTCTGCTGGCATGGCCCCTGGCGTTCGTGGCCAGTTGGTGGCTGCTCAAACGCCAGGAGGCTGCCCATGCCGACACGTGGCTTGCGCCGCTGCATACACTGCTTTTCCTGACGCTGTGCGTGTTGCTCTCGGATGAAGGCTACTGGCGGTTGCGCGCGTTCGTGCCCGAGGGTGCCTGGAGCTGGGCCGCCTGGGCATTCGGTCATGGCTGCTTGCTGGCGGTGCTCGCCGGTGCTGGATTGCGACTGCACTGGCCGGTGCGCCGTTTTGCGCGGGCCTACCTGCTGTGGGCAGCGTTGCCGCTGGCCGCGCTGCTATGGATCTGGTCGCTCGCAAGCCTCGTCAGCGACGGCGCGGCGGACCCGCTGCCATTTGTGCCATTCCTGAATCCGCTGGATGTCGGGCAGATGCTCGTTATCGTCGCACTGGTGCTGTGGCGCAGGCGTGTGCTGGCGCTTGAGCTTGCCTCGCAGCCGCGAGGGTTGGAGTACGCGGCGCTCGGAACAGTATTCCTGTGGCTGAACGCCGTGCTGCTACGCACCCTGCATCATCACTTCGGCGTGCGTTACGCCGTGCCGGAGATTCTGGAGTCGTTGAACCTGCAACTGGTGTTCCTGGCAGGTTGGGGCGCCATCGTGCTTGCCGCGCTCTGGCGTGTGCGCGAGCCCGCCGTGGTGCGCGTCGCGGCGTTTGCCAGTGCACCGCTGGTCCTGGTTATGCTGCTGTGGTCGCTCTACGCGAACCTGACGCAGCCGGGCACATTGCTGGGACGCATCCCGCTGCTCAATCCGCTTGATCTGATCATGTTGCTGACCTTTGGCGCGGCAGTGCTCTGGTGGTTGCGCGCGCCGGTGGCCGGTTTGCCAGTGGATCTGCATACACGCGCGGCAGGGGCGCTGGGCGCGGGGATCGTGCTGATTTGGCTGAATGCGGTACTGCTTCGCACGCTCCACCATTGGCAAGGCGTCCCCTATACCCTGCATGACCTGGCAGGCTCGACGCTGGTGCAGGCGTCACTGTCCGTGTTCTGGACCGTACTGGCGCTCCTGGCCATGCTGGTGGCGACCCGGCGCGCCGTGCGGTCGCTCTGGCTGGTCGGTGGTGGATTGCTGGCAGTGACAGTGATGAAGATGTTCCTGGTCGACCTGTCTTTCCTCTCGGGTGTGGCCCGCATCGTCTCTTTCATTGCGGTCGGAGGATTGCTGCTCCTGATTGGCTATCTATCACCCATGCCGCCTGCGGCAAAGGAGGGCGTGTGATCCGCAGCGTTGGATTCTGCTGGCTCTGCATGTGCCTGCTGCTTGCTCCGCAAGCACATGCAGAGCGCTTCGTGGTGGAGACATCCACTGCGGCACCGTACTTCACATTGACACTCGATGCGCGTGTCTACACGCACGCGCGCGGCGGACTGGCCGATCTGCGGGTACTCAACGGCGCGGGTGAGGCGTTGCCCTACGCGTTGGCGGTGCCTCGGGCCGAAGCTGTGCCGATGCGCACGTTGCACGATGTGCCGTGGTTTCCCGCGCCGGCCGCCGCGTCTAACCGTGCCGAAAGTGGGCTGGGTGTTGTGATCGGCGCCGACGGCACCCTGCATGCCGCCGGTCAGGCGCAGGGGGCGAAGACAACGGCCGACTGGTTGCTCGACCTGAGTCGCCTGACAGAACCCGCCGCCGCAGTCCAGCTCGGTTTGGGGGACAGCGATTTCGAAGGGGCGGTGGCGGTACAGGCGAGCGACGATCTGCAATCGTGGCAGCCTGCAGGCACGGCCCGCATTCTGCGTGTGAGCCGTGGGGACAGCCAGCTCTTGCAGGAACGTATTGCCCTTGAGGCAAGGCGTACCCGCTACCTGCGGCTGCAATGGCAAGGCGCTGCACCAGAGGTAAAAGGCGTGCAGGTGGAGACGGTGACCGCCCAACCCGCGCCTCCCGCGCCTCTCCGATGGAGCCAGGGTGTGCCTGGCGTGCCGGATCAGGCAGGTGGTTACTCATTCGATCTTGCCGGCCGCTTCCCGGTGGAACAGGTGCGCGTGGGACTGCCGCAAGTCAATACCATCACACAGGCCACGCTTTGGTCGCGGCGAGATGCGCAGGCCCGGTGGGAGCATGTGTCGGATCTGCGTCTGTTTCGCTTGTCCGGACCCAACGGAGAGCAGGCGAACGAGTCAGTGACGGTGCCTCGCAATGACGACCGATACTGGCGCCTGAGCGTGGATCCTCGGTCAGGCGGGCTTGGTGATGGGCGCCCACTGCTGTTCGTGGGCTGCCAGCCCGCCGAACTGACTTTCGTGGCACGTGGCGCGCCGCCTTTCCAGGTGGTGGTGGGTGAGGCCACCGAAGGCACGGTGCGCCTGTCCAAGGCCGACCTGCTGGCAGGTACGACACCCGCTATCGGCCAGGCAAGGCTGGGCACGATGCAGGCATCGCCGGCGGGGCTGGTATCGCCACAGGTACCTCGACGTGAGGCATGGCGCAAGGCAGTGTTGTGGGCCGCATTGGTGGCGGCCGTGATGGTGCTGGGGGCGATGGCCTGGTTCCTGCTGCGTCAGTCGGGCAGATCGGACGAGAAGGGTGGTGCCGGCCACTAAGGAGAAGGCAAGCTTTGACGGGGTGATTTGCCGCTTCGCATCATGGGGGTCATTCTTGGTGCTTGGGGTCACGGCAGGACTTCCTTTCCGAAACGGATCTGCGCCGCGACGTACTGGAGAGAGCCGGCATCGGGACGTTGACTCCAGTCAAGAAGTCCAGGGCGGTACGGGGATACTGTAACTAAATCGATTCAGTTTACGAATCGAGAAACGCTCCCCGCATGTCGTGCCGGTATCTCGTGCCTGAAGGCAGAGGAACGCTGCCAGTTCGACAATCGGTCGTGCGTATGCAAACCGATTCGCCCTCAACCCAAGACCTCTATGTTCAAACACATCCTGCTGCCCGTTGACGGTTCCGACCAATCGCGCAAGGCTGTATCGGCGGCCATTGAATTTGCCCGTAGCACCAGGGCCCGCCTGACGCCATACATTTGCAAGGAAGAGCCTCGCTTGTCCATTTCGATGAGCGCGGCGGTTGATACCGGAAGTGTCGAGAGCAGGCTCGAAAGTGCGGCCCGGGAGGAACTCTCCCGGATTGAAGCCGCAGCCGCATTGGCGGGAGTACCGTGTATCGGAAAAACGTCCTCCGCCTCGGCACCACATCTTGGGATTATCGAGAAAGCCAATGAACTGCAGTGCGACGTCATTTTCATGGCGTCTCACGGTCGAAAGGGGTTGGGAAAACTGCTGCTTGGCAGCGTCACACAGGACGTGCTCTCCCATAGCACGATCCCCGTTCTCGTGTTCCGATAAGCGCAGTTCGCCAGACGATTCCACAAACAGAAGAGGAGGAGGTCATCGTGTACAAGAAAATCCTGTTGGCTGTTGATGATAGTGATGCCGCCGAGCTTGCCCTTGCGCAGGCCGTGACCGTCGCAAAAGCCATGAGCGCGGAGGTCAAGGCATTGTTTGTTGTCACACAGGCGCTCGGCAGCACCTTGACGCCTGCCGAGGCGGCAACCGCGGCCATCGGCAAGCGGATACTGGAACATGTCCGGTCGAAGATGGAAGCCAACGGCTTGCACTACTCCACCGAGTTGCTTGAGGAGGCGGGGTCGGCAGCAGGCCAGATTGCCGACACGATCACCAGCGAAGCCAATGACTGGGAGGCCGATCTGATCGTAATGGGAACGCATGGCCGACGCGGCATCAAGCGTATGGTGCTTGGTAGCGTTTCAGAGGGCGTATTGACGCAATCCCGGATCCCTGTGCTGGTGGTGCGCAGCGATTTCGAGGATTGAACGTTCAGGACGTGCTGACTGGCCGTTCATTGCCAATCTTGCGCTGACACCGTTGCCGTTGCTGTAAGCAACATGCAGCATCGACATTGGGCAGCACTGCACGCCCCGGATAGGTCCGGCAGACGTTCGCTTTGCCGGCCAATTGTGACTGTTCCCGCCGGAGCTTGGGAAACATCCGTTCCTATCCAATTGCACTTGCTGTTGGTATACGGGTTTTCTTCAGGAACAGTCGTGCAGTCCCAAGTACCCATGCATCAAGCTCCACCTTCGCGCCTTGGCTGCGACGCGACCGATGCTATTCGTCAACTCAAGACGCTGACCGAGATTCTTCCGACCGCCAGTCTGCTGCGCAAGGCCGCGTTGGCCCTGCTGTTGGAAGCGAATGCCAGGGCGCAACCGGATGCCTTGCCAATGGCGTTGGCATCGCCTCCCGCACTGACGCCTGCGGTCCCGGAGATCACTGGGAGGCCCGCATGACAGCCGCCGAATTCCAGCAGCTTGTCATGCAGATGGGGCGAGCGCTCGCAATACTCAGTGTCATTCTCCTTGTCGTCATTCGACTGGCATACCCGGGCGAAAATGGCAAAAAGTAGCCGCCCCCGCAAGCCGTATCGCCCACGTCAGACAGAGGCCCATCTCACCGGACGCCTGCAGCCGTGGGTGCTCGACAAGCTCTTCGCACCGCTCGAAAGCATGTTGCAACACATCCGGGACGGCGGCGAGCTGGAGGTCGACGACGATGAGCAGCTTTGGTACTACAGCACGACGATGGGAGGCAGTTTCAAATGTGCAGAACTGCTCGAGTCGTTCGGCGACATCTTCGCCCGGCAGCGGCAGCGCGATACGCATGCACCGGATCCCGAAGCGCTGTATGCCATGGCGGCAAGCATGACGGCGGAAATCCTGGCGATGCGCGAGGTGGAGGCTGCCATTGCCTGCGCCAGCGAGATGCGCGGCTATATGGCCGCGTCGTCATTGGGGAACATGAAAGATGCGGTGCTGCTGGCATCGCTGGACAGTCACATGACGACTGTGTATGGGCAGGGCGACGCGTAAGCGCTGAGGGCGTGTCTCGCCTGTCCTGTCCTCCTGTCTCATGGGGTTGTGACGGACGACTCCTGTGAGGGGTGCTAAGCCGGAATCCCAGATTTGCTGGGATCCCTTACGATCCAGTGGGTTATCGGCTATTTTCGGGCGCCGAAGGCCTGCCGCATCTGCTTGGCGCGCTCAAGCTCACCGCCGCGCAAGTACATCGACGTTGTTGCGATCGACGCATGGCGCAGGTTGTCGCGTTCGGCCGTGAGTTCGACGCCGCGGGCCAGTGCGTGGCTGGCATGACTGTGTCTCATCCAATGGGGCGTTGCGCGGCGTAGCTTCTCCGTAGCCACCGGATGAACGCCTTTGATGACGTCTGCGGCCTAGTTAAAATCAGAATTCGAACGGCTGGGTCATCGAAACCGTGGCCGCCGCAAGCGCGCGACGCCACCATCCGTGATCGTGGGCAAGCACAAGCGTGGCTGGAGATGGCGGGCTACAAGCTGTCCGAAATGGAAATTGGCACGCTGACCCGACTCGGCGGGTGGATGTTCAAGGCCAACGTGGCATTCGATGATCACCCCGATTCCCTGCGGTTTGCGGGCCGGATCCGTACCGTGACCGTCGAATCGATCGAGACCTTCCTCAAGACCCAGCGAAAGGGCTGGGACATCTTCGAGATTCCGGGTCGGTGCTAGACATTAATCGCTGACAGAGATTTCCGCCCGAGGCTTGCCGATTGTCAGATGGGCATTGGCAAGCCCCGACCGGTCATCTCCCGCCTGGATCTCCGGTTAAGCCTTCCTGTTTACCCCACGCCGTACATTTACCGCCTCGCTCAGCAGTTCCAGCACCGTCACTGAGTCCTCCCACCCGATGCAGGCGTCCGTGATGCTCTGACCATAAGTGAGACCCGATGGGTTGTGTTCTCCTGGGGTGAACTTCTGCGCGCCGGGTACCAGATGGCTCTCGACCATCAGGCCGAAGATCGACTGGCTGCCGCCGCTGATCTGCTGCGCCACGTCGCGTGCGACGTCGATCTGGCGTTGGTGCTGCTTGTTGCTGTTGGCATGGCTGCAATCGACCATCAACGAATTGCGCAGCCGCGCCGCTTCCAGTTCCTTGCACGCTGCGGCGACAGCCTCCGCGTCGTAGTTGGGCGCCTTGCCGCCGCGAAGAATGACGTGGCAGTCCGGGTTGCCCTTGGTATGGACCGTCGCGACCTGGCCGTTCTTGTGCACGCCAAGGAAGTGGTGCGGGCGCGATGCGGCCTGGATCGCGTCGATCGCGATCTTGATGTTTCCGTCGGTGCCATTCTTGAAGCCAATGGGCGCGGAGACGCCCGAAGCCAGTTCCCGGTGTACCTGGCTCTCGGTCGTGCGGGCGCCAATCGCGCCCCAGCAGATCAGATCGCCGATGTACTGGGGCGAAATGACGTCCAGGAACTCGCCGGCCGCCGGCAACCCGAGGCGGTTGATATCCACCAGCAGGCTGCGCGCGATGCGCAGGCCTTCGTCGATGCGATAGCTCTCGTCCAGGTAGGGGTCGTTGATCAGGCCCTTCCAGCCGACCGTGGTGCGGGGCTTCTCGAAATACACCCGCATCACGATTTCCAGCGAGTCCGCGTAGCGCTCGCGTTCGGCCGCCAGACGCCGTGCGTAGTCGAGCGCGGCCTGCGGGTCGTGGATCGAGCAGGGGCCCATGATCACGAGCAGCCGGTCATCACTGCCATGCAGAATGCGGGAGATGCGCTGGCGCGTCTGGGTGACCAGCGATTCAACGGGGGTGCCACGGATGGGGAAGAAACGGATCAAGTGCTCGGGCGGGGGCAGCGGGATGATGTCCTCCACGCGCGCATCGTCCGTCACACTGGTGCGGTCCGGCGGCGCCTGCCAGCCTTCGGCAACGCTGGGCGGGGACTTTTGTGGATCATTCATGGCTGACTCCTGGGGGAAACTGGGGAATATTGTGCGGCGGCTGATGCCAACCAGGCTTTGTAGCGGAACTCGGCAAACCTGTCATTGCGATACCGCAGGCTAGATCGGGAGAGATTTTAAATGAGCGGAAGGCATGAAAGGCACGAAAGGAACGAGGCAGGCATATGACCCGTCCGGTTTCTGCAGGGCAGGCCAGTACTGGTGTTCGGGAGCATTTCCTTGACGGCGCAATTAATGGAGAATGGGCGAACCTGTCTTCACCACGGCAGGACACAAAATAGAACCACGATATGTCCTCTCGATCCTCGCTGCGCCCCGTCTTGCCGATTCTCATCGGCGCGTCAGTCATGCTGTCCCTTGCCATGGGACTGCGTCAGAGTCTCGGAATCTTCGTGCCGCCGCTGACGCGGGACATCGGGATATCGGTGGGCGACTTCACCATCGCGGTAGCGGTGCAGAACCTCACCTGGGGCTTGCTGCAGCCATTCGCCGGCGCGCTGGCGGTCCGGACCGGTTTTCGTCCGCTGATGATGGGGGGATCGTTGCTGTACCTCATTGGCCTGGTGTTGCTGGCCACGGCTAATGGCTTGTGGGCCGTGGTGATTGGTGCTGGTGTGCTGATTGGCATGGCCATGGCCACTACTGGCACAGCCTTGGCCATGGCCGCGGCGTCGAGCGCGGTCAGTCAGAACGTGCGAAGCATGATTCTGGGCCTGGTGTCCGCTTCGGGATCGATCGGCGCAATGATCGCGGCGCCGCTGGGTCAGGGCATCACCGGGGAGTGGGGCTGGCGCATGGGCGTGGCAGCCTTTGCAGTGCTGGCGGTCGTGATGTTGCCCGCCGCATGGTTTGCGGGCCGCGCGGACAAGGTGCGGGAAGCGCCGGCGGCGCGGGCGCAGCCAGAACAGAGCGGCCGCCAGGCCCTGATGACCGCGCTGCGACACCCTCCGTTCGTCGTCATGGCGCTCGCCTATACGGTATGCGGCATGCAACTGGTCTTCCTGACCACGCACCTTCCCACATATCTGGAAGTCTGCGGC
>Ga0209426_1001421_pt1 | contig 14561 bp, 13 predicted proteins | sample Deesub1362B_J571_FD_187697 | JGI IMG/M metagenome (GOLD analysis project Ga0209426, IMG submission 187697) | Deep oceanic, basalt-hosted subsurface ecosystem from Juan de Fuca Ridge flank, Pacific Ocean, CORK Borehole 1362B_J2.571 (SPAdes)... ...
CCGCCACTTCTCAAAAAGCGGATCACTGAAGACGTTTTCGATAATCAGGGTTTTTTTGTTCTCATTCACTTCCTGGAAAGGCCCTTCCTCAATCGCAACCCGCCAAGGGCGGTCAAACAGGAGGATGTCTTCCGGCGGATTCTTATGAGCCTTGTACATTTGCAGCCGGCCTTCTTCATCTTTTAGGAAAATAGAAACATATTTGGCACCGCAAACGGAGGCCAGTTTCAGCATGGTGAGGTCGATGATCTCATCCACGTCCAGGGCAGAGGCGATGGTTTGCCCCACCTCCATTAGAGCCAGAAGCTCCTGATTCCGGCGGGCAGATGCGTCTTCACCTTCTCCAGCCGGCCGACCGCGGTAAATGGCCAGAAAATAGCGGTGTTTGAACTCTTCTTCATCCTGGACCAGACGGGCCAGGTGAACATCCACCGGAAACTTCCAGCCGTTTTTCTGCACCAGGGTGAATTCTTCGATCGATGTTACCCGCTCGAATTCCAGCCGCTGGATTTCCAGCAACAAAAGTGGCAACTCTTCCGGATCGTGCAGCGAGTCGATTTTCCGGGATTCCAGTTCGGCGGGCGAAAAACCGGTTAGCCTGGAAGCGGCCTGATTGGCCATGAGGATGTCCCGGCTGTTGGCATCCACCACAAAAACCGCCTCCTCCAGCAGATTGAGGAACGGGCGAAAGCGGGCCACATATCCCTCAACCGAAAACTCCCCATTTCCGGACTGTACTTCAGGCGGAACCAGCAAGGATGAAGATTTCATTCTCTTCTCCTCAAAACCTTTCTGTCCCTTGCGCGATCCAGGCGAAAACACCATCCATGCCCTGATGTTATGTAAGCCTTTTCGGGACTGGCTGCCGTATTACGGACTTACCAAAACGGGTGCCCGTTGTCCGTGCGGCAGCGAAAAAAAGAAAGTAGACCCCTTCCCGGGTGAGGACTCAACCCACACCTGTCCCTGGTGCTGTTCAATGACTTTGCGGACAATGGCGAGGCCGATGCCCGTCCCTTCCACCTTATCCATGCCGGGACCCCGGAAAAAGGGCTGAAAGATTTTCTGCTGAATTTCCTGATCCATTCCGTTTCCGTTGTCGTGCACGTAGAATATAAGCTGTTGAGGTCCCTTCTGCCAGCCGATCTCAATCCGCGGTTTTGGTTGCCGTCCCATGAACTTGATGGCGTTGCTGATAAGGTTGGAAAGAACCAGCTTAATGCCCATGCGGTTGCATGTTACCCGCGGGAACCGTTCCGGATATTCCACCTGGATGTTTTTGCGCGTCAGCTGATAGTGAAATTCCTCCAGCGTCTCCTTAAGGATTGCTCCAAAGGACTCCAGCCGGAAGGTTGAGCTGACCCGGCTTGCCCTCGAAAGCTGGAGGAGATCCTGAATCATGCTCTGCATCATTTCTGCATTGGCGCGGATCCGCTGGAGGTAGTGGCGTTTTTGTTCATCCAGAGTGGAATTGCCCTCCTCGCAGAGCAACGAAGCGTATCCCTGCAATGAAACGATCGGTGCTTTCAGGTCATGGGAAATGGAATAGACGAAATCCTCCAGTTCCTGCCGCTTTTTCTGCAGGGCCTTTTCCGTTCGGCGCAATTGCGACCGGTCCTGCAAGATCCACAGAAGCGTTTCGTTTCCGGTGCGGTGCAATTTCAGCTTAATCACCTGGCCCTGCAGGTACACCAGTTCATGGGCGCGCTTTCCGGCTTCTGCCTCGAAAGAGAGCGGTCGCGATCGGCGTGCCATTTTGCGCAGCGCTTCTTCAAAAGCCGGCCCCAGCCGTGAATCCACCTGAAAGATGAATTTGCCAAGCAGCGAGGTTCTGCGGCGGTGCAAAATTTCTGTGGCCCGGCGCCCGACGTAAAGAATTTTGCCCAGAATGTCGGTCAAAAGCACTGCATCGGTTGTGCTTTCCACAATATTCTGAACCAGATGCTGAATCTCCGCCACGTCTTCATAATAAAGCACCCGGTCCAAAATGAGGGAAAAAAGAGGTCGGATGCGCATAAGAAATTCCGGCGTATCCGAGGCAACGGCACCGACACGGTCGAAAAAGAGGCTGAAGACTGCCCGGGGCGTTCTGCCATCCGCATAAATGGGGAGCAAAAGGGCACTGCGAAATCCCTGATCCAGCCAGTAGGCTTTCCGGCTGCGCTTCAGAAGCGGTTCATTTCCAATATCCTGAATGATCAGCGGCTCGCCTTCTCTGAACCAGTTCCGCAGGGTCTGATCCAGACGGATAGCCGGTTTCCGCTTTTCCGGATGCGGATAGCCGGTACACACACCCGCCAGAAGCATATCATCTTGGAGAAAACGGAGGCTGCAGGCGCAGGCCCCGGTTTCGTTTCTCAAAAGCTCCAGAAGTTCGTGCAGCGTTTCGTCACGCCGGGCGTAGAGATCGCTCTTCTCCAGAAAAATATTGATAAAATTTGCAGGTTGGCCGTTCATGAAAAACCCTCTCTGGCACCCTCCCGAAAACGGTATAAAAACTTAGGCCTTTTTGCCAATATTGTCAAGCGGATTTGGGCTTGTTAAAACAATTTAACAATTGATAACTAATTGATATCATTTAAATTACATAAATTCACCGCTTCAGGGAACCGGGTGGCCAGCTGTTGCGCCAAAATTTACCTCGCCCCCTAAAAAATCATCAGACCGGAATAGACTCCGGCCGACAAAATACCCCAATCACCATACCGCTGCACCAAAAAGCCCCCAAAACAGTTACCTCGAAATTCATTTCGGCCCGAAGCATCATCAGCCCGAAATGCCGATAAAATACCTCAAAAAATCACCTACCCAACCGGCAGGAGCTTTTTATTTTTCCGGTAAAATTCCTCGATGCTCCGGCGAAATTCTTCCACAACCTCATCCAGCGGTTTTTCCAGCACCGCACCGGAAGCATAGGGATGCCCCCCTCCGCCAAATTTCTGAGCCAGCCCGTTGATTGGGATATTGCCCGTAGATCGGAGGCTCACCTTTGTCAGCCGATCTTTCAGCTCCTGAAACAGCACACTGATCTCCACCCCCTGAATGCGGCGCGGAAAATCGGCCAACCCTTCCGTATCTCCCGGCTTCAATCCGTAACGTTCCAGCATTTCACGGGTTACCACGTACCAGGCTACGCGGCCATCGCAGGCAAACTCAAGGCGGGAAAGCAGTTCGGCCAGCAGACGGATCTTCCCCAGCTTTTCGTTCTCGTACACCTGGCGGTAGATGCCCAAATAATCCACTCCCAGTTCGATCAGCACCCCGGCCATATAATGGCTGTTCACTGTGGTATTGGTAAAATGAAACGAACCCGTGTCCGTCATGATGGCCGTGTAGAGAGCTGTCGCGATGGGCAGGTCGAACTTTATTCCCAGCTCCTGAAGCAGCAGGAACACAATTTCGCCCGTGGAAGAAGCCTGGGTGTGGATGATCTCCAGATCGGCAGCCCGGCCATTGGGCGGATGGTGATCGATGCACACGGTAAATCGTTTAAGTTCTTTCAGGGCCTCCCCCACGGTTCGTAACCGTTCCCATTCGCCAATATCCACCAGAATCACCACATCTGCCTGTTTCAGCAGCGCCGTGTGCTGTTCCGGTTCAAACTTCTGGATATAGCCTTCCCGATTCATAAAAGCGTACATATCGGGAACGGCACTGTGATTCAAAATGGCCACTTCCTTTCCAAGCTGCCGCAAGGCATGAAAAAGGCCCAGTTCGCATCCCAGCGCATCACCATCCGGATTCACGTGGGTGGTGATCACAAAACGCCGATTCGTCTGTACCACCTGGCGGAGTGCTTCGACTTTGTCCCTTTCCAGAAAATTGATAATTTTCGGGCGAAATGCGGTCACCTTTCCTCCTATTTCATACGCTGTCCGTTAATTTCCAGACCAAATTTGCAATTCAGGAAATTGGCCGCTTTCTCCGAAGCGATCATCCGGTCCATGAATATCTGGAAATATTCCATGATCTGGGAGATCTCCGTATCGATCGTCAGCTCCAGCAAAATTTCCCGCTGATCGGAATCCACCCGCAAGAAGGAATTTTCAACGGCATAATTGACGCGGTCGTAAATAGAAAATTTGTCGGTTTCGTTGCTCCGTACGCGGGAACGGTGGACATCGGATTTGTCCGCCAGAACCAGCGCGGCGGTGATACCGCTCACTGGTTCAAAGGAGTTTTCATCATGGTTACCGATGGCAGCCACAATTTCGGCCACCTCGCGCGGGTTCATCCCCATTCCCAGAAGAATCTGGTTGGCCAGCAGGGCCCCGGCCTTTGCGTGATCATGCCGGTTGATCAGGCTGCCCAGATCATGCAGGTAGCCGGCGATTCCAGCCAGTTCTGCCTCACGTTCAGACCGGCCCAGCCGTCGCAGGATGTTGTACGAAATGGATGACACCAGGCTGGCGTGCCGCTTCCCGTGTTCAATATAGCCGAGATACGACATATGACGGTCCGTGGCAGCCAGATAGCTTTCCACAATAGGATTTTTCTTCACATCGTCGAGAGTAACAGGATGATGTATTTCATTCTCCCGACCTTTCCGGTCAAGAATCATGGATAAAAAGTCCTTCATACTTCACCTCACAGAAATGGATTAAACCGTTTCTCCTTTCCGATGGTCGTTTTCTCGCCGTGCCCCGGATATACCTCCACATCGTCGTCCAGTACGAAAAGCCGTTCGCGGATGGACCGGAGCAGCTGTTCGTGGTCCCCCCCTGGCAAATCGGTCCGGCCAATGGATGCTTCAAACAGAGTATCGCCCACAAAAATGACCCGGTCCAGCTGGAAGCAACATCCCCCAGGCGAATGACCAGGCGTGTGAATCACACGAAATGTCAGCGAGTTTAGACGGACCTCGCTTCCGTCCTGGAGCCATTCATCCACCTGTGGCACCTCCCGGTAAGGAAGCTGGAACATTTCAGCCTGCATGGGTGCGGATTCCAGAATGGGCCGTTCCTCGGCGTGGGCAAAGACCTGCACACCAAATCGGCCCTTCAGTTCCGGAACCGCCATCAGGTGATCAATATGTCCGTGGGTGAGCAGTATGGCAGCCGGCTCCAGTTTCATGGCGTCCAGTTCGGCCAGGAGCAGATCCGCATCGCCGCCAGGATCTACAATGGCCACCTTGCGCTCCCCTTCGTCCCAGACAAAGTAGCAATTTGTTGCAAACGGTCCTACCACATACCGGGAAATACGGAAACCCATTTCAGCTATCCTTTCGCATTAGGGCCAGCGTTTTCTTCATTTCTTTGACAAACTGATAGGGTACATTGAATAGCCCCATGGTGTCTTCGCCGTTGCGTTCACCGTGGCTGTCGGAACCTCCGCTCACCAGCAATCCCTGCTTAATAGCCAGCTGGTACAGCTCGTTAATGGTGCGCAGAGAATGCTTGGGATGCTGAATTTCAATCCCGTCAATCCCAATACGGATGTAGTTGATCAGCACATCCAGGTTTAGCCCCATGCCAGGATGAGCAATGAAGGCCAGCCCCCCCGCCCGGTGGATGAGCTCAATCCCTTCCCGTGGCGATATCTTGTATTTGGGTACGTATGCCGGTTTCCCCTCTGCAAGATAGCGGTAGAAGGCTTCATCGTACGAGAGGACGTACCCTTCTTCCATCAGAGCCTCGGCGATATGCGGCCGCCCAATAGACCCCCGGCCCGCCTTCTCCCATACCAGTTCCATGCGCAGCCGAACCCCCATCTCGTGCAGTTTCTGGACGATCTTTTCGGCCCGGCGCCTCCGCTCATCCTGCAAAAAAAGGACGTAGTTTCGGATCCCTTCGTCCGAGGCATCGATAAAATACCCGAGAATATGAATATCGTACTGGCCATCGAACGTACTCAGTTCGATCCCTGGAATAATTTCGATCCCCAGCTCTTTACCTTTTTGCTGGGCCGGCTGAATGCCCCCGACAGCGTCGTGATCTGTAATCGCAACCGCCTGCAGCCGTAGCCGCGCTGCCTTCTGAATGATGAATTCCGGTCCGTCCACCCCATCTGATACATTGGTGTGGACATGAAGATCGGCCCATCCGTCGGGCGAAGAAGAAAACGCCTGCTGTAAACCGGGTTCCATCATCACACCTTGGGCAGCGTTACCCCTTTTTGAGCCTGATACTTGCCCCGCTTGGCGCGGTAGCTTACCTCACAGGGCTCGTCGCTTTCGAAGAAGAGCACCTGGGCAATGCCTTCGTTGGCATAAATTTTTGCCGGGAGCGGTGTTGTATTGGAAATTTCCAGCGTCACATAGCCCTCCCAGCCCGGCTCCAGTGGCGTAACGTTGGTTATGATCCCGCAGCGGGCGTAGGTTGACTTCCCCACACAGATGGTCATCACGTTCTCCGGTATCCGGAAATACTCCACCGAACGCCCAAGAGCAAAAGAATTGGGCGGAATGATGCACACATCGCCCTTGAAATCCACCAGCGAATGCGGGTCAAAGTTCTTCGGATCCACAATGGTGCTATTGATATTCGTGAAAATTTTGAATTCGTCTGCCACCCGCAAATCGTATCCATACGAGGAGACTCCGTATGAAATCACCCCTTCCCGCACCTGTCCTTCCTCGAAGGGCTCGATCATCCCCATCTCAAGCGCCATCTTTTTTATCCAGCGGTCCGATTTAATGGACATACCTCCCTCCTGATCTTTTCCCAACCTGTTAATCCGATGCTTCCTCTTTGCTCATCTGTTCGGCCTGCCGGCGTTTTTTCCGCCGATAAACCAGGTGCGATACCCAGATGCTGATTTCGTACAGAACCAGCAGCGGACCGGCCAGCAGGAGCTGGCTTCCCGGATCAGGTGGGGTCAGAATGGCCGCCAGCACAAAAATGGTGACCACGGCATACCGGCGGTACCTGCGCATAATCTGCGGTTTGAGCACCCCAATTTGTGTGAGGAAAAAGGAGACCAGCGGCAGCTCAAACACCAGTCCGGTTACCAGAATGATCCGCAAAACAAATCCGATGTATTCCGAAATATTGATGGTGGGCTCGATGTTTTCGGTTGCAAGACCGTACAGGAACGGCAAAATGAAGGGAATCATTATAAAATAAGCAAACCCTACACCCAGTAGAAAACTGAAAAAGGAAAATCCTACTACCGGTGCCACAATCCTCTTTTCCTTCGGAAGAAGCCCGGGTGAAATGAATTTCCACATCTGGTAAAAAACAACCGGAAAAGCCATGATGATGCCCGCGGCGATGGAAACTCCCATCCGCACCATCAGCATTCCCGCCGGTTTCAGAAAAATGAGTTTGGGCGGGTTGGCGATGTGGTTGTTGGGCCAGGTCAGGATTTCAATAAGCCAGGGAGAAAACGGAAAGGCAATGAACATTCCCGCTGCGATGGCCACAATGCTTTTGATCAGCCGCCAGCGGAGCTCTTCCAGATGTTCAAGAAACGTCATCTCGGCCTGATCATTCCCCCTGTCCCCAGCCGGCTTTTTTCTTTTGCCTATGGCTCCCGCCAACATATATTCCTCTTATGCCGTTTAAAAAGGAAATAAATATAGGATATGCCTGACTAAATAACAAGCCGAATATCCCGCTAATAAAAAAGGGCTGCCGCCGCGGCAGCCCCTTCTGAGGAGAGAGGAACCATGAGAGTTTACATGGATGCTTTCCGGAAATCTTCGTAAAGTTTCAGAATGGACGGCACGTATTCCTCCGTCTCTTTGTGGAGGATCCCCTGGGCCTTGTTACTGGCCAGCCACATGGCCGCACGCCGTTCCCCACCATTGTAGGCGGCCAGTCCCCCTTCCAGGCCGTACATTTCAATCAGCGTGGAAAGATATCGCGCACCCAAACGCAGGTTATAAATGGGATCATATAGAATATCTTCCGCATTCGTCCAGGTGATCCCTTCTTCTGCAGCCAGGAAAATGCCCGTAACCGGCATAATCTGCATCAGCCCCATGGCCCCCGCTTTGGAAGTAATCATCGGGTCCCAGGTCATCGCGGTCTCGTGGGTAATGGTCGCACACAACAGATCCACATCCAGATTGGAATATTTCAAACTCAAATTGTAAATCTCATTTGCGATGTCATACTTTGTGTTGGACGGCATGTTCTTGTTGTACCGGTCAATGATACGCATGATTTTCTGAATGTTATATTGGCGAACACTATCGATGTTCATAGCCGCCTTCAGTTCCATCAGGGACCGCTCCAGATCGCGGATTTTCTCCTGATTCTTGGTGAGCTCCACGAATTTTACGCTGAAGCCTACCAGCGAAACGAACAACACAAATATGACACCAACCATCAGGTAGTTCATGAGCCGGTTGGGCATATTTGTGATTTTGCCTTTCATGTCTTGCCTCCTTTTCATGGTTCAACCGATATACCGGAGCTGTGAAACGCCCCGTTTCTTGCAAAGTTCCCTTCTTTTGTTCAAAACAGCCTGAAACAGAGCCACTATCCTCATATTCGGCGATTGTAGAACAAATACTTAGCCCTTTGCGGGCAAAAAAAAGCCAGCCGAACACTCCGGCTGGACCGGACCGTAAATGTATGACACCCTGCCGCCGATATCAACTTTTTCTGACATTTTTTCCGCTCCCCGTAATTACCCGGCCAAATGGTCCGATAACCGAAAAGACCATGCTCCCGGGAGCGTTCTATTCCATCCCCTCCTGCCATCTGTAACCCGTTCACTTCCAGTAGGGGCCGCCGTACGCCCCACAGGTTCATCTTCCTCCTCTATGCCCGAGGGCAACTCCCCGTGCGTCTTCCGCTGGCGATGTTCCACCAAGATTACTGGCTCATTACCTGCCCAATAGTCCCCATTTTCCAACGAGGTAGAAATTCCCGCACACAGATCGTCTTCATTGAATTCTTGCAATTTTGTTCCAAAAACCTTATACTTTTGCAACTTTCTGGAAATTGAAGGTCCGGTACCGGGAGAAAACGGAAAGGAAGAATCTTTTGGCGCCGTATCAGAAAGAAACGGACGTTGCCATACGGGCGGTCCAGCAGGCCGCCTGGCTTTGCCAGAACATACAGAAAAAGCTGGGGAATGGTTACCACCAGAAATCGGACCGCACTCCCGTAACCATCGCAGATTATGGGAGCCAGGCCCTCATTTGCAAAACACTGGCCGAATCCTTCCCCTCTGACCCCATCGTAGCAGAGGAGAGCTCGGCGGATCTCCGGCAAGAAGCACGGCAGCCCCTCTGCAAACAGGTTCTGGAGCAGGTCCGAATATTTCATCCTCAGGCCAGCAAAAGCGACCTTTTGGACTGGATCGATCTCGGACAGCAAGCTCCGCCGGCCAGAGGCCGTTTCTGGTGTCTGGACCCCATCGACGGGACCAAGGGATTTTTGCGTGGCGATCAGTATGCTATCTCACTGGCGCTAATCGAAAACGGACGCGTATTACTTGGCACCCTGGCCTGCCCCAATCTTCTGCTGCCCTACCCGGAGGCGCAACAGAAGGGCGCTATTTTTCTCGCCCTCCGCTCCGGCGGCGCCTTTGTAACCGACCTCTACGGAAACACGTCCCTGCGCCCCGTCCGGGTGAGCACCCGGAACGAGATCTCCGCAGCTCGTTTCTGCGAATCGGTAGAATCGGGCCACAGCTCCCACGGCGATTCTCGCCGCATCGCCCAACACCTAAAAATTACCGCTCCACCGGTCCGGCTGGACAGCCAGGCCAAATACGCTATGGTAGCCTCGGGAGAAGCAGACATCTACCTCCGCCTTCCCACACGGATGGACTACCGGGAAAAAATCTGGGACCATGCTGCTGGTGCCATTCTGGTGGAGGAAGCGGGCGGCCGCGTGACGGATATATTGGGACGTCCGCTGGATTTCAGCCAGGGCCGGACCCTTGCGCTCAATACCGGCGTAGTGGCATCCAACGGCGCTTTCCACGATGCCATCCTTCAGGCCATTCAGCGCCTGAAAATAGGCCGCTGATTTCGGCTTGGCGGCCGGAAAACATTTGCACAGTAAATGTATTTGACATATATTTTGACTGACCATTCATTCAAAAACCGCTCCGTTTCCTAAATGAAGCGCAAAGGTGTAGCCGAATGGCACCCAAAACAAAAGAACAGCTGGAAGAAATCCGTAAAGCGAGCCGCAAAGTGATCATGGAAGCGGCACTGGAGCTATTTGGAACCCGCGGATACGACGGGACCTCCATCGAGGCAATCGCCCGCAAGGCTGGAGTGGCCAAAGGCCTTATTTACAACTATTTCCGCAGCAAAGAGGAACTGCTGGAACAGGTGGTTTTCGAAGGCTTCCGGGAGTTCGAACCGGTGATCGAACAACTTCTGGAAATCGGAGATCCACGTGAACGCCTCCGGCAGTTTATCGAAATCTCAGCCCAGCTGATCGTTGAAAAAGAACGGTTCTACCGGCTGTACACCTCGACCCTTCTTACCATCCACACTCGAAAGCGTCTGCAGAAACACATTGCAGAATATTTTGACCGGATGCTCGCCGAGCTGGAAAAGACCCTGGCGGAAATGGGCATCGAACATCCAGAGGTGGAGGCATATACCCTGAGTTCTCTATTCGACGGGCTCGGCCTGGACTACATGATCTTCGGCGCAGAGAACTTTCCCCTCCGGCAAATAGTAGAAAATATCCTGAAAAAATATGGTCTGGAAGACCGGGAAGCCCCGGACGGTTCCACGTCCGGAAATCACATCTCCCGGGCAAACGCAGAAAGGTTCAATGGAAACAATACCGAACCACGTATCCAAACGCAACAAAGAGGTACCCCATGAACCGGATGATCTCTTTCCTTCTTCTCATCGCACTCACTGCTGCGGCCCTTGGACAGACTCCGGAGGAAATCGTTCAGCGGGCCGAAAACGCTTATAAGGGCAAGACCAGTTACGGCATTTTCGAAATGAAAGTGGTTACGCCGGATTACGTGCGCACCCTCAAAATGGAAAGCTGGTGGGTCGGCAACGAAAAGGCGCTCATCAAAATTATCGCGCCGGCACGGGAAGCGGGCAACCGCACCCTGAAGATTGGCAAAGATATCTGGATGTACCTGCGTAACACCGAAACAACCATCCGCATTCCGCCGTCCATGATGCTGCAATCATGGAACGGATCCGACTACACTTACGACGATCTGGTCCGCGAATCCAACGCTGTCCGCGATTACAACATTCGCATCGTCGCAAACGACACACTGCAGGGTACTCCCACTTGGAAGCTGGAACTCATCCCCAAGCCGGATGCACCCGTCGTTTGGGGCAAACTCCTTTACTGGGTGCGCAAAACTGACTACCTCCCCGCTCGCATCGAATATTACGATGAAAAAGGCGAAAAAATCCGCACCATGGAATTCCTTGACGTACGGCGCATGGGCGGACGCAACATCCCAACGCGTTGGATTATGCGCAATGAACGTAAAAAAGGGCATTACACAGAAATCGTCATTCAAAAAATCCGTTTTGATCTCCGTATCCCAGACCGAATTTTTTCGCTCCGTGAACTGGAAAGGTAAGCGTCATGAGGCTGCTCATCAAGCTGGCCTGGCGGAATATCTGGCGAAACCGGCGGCGGTCTATTATCACCATTCTCGCGGTAGCCTTTGCAGTCATGCTCACCGTGGCTACCCGCGGCCTGCAGCTGGGCACTTACGAAGTTAACATCCAGAGTGTAGTGCGCCTCTATTCCGGCTTTCTGCAGATCCAGCGTCCTGGCTATCAGGATAATCCTACCCTCCGAAAAAGCTTCCCCTACACCAAAAAGCTAAGAAGCATCCTGGACAGCCAGGCCCTCATCACCGGGTATGCACCGCGGGTGTATGCGGACGCACTGATCAGCTACCGCGACAATTCCTACGGCACCATGCTTGTTGGAATCGATCTGGAGAGAGAACGAAAGATTTCCAACCTCCTTAAAAAAATCCGCCAGGGCCGCGAACCGGAAAGCGGCCGCGGAAACGAAATCCTCATTGGCGAAAAGTTGCTGAAAAATCTGAACGCCCAGATCGGCGATTCCATTATCGTCCTGGTTCAGGGATTCGACGGCTTCCTCCGCGACAGTTTCTGCAAAATTACCGGAACATTCCGCATGGGCTCGGACGAATTCGACCGCACCGTTATTCTCATGCCCATTCACACTTTGCAGGAACTGCTGGGACTGGAAAACCGCGTCAGCGTAATCGCCATTTCCCTGGAAAAACTGGACCACCTGGAACCGGCAAAAAAGAGTTTGCAAAAAGCGCTGACGCCCCTGAATCTGAACGTTCTTACCTGGGATGAAGTGATGCCCTCTTTCAAACAGAGCATCGAACTGGACAACATTGGCGGAATTCTGTTTCTGGCTATCCTGGTTATCGTGGTAGCGTTTGGCATCCTGAATACGGTCCTTATGAGCGTTACCGAGCGGTTCCGCGAGTTCGGCATCATCCTGGCTCTGGGGATGCCCCAGCGGAAGCTAGTTACCCTTGTAGCTTTCGAAATTCTCTTCCTCGTGTTCATCGGCATTTCGGCCGGAAACCTCCTGGGTGGACTGGTCAACTGGTACATCATTCACCATCCCATCGAGTTCAGTGGAGAATTTGCTGCGATTTACGAAGAGTACGGCTTTCTGCCCATTATGACGTCGACCCTGAAGCTGCATATTTTCGTCAATACCACGCTTTCGGTGCTGGCAGCTGCCTTTGTAGCCAGCCTGTACCCGTTACGAAAAGTGGCCAAACTGGAACCCCTGAAAGGAATCAGGTACACGTAATGCTGTGGAAAATTGCCTGGCGGAACTTGTGGCGGAATAAGCGCCGTTCGGCGATCATTCTGACCTCAATTGTGATTGGTGTCATCGCCCTGATCATCACCGATACCATCTACATGGGCATGGGAAACCAGATGCTCTACAATCAGATCGGGATCCACGTAGGACACATCCAGATCCATAAGAAGGGCTACCACGACAACCCCCTTCTCGAAATGGCCATGAACGATCCGCAAATCGTAAACATTTTTGCTTCCCGGAAAGACATTGTGGCTTATGCGCCCCGGATTCTTTCTTTCGGACTTCTTAGCAGTTCCTACAGTTCTTCCGGCGTAAGCATCGTGGGAATCGATCCCGCCCGTGAGAAAGCAATCACCCTCATTGCCAGATCGGTTACCAGTGGCCGCTATCTTTCAGGAAATGCCACGCGGGAGATTCTGATCAGCGAGAAACTTGCCGAAAAGCTTGAAGTTGAAGTGGGCGACAAAGTGGTGGCTATGGCTTCCCGGCTGGATGGAAGCGTGGGATCCGAAGTCTTCCGCGTTGTTGGCACGTACCGTACTTTTAACTCGGATTTTGATAAAGTGACCATCTTTATTCCCATCGAAATGGCCGCCCGCATGCTGGGCATGGGCCAGCGGATTTCCGAATATGTTTTGAAAGTAAAAAGGATCGAACAAACCCGAACTATTCGCGACGAACTGCGGCTGACCCTGGGCTCCGAATATGAAGTGCTCGACTACAAGGACATTCTGCCCATGCTGGTCTATCAGGTGGAAATGTTCGACGAATTTATGTACATCTACTACCTGATTATCGGCATCGCGCTGGTATTTGGTATCGTCAATACCATGCTGATGGCAGTGTTTGAGCGCATTCGCGAAATCGGTGTTTTGAAAGCCATCGGTATGCCGGACCGCAAAATCTTTTGGATGGTGATCCTGGAATCGGCAACGCTGGGTCTGCTTGGATCGGCCATCGGCACAGTTCTCGGTTACCTGATCTATCTGCCCCTGTCCCATACAGGCATTGACCTGAGTATGTTTTCCAAGAGTCTGGAATCGTTTGGTGTGGGTAGCGTGATCTATCCGGTTTTCATCCCGCGCGTGCTGGCAAGCGTATTCTTTTCCATTCCCATTTTCGCCATACTCGGCGCAATCTACCCAGCCATCAAGGCCATCCGTTTTCAACCGGTGGAGGCGATGCGCTATGTCTGAAGAAAAGCTGTTAAACGGAGGCACCATGGAAATCATCCGTACTGAAGCACTGGAAAAAATTTACCAGGATAACAGCGTTCCCGTACATGCCCTTCGCGGCATTGACCTCACTGTGACCCGGGGCGAATTTACCGTCATTGCCGGCCCGTCCGGTTCCGGCAAAACTACGCTGCTGAATCTGATCGGTGCGCTGGACCGTCCCACAAGCGGAAAAGTCTACCTCGAAGGCAATGATCTGAGCCAGAAAAAGAAAAAAGAGCTGGCCGCAATTCGACTATACAAAATTGGCTTTGTCTTTCAGGCCTACAACCTGATTCCAGTGCTTACCGCTCTGGAGAACATCGAATTCACCATGATGCTTTGCGGCATCCCGGAGGGGGAACGGAAAGAACGGGCTATGGCTCTTATGGAAGAACTGGGAATTGCCGATCTGGCTCACAAGCGTCCCACAGAGATGAGCGGCGGACAGCAGCAAAGGGTGGCCGTTGCCCGCGCTATCGTCAACAACCCGTCCATCGTTCTGGCCGACGAACCCACTGCGAACCTGGATTCCGTAACCGCAGGCAAGTTGCTGGACCTCATGGAAGAAATGAACCGCAAACGAAACATCACTTTCATTTTCTCCTCTCAC
>Ga0209426_1001422_pt1 | contig 14555 bp, 19 predicted proteins | sample Deesub1362B_J571_FD_187697 | JGI IMG/M metagenome (GOLD analysis project Ga0209426, IMG submission 187697) | Deep oceanic, basalt-hosted subsurface ecosystem from Juan de Fuca Ridge flank, Pacific Ocean, CORK Borehole 1362B_J2.571 (SPAdes)... ...
CGGTCGCCCGCCCTCCTCAAAGCGCTACGCCCGCCATCCCTCGCCAGTAGGGAAGCAACATTGGCCTTCGGGGCCGAAGCGTCACGGATTCGTCATATAGCCTGCCTAGACTCTGGGCCACTTTCCACACAGTGTCCCTCCCGTCATGTCTGGCGTACTGGTCGACCCTTCCGCTGCCCGTCCGCGCTTCCGACAGCCATGCGCCGAAGACCTGGCCATGCCGACCCCGTCTGTCACCACCGACCAGACGAACCAGGATGTGCTGGAAGTCTTTGCCGCCCATCGCGACCTGGCCTGCCTGCCCGTCACCGAGCAAGGCAAGCCGATCGGCCTGATCAACCGGTCGATCTTTCTTTCGCAGATGAGCAAGCCATACCATCGCGAGCTCTATAACCGCAAAAGCTGTATCGCGTTCATGGACAAGGAGCCGCTGATCGTCGACGCGGCCATGAGCATTGACGCGCTGACGTTCCGAACCGTGGAATACGGTGAAAAGGCGCTGGCCGACGGCTTCATCATCGCGCGCGACGACCAGTACATCGGCCTGGGGCAAGGTCTGCAACTGATGCGCGTAGTGGCTGACATGCAGGCCGAGCGCAATCGCCAGATCATGCACAGCATCGACTATGCGAGCACGATCCAGCGCGCGATGCTGCGCGCCTCGCGCGAGATGCTGGGCGCCACGCTACCCGACGCCGCACTGGTATGGGAACCGCGTGACGTGGTCGGCGGCGACTTCTACCACTTCGCCGCCTTCGAGGACGGCTGGTTCGCCGCACTGGCCGATTGCACCGGCCACGGCGTGCCGGGCGCCTTCATGACGCTGATCGCCTCGTCGCTACTCACGCAGGCCATCGAGCAGATCGGCCCGCGCGACCCCGGCGCGCTGCTGATGGCCGTGAATCGCGGCATCAAGCAGATGCTCGGCCAGAACGACCGCGAGCCGCGTGAATCACCAAGCGCGTCGGAATCCGACGACGGCATGGACGCGGCCTTCTTCTGGTTCGACAACGCGACGCGCCAGCTGACCTTCGCCGGCGCGAAGTCATCGCTATTCGTGCTGCAACCCGCCGACGCCGAAGGCGAGATGATCAACGGGGCGCGCATGGGTGTCGGCTACGTCGATACCGATATGGCATTCACATGGCAGAACAGCGTCGCTCCGACCACGTCCGGCACGCTGGTTTTCGTCACCACCGATGGCCTGATCGATCAGATCGGCGGCCCGAAGGAAATCGCCTTCGGCAAGCGCCGGATGCGCGAGGCGATCTGCGCGAATCGCGCCGCATCAGCGACGCAGATCAGCCAGGCCGTGCAGGACGCGCACCGGGACTGGCAAGGCACGCAGCGCCGACGCGACGACCTGACTTTCTTCTGTTTCCGCGCGCCGTGACGCCATCCGGTTGCACCGCGCCCACTCGCCAACACATGACCGCCGCACAATCGATTGACAATGAATATGAGCCCTTCTTCGCGATGGCTCGGGAACGCAACGTGATCTTCTACTACGTCGGCTATTTTTCGCAGAACATCATCGCCGCGATGTCCGACGCGGTGCGCCTGCAGCTTTCCGTCAGCGGCGTGGACGGCGCCACGCGCCGCAAGCTGTTCTCGTCGTTCGTGGAGATGGCGCAGAACATCGTGCACTACTCGTCCGATTCGCTGACATCGCCATCGCAAGCCGACGGTCATCTGCGCCACGGTTCCGTCTGCATCAGCATGGTCGACGAACACTACCGCCTGATGTGCTCGAATCCAGTGTCCACCGCGCGCGTGGCGCAACTGCGCGGCACGCTGGAACGCGTGCGCACCATGACGCTCGACGAGATCAAGCGCGCCTACAAGGAAACCCTGCGGGCCGAGGTGCCGGAGGGCAGCAAAGGCGCCGGTCTCGGCATCCTGACGATGGCGCGCGATGCCAGCGCCCCTCTGGAGTACAACTTTCAGCCGATCGATTCCGATCCGGTCTCGACGATGTTCCAGCTCGTCGCCACCATCTGAGCCCATCGGAAAGAGCCCGCCATGGAAAACCTGTTCATCGCCGCCACGCCAAGCTCGCCCGAAGTGAGCTTCGACTTCACGCGGCACGTTCTTTCGCTCAAGGGTGAGTCCTACCCCGAGAATGCCGCGGTGTTCTACGGCGAAGCCGTAGCGCGCCTGCGCAAGTACCTGTCCGACTGCGATGGCGCGTCCGTCACGGTCAACGTCGCGCTGACGTACTTCAATAGCTCCAGCACCAAGATGCTGTTCAGCATGTTCGACGCGCTGAACGAGGCCGCCGAGCGTGGCAACGAGATCCGCCTGCACTGGTTCCACGACGAGGACGACGACACCATCCTCGAGTTCGGCCAGGAACTGCACGCCGATTTCCCCGCCATCGACTTCATCGACGAAGTGACGACCAGCAGTTGAATCCCCCTCTCGCTACCGTCGCCACCATGCCCGAGCCCGATCTGTTCGAATCGGAGAACAGCGTTCTGGCCCACGCCAGGTCCGTGTTCTGCGATGTCGACGCGGGCGAGGAAGCCTATCGTCACACCCTTGGCCAGCTCATCAGCTACTACGAGCGGCTGATGCGCGAGACGCGCCGCCTGATCCGGCGCAGCGATCGTGAAGAGCTGGAAATGAACCGGCTCAACCACCGGTTGCAGGAACTGGCCCAGGAACTCGAATACCGCGCCACGCACGACACACTGACCGGCGCGCTCAACCGCGGCGCCGTCATCGACCGCGCCACAGCTGCGCTGGCGCGCGGCAGCCTGGCGCTGATCGTGATCGACATCGACCACTTCAAGCGCCTGAACGACGACTTCGGCCACCCCGTGGGCGATGCGGTGATCTGCGGCGTCACGGCCTGCCTGAAGGACACGGTCCGCATGGAAGGCGTGATCGGACGCATGGGCGGCGAAGAGTTCGCGGCGCTGCTGCCCGACTTCACGATCGACGCCGCCGCCACGTTGGCCGACCAGATGCGCCAGGCCATCGCCGGACATCGTTTCCCTGCCCCCGTCAACCGCGAGGTCACCGCCAGCTTCGGCGTGAGCTGGTCACCGCAGGGCCGCCCGTTCGAGCACGCCTACGGCCGCGCGGACGAGGCGTTGTATGAAGCCAAGCGAGGCGGGCGGAATCGGGTGACGCAGGCGCGGGAGTGACTGGCATCGTCCAGCCAGTGCCCACTCGTCCGAGGGGTGAAGCAATCGCCGGCACAGCCCGATAGATGAGGTGTCTTGTGCCGCATCCGTTATCCGTCACCTCATGGGCGCTCTCCTCATCATGCTGGGCTACTACGCTGCCGCCTACGGCTGCGTCTGGCTCATCGGCCGAATCTGTCCCCCGCTAGGCAACCTTGTAGTCAGATTCCACTACCTCGTCGGCCTGGCCATCCTCGTCTACTGGTTCCACTCGCTCTCAGGCTGGCAAGGGAAAGGCGTGCCGTCGACGCTCTTCTTCCTGGCGATCATGTTGTGCCTGCTGCCAAAGTCCCTGAGGTTCGGAAAAGGAAGGCGAGCCAGCGAGTAAGACGTTGCACATGCGCGATGCTGGACAGCCGGAGCGGCTCTGCTATAATCGCGGACTTCCCGGAGAGATGGATGAGTGGTTTAAGTCGCACGCCTGGAAAGCGTGTATGGGTTAATAGCCCATCGGGGGTTCGAATCCCCCTCTCTCCGCCAGAAAGAATTCTAAGCCCTTGATTTTCAAGGGCTTTTTTCTTTTCGCGCTCAGCTACCCACGTTCTTACCCACGTCGTTAAAACTGACTTGGGGGCAGGCGCAATCGTCAGGATGGTCTTGGGAGATCAGATGGCAATCGACTGGAACGTGGTGGCGACAATCGCCCAGCCTGTCATCGGGCTTGTCCTTGGCGTCTACATCAATCGCTGGTTTGAGCATCGCCCGAAACTCATTACGTACTATGGCCACGTAAGTACGCATCGAGTGGCGCCTACCAATGGCGGCCCTCCCTACCTTGTCTATACACACGCAGTGGTTCTTCGCAATGCTGGCCGCCAGGCAGCGACGAATATCCGCGTACAGCACGCGAACCTTCCGAACTTTCACATCTTTCCGCCTATCGCTCACCAAGTAAATAGCACGCCTGGTGGTAGCGAAGACATTGTGATTCCAAGCCTTGTGCCGGGCGAGCAGGTTGAAATTTCGTACCTCTACTTCCCGCCGCTGACTGCCGCGCAGGTGAACACCGGTATCAAGTGCGACCAGGGATTCGCGACACAGATTCCAGTGCTATTGCAACGCCAAACTCCCCGGTGGCTCCGGTTGCTGATCAATGCCGTATTCGCCATTGGGCTTATTTCCGTGGTTTATCTCGGCTACCTTGGCGCCGCATGGCTAACACAAAAGCTGGCGAATTAGCGTTGCCTTGAAGCGTTTGCGTTCAGCCAGAAAGACACCTCCGCCATCTTTTGCGTTCAGTAGGTAGTCTGTCTCTAGGCTGCCTCACGACGCGGGCCAGGCCTGGGAGGGGGCGCTACAATACCGCCAACTCTAAGAACGACCAGGGGGTGCTAATGAAAAAGACGATCGTGGCCGCATTGCTCGCCGCCCTTGCAATGACAGCGTCGGCGCAAAGCATCATGGTTCCCCAGGGCTTCTTCACCGGCAACACGTACCAGCAGCTCACCGATATCGACAAACGTCGATACGTGATCGGAGTGATCGACGGCCTTCTCGCCTCGCCCTTGATGGCAAAGGGCTCATTGCCGCGAGCCGAGAAACTGCAACGGTGTGAGTTGGCCGCACACATGACCGACATTCAGATTAAAGCTATCGTCGACAAATTCATGTCAAGCAACCCTGAGCGTTGGGGCGAGGATATGGGTTCCCTTGTCTTCATCGCGCTTCAGGCGGCCTGCACCAAGTTGGGCGTGGCGCTCGACTGAAAGGGCGTTCGACGGGAATCGAGCCTTGGAACTGGGATCAGCCAACCCTACGTGATAGCTCGCTTGCCAGGTCCGCCATATCGTCGCCGGCTTGCAACAGCGCCGCCAGGGCAAGGTGGCGCGCCTGGTGCTGGCGCTGGCGCCGGCTGGCCTCAAGTTGCTCCGGTGTGAGCAAACGCCGGATGGCTTTGACGACATGGACCGGCGCGTCGCCATCCAGTAGCCGCCGGACGCAATCGGCCCATACCGTCTCGTAGTCGTTGGTGCTCATGCCGCCGGTAAGCGCAGAATCTTGCCGCCAAAGCGCATCACCAGCTTCATTGCCGTTTCATGGCCACCGAGTAGGTCCGAAAAGGCATCTTTTCTTTCAATTTCAGCCGGCACATAGAGCAGGCGCTCTTTCCGCCCGCGCGCAGCAAGTGGCAGCTTCGATGCGAGGCGCAGCATAGCTGCATGGCCAATCACGGCAGCAACGTCTTGCGGGCCAGGAGGCAGGGGCGTTTCGGCTCCGGTGCCAGTCATGGACTGTTCTTCTTCAAGTGTGGTCTGCCTGGTCAGCTTGCGGCGGCGCTTCTTGGGTTCCTCCTGGCTGGATTCCTGATCGGGCACGGCGGGAAGATTTTGGTTCATGCGTATGGTCTCGCGGTTGGATTGGCAGACTATTTCCGGCGGTCTGCCAGCGCGCGTGCTAGCCCGTTGCAACCAGAGGTGGGCCGTGCCTCTCCGTCATTTTGAGGACTGGCTGAACGGCGCCAGTGCCGGAACACCCATCCGGCAGGGCCACTATGAAACTATTTGCGCAGCGCGCGCTCCAGTGCGGCAGCAGCTACGGCAGACACACTGGGCTTGATGCCTCCGCTCAAATCGGCCACTCGCGTGCGTTCGGCTTCGATGGCATCCGCAATGGCGGCACTAATGGCCATCGTCAGGTGGTAGGGACGAGGGGTACGCTTTGGGTCGGCCCCGGGGAGGAGGTTCATTGCTGGCTACTCTCGCTCCATCGGAGGCGCGGATACGGCCTCCAGTCTTTCCATTTGGAGCGCTGCTCCTGCGGAGTGAACAGTTTCTCCATCCTGTCCGCCTTGTCCTTCTCTTCCACTATTACGCGGGCCATGAGAAGCCTTACGGCGCGTCCAATCTGCGCATCGGTAAGTTCCGGGAATACTTTGCGCAGAAAGCGAGGGCCGGTCTCCTCATCAAAGAGAAAGGCACGGAAACCCGGAAGCCCAATTAGCGGGCGACGCTCTACAGCTACGTCCTCTGCAAGGCTCTCGGCCTCCGACTTGTTGCGCACGATGACGCTTGCCGCATCGAGAGCGGCTAGTACATCTGCGGGCAGAGCTTCCGGATGCTCGGATACGGGAGCGACGGACCGGCGCGACCAGCGGGGCGTCCGCCACAGCCGCCGTGCAGGCGTCGGCAGTTCGGTGTGCGATTCCCCGATGGGGGCGGCAGGCAACGCTTCCCGCGCAGCCTCCGCAGGATTGGCACCGGACGCGGCAGCGGACCGTGAGAATGAGAATTTGGGCAGGCGCATGTTAGGCAGCCAACGTGGTAGCAAAGACGGCGCCGGGAGCTGGCTGAACGGTGACGATTTTCTCGGTAGCGGGTTCCACGGACCAAAAAGCAGCAGGATCGGAAAGCAGCGGCCGCACATTGACGAAGGCGGTTGCTTTGAGCGTTCCTTGCTTGCCCGTCCGCTCGATATACAGCGGGATATCGTCATGCACCGCGATGGCTGCGCGCGAGAACGCACCTACGAAGGTTCCTGCCATGGTGTCCGTCAGATCAGCGCGGACGCCGGCAGCCCGTAAGACGCCGTCCTGGCCAATGGACGCACCTGCGCCGGTGGTGCCGACCAGTGCGGACAATTCCCCGAACCTCAGCCCCTTTGCGGCAGCCGCGCTCAGTGAAAATGGCGCAGGCGCAGAAGCATTGATGGCGCTCAAAAGTACGCTATCGGCGTAGCGCGCCAGGCCAAGCGCCAGGGCAATCGCAAGCTCAGCGGCAAGCTGATCCTCCCCAACGTCCTTTTGCTGGCGACGCGTGAACTCGAAAGACACTGCAGCCGTGGGCGCATCGCCAATGTCGATTTCTGCACGATGTGCTGGGAATGTTGCGACAGCAACGTCTACGCCATCCGCAACTTGGCCAAACAGTGCCGGCGCGATCGTGCTGAACTTCGCTGCCCGTCGATACCACGCAATGACGGGCGAATTCTCCGGCATCGGCGCGGTCGCAACAGGGATGATTGTGGCACCGGCCTGGACCACTTGCGATGCTTCCATCAGCGCGGTTGCCAAGGACAATTTGTTGTTGGCCAGCTTCGCGGAAATGGGCGCGTACTCCGGCGACATCTCCACCGGAATACTGGGAAGCAAATCGGTGAGACGAACTTGCCCCATTGCAGAGGGAGAAATCGGCGTATAGCCACGGAAGTTCCCCGCACCGTCGTAGTGCTGGATGCCGTCCTTCTTCTCGCGCGCAGCGCGCATCAGGCCGGCCAGATCAAATGTGTTTTTCACTTGGATGAATTCTCTCTCGTGCTGTTGCTCGATGGTCTGCAGTGAGCGTCCAACGCCAACGGAATCGTCAGCAGGCACGCTCACCATGCTGATTTCATACGGCTGCCAGCTTGTTACGCGGAATGCGTCCACGCCATTGCGCTCGCCAGCGTGCTCCATGCCAAACGTGAGGTAGCCAACGCTTACCTTGGTGACGACGCCGTCCGCAATGTCCTGCAGCAATTGCTCGCCGTCCTCGCTCTTGCTGAACCGCACAACGGCGCGGCCCTTGCGGTCGCCGTCAATGCGCGCGGACTCGACCACGCCGCGCTGGTCATTTAGGTCATGCCCCCATAGCAGGGGCGCGCCATTGTTCAGCAGTGTCAGGTCGCAAGCGCCGGGAGAATGGTCCAGAATCTCGACACCGAACCAGCGCTCTACTGAATCCGTTTCACTGGAAAAACTGAGTTCGACGGTGCGCGCCTCCAGATTGACGCCTTGCGGCGTAACAGCGGCGAGGCGCCGCAGGTTGCCGCGCTCGCGGATTTCCAGCAGGCGCTGAGAAATTTGTGTTTGGTCCATGCTGATTTGCTTTGGCTTGAGCCTTCGAAAATGCAAGGCCAGTATCCAAGTTCGCACAGAGCAAAGTCACTGGCACTATTTCCAACTCTGCTCAAGTCTTATAAGACTGCCACTAGGCAGAGGCCGGACCGCTTACTACTTCTTACCGATGCGCATTCCGCCGCCGCGCAATGCTTCGCAGCGGGAGATATAGTCGTAGTGAGCGGTTTCGAAAGTCACCCAGATATGATTTATCGCGGGACCTTTGCTCCCGCAGGGCTCACCCGTCAGGAAGGACCCGGCGCATGTGGCCAAGCCCTCCCGATGGCACGAGGCTATCGCTGCCACCTGCGCTCGTTGGCGTGAAGCTGCTCCGCCAGCGTCATACGTTTGACTTCCTGCAGAGTGATAGGCGTGGTGCAATCGTCCGATGCGTGCGCTGCGGCGTTGACGATGTGCTGCTCGATGCGGCGCAATTCGTCGGGGTAGATGACGATGGCAATCTTGATGAGATCGCGTGCGTACTCTCGCCGCATACGTTCGATTGCCGAATGTCTCAGCCCAGGGAATCGGGCCATCGTCCAGCGCCCATACTTCTCCAGCGTCCTAGCAAACTGGTCCTCCAAGTACTCAAAGTCACGCCAGGCTCGCCTGAAATCATTTCTCCGCAGTTCGTCGGCAAGCCCGCGCAACTCGTGAGGCTGGCGAGCAGGACATGCCCCGCCCATTGCAAATGTCCCGTCTTCATAAATGTCGCGGAAGTCGCGCATGTGTTCTATCTCTCGTTTTTCGTTTGACTACGGTTGGTGCGACTGCCTGGCGGCGGTCGCGGGTTCTTTCTAGACCACGGGGCACATGGGGCGCGTTGGGGCGCGACTTTCCTGTTATTCGACAGTGCGCGCAGGAAATGCTGTGACAAGTAGATGAATCCGCCCCATCCGCCCCACTTACCTGGAAATGCTTTGCTGGTAAGCGTTTGCGGCGAGGCGGATGCTATTTTTATGCGCCCCATACCCGCCCCAAGTCACTGACATCCGCCCCAAAACTAAGGGGTTCGGTTAAAGCGGCCCATCGGTATCCCACGCGTGTGGGTCCGTCCGATCCGGCAATGCTTGCGGCAACCTCACTCGCACACCCGCAAAGCCACGCTTTCCGTGGGCGCCGGGAGTGTTTTTTCTCAGGACGAAGTTGCGTTTTTGCATAGCTTCGCTGAACGCCTTTGCGCTGCCGGGGTCCTCGCCATTGGCGCGTGCATACTTCGCCCAGCTATCGAACAGTGCGGCGGACGTATCGACAAACCGTGCGCCAACGTCGCATGCCTCTTCCAGCCATTGGCCGAACACGTCTTGGGCCTCGAAATATTCGCGGGTGGCTTCCTCGACAACGGCGGGGCGCTGCAATCCGTTTTTCTGCCAGTCACGGCATCCGTCGATCATCCAGCGGAAGATGGCCGGCCATTCCTCGCGTAGCTCGCGCTCCAGACCCTTGTCTGGCGTCGTGGGCTTATGCACAAACGGGATGATGTTGAAGCGCCTGCGGGTAGCGTCATCCACGTTGTTTAGTCGGGGCTTGTGATTGCCAACAATGACAAGCTTGAACTCCGGGGTGTACGTGAAGAAGTTGCCGCCCATGAAGCGCGCCGCGATTGGGTCGCCACCCGTCATGTGCTTGATCTTGGCTTCTGCCCAGGCTTTCCCGTCCTCGGTTTCGCTGGCACTCACCAGGCGGGCGCCCTTGAGCTTTGCTAGGTCAGCCGGGTGCTTGTCATGCTTGCTCGCCGTGAACGTGTCCATCGCGGCGGTTTCTGCGTACTCGCCCAGGATGCCGGTAATAGTGTTCAGGAAAACGGATTTCCCGTTGCCGCCGGCGCCATAGATGAAGAACAGTGCATGTTCTGATGTGTCGCCCGTAAGGGCGTAGCCGGCCATTTGCTGCAGGAATCGGATAAGGGCGGCATCTCCGCGAGTGGCATCGTCCAGAAACGCAAGCCACCGACTGGGGATGACACCAGGGGAGGCTGGTGCGGCGCCCGCTTGGCGCGTGATGCGTTCGCTTGGCACTGCAGCGCGCATGTCACCAGTCAGTAGATCAACCGTCCCGCCAGGTGTTCCTATCAGCCACGGTGCACGGTCCCATACCTCAGCGGTGACAGCGAGGCCGGGGGCGGTACTTGCAAACTTCTCCACGGCGCTCGCAGTCGCAGCCTTTGAAAACTTGGCCTGGCCGTTGCCAAAATTGCGGCAGGTTTCGCGTGCCCAGGCGAACGCGAGGCGCGTGCGGTCTTGTTCCCAGCGTGTTCCGGTCCACTTGTACCAGGCGCAGGCAGTGTGGCAATAGCGCAGGGTGTCCGCGTGCTGTCGCTCGAAAATCAGCGCCAAAGCGTCCTCGCTGAGATTCAGCGGCTCATTGGATGCCGCGCCGGTCGCGCCGGCCAGTTCGCCTGCCGTGCCTGTGGCCTTGCGGATGACCTCGCCGGACGAATCCCGCTTGAGCGTCGCGCGCCCCGCATCCAGTGCGTCCAAGCCGTGCGCAAGACGTGCGGATTCATTACGCATTTGCGATGCCCTCCGCTACAGCCAGGCGCTCTACGCAGACGCGCAAACGCTCTTGGTGCTGTTCTGTCAGCGATTCACCACGCCGCACCATGTTGATGAACTGGATTGCGATGGCAAGCTCAAACACCACGCCGCGCAGTACATCGTGCGCGTTGAATGCCCGTCGCTCGCGCGGCAGATGGTCCGCCAGCCGCTCGGGAAATAGCGCGGACATATCCAGGCCGACAGCCGCCAGTACTTCGCTGCTATCGCATCCGCCAAAGCAATGCACCAGCACGCGGCCATCATCCTTTTCAGTCACTGATAGCGACGGAGATTTGTCATCGTGCGCAGGGCAGATGCACTTCCACCGGCCTTTGCTCGTCTGTTGCACGCGATCCAGGCGAGAGAGCAATGTGCTTGCGCTCATTACTTGCGAGCTTGGATGCGTGCGTCGAGCCAAGCCTCCACTTCGGATGCCAGCCAGCCGACAGCTTTAGCCCCCAGGGGGATCGGCTTTGGGAACTGCCCAAGTTTCACGTAGTAATAGATGGTCGGCCTTGCCAGGCCGGTCATTTCTGCTATGTCGCGAGCGCGAAGCACCTTGCGCTTTGCGGTGTCAGAGTGCATGGCTTGTATATATTCATCATTATTGACGGGCGAACATTAGCGTAGGTCAAGGCGCTGTGTGAAGACATTGCCACGCGTTATTTCACTAAGAATCGTTTAATGTCTTTATTCAAATATATGAATATACTAACCTCGCAACCATTGAAATATATGGATTCGCGGGGATTGATGGATCGCTATGTGGCGCATATGTATGGGGCCAAAAAATATTTTTATGATCAATTGATCACTGATAGTTGGTCCATTGCGTTTAAACGATACGAATAATGTCAGGCGACACCATGCGATTTAGAATCGGTTGATGCCGAGCGGAGCGATTCCAGATGGCTCGATATGATGCTGTCTGGTATCAAGTGGTATCAACTGGTATCACTTGGTGTCGCATGGTATGAAGTGGTATCGCAGAGCGGTTTAGGTGAAGGCAAAAAAAATCCCGCCTATGGCGGGACGTTGAATTCGGAGGTTGGGTGATGGCCTATACCACAGACGCCGTTTTCGTCATCGGTAGAACAACGCTGCTCACGGGACGGTCACAATAGTCGGCCCACGCTTGCATCATCTTCGCGCGCTTGGCCAAGAGGTCGCCGCGCTGATAGGCGGCCTCTACTTCGCTGCGCAGCGTATGCGCAAGCGCCTTCTCCGCTAGTTCTCTTGGGAAATTCGTTGCCTCTGCGGTCCAGTCGCGGAACGTGCTCCGAAAGCCGTGCACGGTCAGGTCTGGCCGGTCCATGCGCTTGAGGACTGCGAGCATGGACATGTTTGAAAGTCCTGTTTCCGCCTTCATGCCAGGAAAGACGAAGTCGGAAGATCGCACGGCTTCCATGTCGCGGAGGATCGGCAACTGCGTCGGTTGATGACAATGTAGACGGCATAATCAAGACGCTGAGAGTCTATTTCCTCTCCCCCATTTTCGCAATGGGCAGTGTATTCGACGGGAATGGTTCGGCAACATATGGTGATTATACATTTCGCTTCTTCTATATGCTGGCGAATGTCATCGGACTTAATATAGAAATCCCTCCATTAATCAGAGATTATGTTTTGATCCCGGATATGACCAACGTTTTTACGGTGATGGATCCGTACTATAGAGACTTTGGTGTTGGTGGAGTTTTGATATTTGCCGCGCTCTCAGGTCTAGCCCATGACGCCTTGTATGAGAAGGCAAAATCAGAGGGCGGCCCTTACATTTTCATCCATGCCGCATTCATGTTTCCTTTGGTGATGCAGTTCTTTCAAGACATGTACATGTCACTGCTTTCCACATGGATACAGGTAGTGTTCTGGTACATGCTTTTCGTAAGAGTTAACTCAGGCAAAAAAAAATCAACAAGGAATACCGCAGAATGTTTGATTCGGCCCGCGCCCTTTCTGCCGCCTGGATTGTAGGAGGGATGCCAGTCCTAGGTCTCTTGTCCTACAAGCTCTCGTCGTTGCACCCGATTTTGATCATCGCGCTTGCGGCATGGGTTCTTGGCCTGATACGGCAATGAACAAACTGTTCGATTGATCTACTTTGCTCGTGGCTTCCATCCTCAGTCCGGGACCGTTGCATTCGCCCCATCGTCGGGGTTGATCGACAGCTTGCAGTGATCCTTCTGGAACAGGTCAAGGAAGCGACAGAACACACAGGCGAACCGGCTGCCTTTGGCGTGCGCCTTGCCGAGTCGGCTGCTGATCGTTTCGTCCCCGCTGCCAAAGGTGATGGCGTTGGCGAGACGGTCCAGCGCGGAGAGGATGTTCAGCGGGTAGCGTTTGAGCATGGTCAGCCTTCGATGCCATATACCTGCCGGCCGCCTCCGACCAGAACAACACCGCGCAGCGCAGCTGCCGACTTCCGGCAGATCGCGCAGGCCTTGCAGAACAATGATCTGAGCGGCGCCCAGCAGGCGCTGGCCAAGCTCAAGCAGGCCCATCATGGCGGCGGTCATCACCATCATGGAGGCGCGGCCCCCCGCACAGGCCATTGCGAGCACGTCCTCAGCGGACGCGAGCAATTCGCTGGCGGTCGAAGCGAGCGCCGCGGCAGTGCCGACTGGCTCGATCATCAATACGCTGGCCTGATTTGCGCCGGTCGTGCGTGGTCCCTCGAGGTCCTCGCCATGACCGGCCGGGAGGCGCGCGGCATGGTGTCGTGTGCTGCACAATCGACACCCTGGATGAAGTTGCTGTCAACCACGTAAGAAAGGCAGGCAACGGTCCCCAGCGACAGGCTGGCGGCGCAGGGCGTCAATGCGACCGGGCTCTTTGACACCCGTGCGGTGTGATCCGGGCGCGTTCTCGCTTTGAGCTTGGCTGCCCGGCAGTTTTCCCACCAATCCATCAGCTCTTTTGCCCTGCCCCCTGGCCGTGACCCTGTGCGTCGGACACAGGGTCACGGCAGGCACCGCCGTCACCAGACGGCAGTGCCCTCGCTCTTCCAACGTTATCCCTTGCTACTACTGGTCGAGAACTGCTGCGTCAGGTAGGCACTGGTGCTCTGCATCTGCGACATGATCACGTCGAGCTGCGTGAATTGCGCCTTGTAGTTGGCGATATCTGCGTTGATTTGCGTCTGCGTCTGATCGTACTGATTGCTCAGATCCTTGAGTGTGTTGTTGATGCCCGCGGTTGCCGTGGTCAGCGCACCGGTACTGCTGGTCAGGTTCTTGACCAACGTGCTGATCTGATTGCCATAGCCACTTACGCCGTCGGTGTTGCCGAACAGGTTGGCCACCGCGCCGGCATTGTTGTTCAGCGCCGTGGTCAGCTTGCTGGTGTCGACCGCCAGCGTACCGTCGTCCTGGAACGAGATGCCGATCTGCGAGAGCGTGGTGAGGGCGTTGTTCGACTGGGGCGTATTCAGCAGGCTGCGCATCTGCGACTGCATGATGCTCAGCGTGGAGTCTCCGGTCAGCGGTGAAGCCGTCTGTGTGCTGGGGTCATATGCGGACAGCGAGGCAGAGGTGCTCTGCAGGTTGTTGTACGCGGTGACGAATCCCTGTATGCCCGTCACGATCGAGCTGGTGTCGCGTTGCACCGAGACGCTGCTGGTACCTGTCTGCGCCAATGTCATGGTCACGCCGGCCACCGCGTCGCTCACGGTGTTGCTGGTGCTCTGGATGGCGATATTGTTGACAGTGAGCTGGGAATTCTGGGCAGCAACGGTCTGCTGCAGGTTCTGCGTTCCGGCAGGATCATATCCAACAAGGTTCGCGAGCGCCGTGCCGCCATCGGTTTCATTGACCGAAAGCCGCACGCTGTTGGTGGCACCCGTATTGTTCGAGTTGATCACAAGGCGGTAGGGTGTGCCTGACCCGTCGTTGATGATGCTTGCGGTGACGCCGGCGTTGGCGTTGTTGATCGCGCTGGCAATACCCTGCAGCGTGTTGTGGCTGCTGTCGATCGTGATGTCGACGCCGGTGTTGGCGCTGTTGGCCGTGAACGTGG